>Ga0170475_128900014_pt1 | contig 10353 bp, 3 predicted proteins | sample Soicark_Litter_5_FD_111474 | JGI IMG/M metagenome (GOLD analysis project Ga0170475, IMG submission 111474) | Avena fatua rhizosphere microbial communities from Hopland, California, USA. Combined Assembly of 48 SPs | reverse complement strand
CTTCACTACGGATTTGAAAAATAAAAGGTGGTAGGTGCATTCGTGAAGCTATTTGACATATTTAGCCAATGACTTGGAAATTCGCATTAATTCCCTCTACCAACGCATAACAATGGACTGGTTAGCACGGTAATTAGACGTTGTATCAGGTGTCTGGCTGCGAAAACGAGCTCTATCCAGGCTAAACTCAAAACGGTAAAAACCAGATGTAATAGGAATAGAGGCATTTGTAATTGGATCTACAGGAATAATTATTGCACATGTTTCGTTACCATTGGTTAATACGCGAATAGGTATTTGCATGTATTCTAAAGGTGGAAGTGGAATGAAATGAGGAGTTACCTTTTTGCCTGAATTATCTAAGAACGCAATCTCATTTGCCTGCATTCCAACCAATTCTCTGAATAATGGGTTATTGTCATCCTTAGAAGATTCGCCATGAAAAATTATGTCAGTAACTTTTCCAGACAATTGACTCGTTCCTAAACGTGGATTTTGAAGATTAGTGTTATATACTAGGTATTTCAGCCCATTTTCCGTTTTTTCTGAGCGTATTAACCATTGTATTCCCTTTGTGTTACTGTTAGGCTTATTTAATTGAATGAGCCCATATACGTCATCGTTAGCAAAGTTGAGGGAGGTAGCCAATTCTGCGAGTTCATGATCAATATCATATGGATGCGATATTGTGCGACTAAAAATACGTTTATGCAAGGTTAATGTCACGTCTTCACTAATAGATAGTGGTTCAGGACTCTCTAACACTAGTAACTCAACATTACTTCCACTTGTTATACGGCTTATTTGCAGTTCTGTTATATCGTGTCTGAGTGGGATAGAGAAAGCGTTTATCCAGCGGTCAAATAAGCGCTGACGTATCTCCATATCATAACCATAGGTCATGACGGCGGCAAGTTCAGATAATGTATTTCTCAGAACAGAGGAAACAGTCTCGGCTACGCCTATAGGTCCCGATACTGATCCCAAAGGTATTTCTGTTACATTGCCGCCAAAGCTACTAATATGCTGCTCAAAATTAATAAAACGACTGCTTTGGAACTCAAAACGGTATGCATGTAAAGGCTCTACAGCAAGACTGCTAAAAGCACCACCATTATAAGCTACAAGAGCAAGATACCCCTCTCGCACATCACCTTGTTCTTCGGTTTTTTTACTAGGTGCCTCAATCACAGTTTCGCCAACCTGTGCACGCAATCTATCACCGAATGCAATTATTTCCAATGCAAATGGAGCACTCAGTGCCGACGATAAGGGCTTTGCATTGAGCTCTCTTGTGATACCATCTCGGCGCTCAATAATCCTTAACATAGACGAGTCTTCATCCACTAGAACAATCATTGCACGAGTTATTCCTGGCAATCCGGCAACACTCAAAGCCACACCTGCTGCCCCCCCTTCAGGATCTAATGTTGTATGAATTTGAACGTGTTTCCAATTGTTTTCACCAAAGACAGCATAGTGACGTACTCCATCATGTGTTGAACCGAGAACGCGCATAATGTTGTCGGATGAAATCCATGGACTTCCAATACTGCTACTTCCCTCATTGGCTGATTGAAATGCAGTATAGTCGTTTTCTTCAAATGAGATCCTATCTACGAATGGGCCACCCTTACTGCAAACATTAACACGAAAAGTAGTATTAGGCTCCCAATACTGTAGTTCATCAGGTTTAGCGCCTGGATCCACCGGTTCGTGGAAGAGAACCTGAGATCGGTGAAGCAATGGTGACGGCGCACTACACCTTAAAGAGCGATTAATCATCGTTTCGAAGCGTTTCTGAAATGGATCCAAGGTAACTGCACTCCGTATTACAGACCTTACTATAGAAGAGTCAATAACTACGGGCCTCCGTAACTTTACAGATAAAGATGCTGTTCGATGAGATAGAATCCAATCAGGCGTTGTTTGTGATATACGTTCACTAGTTGTAATACTGCCAACCTTATCCACAACCAAGACCCATTCTAGTAGTTGATTGAGCTCATCAGGATTATCTGGTGAAGGCATACGATCCACAGGTAGAAGAATGTTAAAGTTTTCATTGAATGCCAACACTACAGGTTCAGATCTATACAATGTTCTTGGTGAGGGTCTAGAATAACATGATTCTACATAGTGTTCCAGTTCATCACCAATTCTTTCAACGGCATTAAATCCAGGTAGACCCTTAGTACGGAATAAAGCCTTCTGTTTTACACGCGCTTCTTGTGAGCCTGTCTTTGTGTGGTCCATGATTACCCGTGTAACTAAGGTTATCTCATAGTCATTGTTTGGGAGCCAAGCGAGTTTCCCACCCCCTTCAAGAGCATGCTTCTCTTGTGTACTGCACCTATACTTTCTGGCGACCCTATCAAGTTCCTCTTTCAAGCCACAATATCGAATTTCTATAAATTCCATCCAGTTACCCCAGTCCTCACTGGCTATATGATGATGTACATCAGACAAACCAATTAAACGTACAATTAAAGAGGTTATGCCTTTCAAAGTTTCAAGACTAATTGGCAAGGATGGATTACCCAGGTATAGTGGAAAAGTTTGCTGGTTTATTCTGTGTAGGCCATTATATGCTTCAACAACTAGGGCACCAGGCTTAGACAAAGGCAACCAATAACCATAAATTTCAAAGTTAAATGCCGGCTGATCGAAATTGATTATCATAACCACACTATCCTCAATTTCCGTTACAGGAATTCTAGCGGCATGGATACTTCCAGGTATAACCGAACTTGAACTCACAATTGGGGATTTTGAGGATATCCAGTGTAGTGTGCTGTTGCTTTTAGAGAAAATCTGGTAAGAAGGAGTTCTGACTCCAAATGGTATATTTGAAAAATTCAAGTTATGACAATCTTCATTTTTAGATCTATCGATATTGCAACAGGGCCAATTGGGATTATTGCGAACCAAGCTCTCATCTGCTTCAGGATCCATGGTAAGAAAAGTATAAGGTGTCAAAGAATTAATCAAAAGCCGTCTAGGATCAAGTTGGTCTTGGCGCAAAAGATCCTTATCCCATTGAAAGTTTACTTTGGATACAAAATGAGCCTCTAAATCGTAACCATAAGGAATATCGCCTAGATTATCTAATCGTGTATCCTCGGGAGCTAAAAATGTTGTCCAAAGTCCAGCATCAGGGCCATATCGAGCCTTGCGGCGTATAGCAATCTCGACTATTTCATAGGTAATCTTTAAGTCGTTTATTGCGGGAGGAGTGCTTTGTTGAGTACCAGCACCAGGAGGAGTATTTTCACCCACTGAAAGTTTGTCATCTACTGGAGGTTTAAAGTTGATGGCAATGATGCTATCAACGGCTACGAAATTAAGACCTTCCAGTACACCTGTTTGAAAAGATGGTTCTCCAAGTGCTCGGAGCTGATTCATGCTATAGACTTCCCGCTCGTTAATTGTATCACCAATAATTGGGGTTATAGCGACATCTTGTTGAGTTCTAGTAGATGGATTAATTGCACCTGATGATATTATTGCGGATGACGCCGCTCCTAAATCCCCAGGGGTTGGCTGATCCCAAATTTTCTCAAATCTAAAAGTGACATCAGGTAACCACCAAGGAGTCTCAATACGAAACTCGCATCCCAGCCGACGATAAGTAGGATTTGGACCCAAATAGTCAAACTCGATTTTGACACTAACTCCAAAATTAAATACCCAAAATACCTTAATACGAATGCCGGCTTCTATCCAAATTACAAAGCCACCAACATTTGACTCATTATGCCAAACTCCTGCAATTAGGCCAAAAGTAGCATAGAGTTGAATTTTCCCAATCCCAAAGTTAGCGCCACCCTTCAAGCTTGCAACTAAACCAAATCCACGAGGACCTTCTGGTGAATCAACTATCTGGACACAGAACCCAACTTGAATACTAACATCAATAAAACTATTAGCATCTATTCGGAAGGACAGCCATGTTGCCTGATCATTGAGCTGGCCAATGGCGAAGGTAGAAGGATTGTTACCAGCATAAAGTGTACCACTTAGAGATACCAAGTTTGAGAGAAAAGGAATTGAGAACCCCAACACATTATCCAAACCTATATCGACCCCCAACATAAAACCCCATTTGGAGTTCTCAAAATCGAATTCTAAAGCACCGTAGCCAACAGGTTTTGGGCTTTTGAGAACATACGCCTCAAGAGCAATTAACAATCCAGATTCTTCAGGGCTTTTATGGAAAAAAAGAAACAAGTCAAGCACAATAGCCTTACCAACGGGTAGTCCTAATCCTGCGCCTAGTCCAGCGGCGAATGAATCATCCCTCCTAATCCAGCCTGAGAGCTTTCGATTAGCCGGCATAGTAATATCCGCATTGCCACTCTTGTACCATCGAAAGAGACGCATGTTTTGAGCATAGCCTTCAGGAGGTGGTAAATCCGGACTCATGTTTCCAGCAAGCAATAAACGAATATTGACTAGTTCAAATGAACCAATAGGTATTGGACTAAATTGGAACCCGAACATCCAGTAGGTGAAGTTGTCAATTGGTCCCCTTACCTCACCATAAAACAGCTGCATTCCGATCATAAAATGTTTAGCTACTGCGTCGAATTCCACCTTAATTCCGAATCCAAACTCATTGAACTTGTGACCGCTTTCAGTGAATTCACTAACCATCCCAAATCCTTCTATACTGAAGCGATTAAGGCGTATAGATAGACTTATTCCATCAATTAGCATTTTTGGGGCATTAGTATTGCCGCCCGTTAAAAATCGTAACCTTCGGAAGCGAATACCTCCACCACGGCTTTTCTCTTCATTTATAGCGGCTGAACCTGAATCAGTCGATGGATTACGATTTGGCTGGCCTGCACCACTGAATATAGATACACCCCCGCTAATTGAAAAATAGCGTCCCCCATTGTTCTCAGTGATCCAACCAACTTCCTCTGCAATTAACCGGATTGTGTCTGCAAATATGAATTGTACCCCTTCAGGAAACGATAGGCCATCCAGTGACAAGGCTCCAAGGTTCCATCCTACGTCACGTAACACTATCTCTATGTCCTTTCCCGACAAGCTACGCATTTTAAACAAATTCCCAAACATACTGGTTCCCTTGGTGGAAATTCCCAAATCTAGTAATAATTGGAATTGTTCATACCATTTATAGTGAGGATTTTTGGAAGCAAAACGCTTGAGGGACCAGCCTATCCTTACTCCCCAGAGTTTAACGGTAGCATCGGCAATAGTGAAAAGCGTATAACCAGGAGGGCGCCAGCCAGCCTGGATAGTCCATTCATCGGTGACTCCCAATGTAGCAGCATTTTTGGTTCCTGGATTGGATCCAAAGAGCAATGCCATCTGCAGAAAAATAAACTGGTCAAGCGGGTCAATACTCGCGGGTGTTTTAAGAAGTAGTTGGTCAATGAGCAAGCGCCAGTCACCAATTTTGATTTGAATCGGTGAACCGGAGAGTTGATATGCCTCCTCTGCGTTATCTCCTAGTTCAATTCTACGACGCAGACCGAACATTCCGTGCGACGGAATAGGCAGGTTAGCGAGGCTGAAGAATGGTAAAGCGATATCCTCTAATACAAATTCGACTCGGTTTAAGCGATTCTCATTCATTTTCTCGGCCAATTCTTTTAATGGTGCACGACTGTCGTCAAGTTCTACACTACGGACAGTTAACACACCAGAATACATCGCATCTGCGGAGAGACGATCTAGTCGATGGCGCGTCCATTCTAGTGGCTGCTCGTCATCACCATGATTTCCTCGTAAGTGAGGTGAAGGAACAAAGTTAAGATCATGTAGTCCCTCACATGGCAATCCATTAAATCGACAGGGTCCTATTGATATGGGTACTGAAGGTTCAATAATAAAATCCATCTCCTCAGTCATGCGCAATTTTAGATGTACAAAGATTGAAGAGTGGCCTGTATCACGTAATGTAACCTGTAAACTGTCATAGATACCAGGCTGAAATAGGTCAGTATTAGTAACATCCAATCCGCCAGCAGGATTAGCTTTTTCTTCATCCATGGTCCTGAGTGGTCCTAGCAGTCCGGATGGGATTTGAATTTCGATTGGCATTCCCTCGATAATAATTTCTATGCCAGTGCTTGCGCGCGTAGCAAATAATCGGGCAGGTTTATCGATTGGCGTATTATTCAAGTAAAAGGCTATGTCAGGCATCTGAGTTAGAACTAGGGGGCGTATCAATGGAGCAGGTGGATTGCTAACAATTACCTCTGATGTTATACCCACACGATCATTATCAGCACCTGGTTGAATTGATTGAAACTCTAGTGCTGATTGGATGTAGCGAACCAAATCAGTTGGATCTGCATCTATAGAAAAGCCTGTTACTGACTTAATTAATGAGCGCGGCCAAATTGCTGATGCTGCAGCATCAGCATCAGATCTATTAGACACACCCAGAAGATCATAAAATCTAACTTTAGTCATACTCTCATCTCCCCAAAACTAAGGCGTTGGCCCCTCTGACGGCTGTGGATCGAGAAAACTAGTAGGATCTGAGAGGTCATTCCAGAGTTGCCGGATTAGTGTTGCGGTCCAACTAATTATACTAGCCGACAGAATTTGCGTAACCAGGCTGTCACCTGTGGGGACCATAAGATATGGCTTCAGGTCTAATGCACTAAAGGGAGTAAATCGGTTACCAATATATCTTGAACGGCGAAATAAATCAAAGGCAGAGATAGGATCTCTTAACAATACATGACCCATAGAAGGAACTATACCAAGATGTTCTGCCCAAAGTGATGTACGCAGTGCATGAGCGGGATTGTCCTGTGCTGCTTTAAGTTGCTCAGGAATAGCAAAAATATTAATTTCACCATCATGAAACAGTCCACGCCTGTTCATATTGGCAGAACCAATTGAAACAAAGAGATCATCAATCATCATGACTTTAGCGTGTATGTAAATGCCTTTAAGCTGAGATAATGTGACTGGCGCACCTTTCTTATGACTGAATGTATTTGAACCCCAACGAGGATTCGTGCCTGACGATCCACGCAATACATCTACCTCCACAGATAAATTACCATCTACTACAGTGTCTCGAGGTAATCCGCTACTTAGCATCAATTCACCATCAATCCAAAGCCAGTATGGAGAAGTTCGTGGAACATGCGCTGGGGGTCCAATAAGAATTGTATCATTTGTTTGAGTAATATCGCGCATCAGAGTGCACCTTCCAGCACCAGAAACTAGCCCAGGGTTAGGAAGGATTGGTCGACGTAGAGGTGTGCCAATCAGCACACGGTCTCCCCAAGCGTCAGGTGCTTGAAGGCGGTTAAACAGGTAACGCCTTCGCTGATCACCAAAGGGCTGGTCGGTTTCGCTTGGAACTAAAATATCAAAGGCTGACAGTGGGAAGATGCAGATAAAAGAGCATCAAAATATGTATCTGCACTGCCAGGGGGTTCTGAATCATTAGGGGTAAAGTATTGATCCTCAATGTATATATATTCTCGGGCAGACTTTATTGCGGAAATTAGAGTATCATTAATAATTTTCTCACCGAGAGGGGCAAATGGAAGTGGAGGGGTACCGCCAACTGCTGGATTAGGTTTAAAGTATGTTCTGCCTACCTGGATAATGTGTTTAGCCTGCTGAGCCAAAAGCGACTCTGGTGAAGGGGATGAAAATACGGGTTCAAGAGAGCCAGCAACAGTTGCTCGGTCCAATGTATACCGCTCCTCCCATGTTTTAAAAATGTCAGCCGAGCCGGGCCCGGTTACGCGCGCATGAACGTCATGAAAAGGTTTGATAGTTTGGTGACCGGGTGCATCAACTCTATCAATATTGATATCAATACCACCCACATAAGATACGTATTGGTTTCCACCTTCATCTGCTGTACGTTTGATAAGTTGAATTTTCTGGTGCCAAGTTCCGAATTGGTCAATATAATTATCGAGGTTAAGGGGCAAAGGAGTTACAGATATCGGATTATCAACAAATCGTGCAGGATACTTTGACCAGACTGCAATATTGTTTTGAATTTCATTGAGAAGAGGAAAAATATCCATACTCTCCTCAACCTTTTTTTCAATTAAGTTGGAAAAGGAGAAAAGGTTGCTGCTTATAAGAGACGATGCCAAAACAAAGCCACCAAGAACAACGAAATATCCTATCGAATTCGTGCCAATAGCTCCAAGTGCTGAAAACAAAAGCAATGCGTCAGTAATGGCAATTAGTGCTATTACTGCAGCCCGCTTGGCATCTGTATCCGGATTTAACTTAAAGTTGATGAACCTATTAGGTAAGAAACGAATACCGCCTCCATTCTCTATAATACGACGTGTTAGACCAATCATAGTTGTATCTAAAGATATACCAGCGGCATCTGTACGCAAAGGGTCGAGAGGAAAGTTCTTGAACGCCCATCCAGCAAAGTGAGCACCATTAGATTCACCTGCACTAGCCAACAGATCATCCACTAAACGTTTAAAGGCAGGAATACCATCAACAATTGGTTCTACACGGCTATTAATATGATAGCGCGACAATACAGAACCACTGTTACGAGGGGCAAACCAGTTAGATAAATCAAGTATTTGAATATGGCCCCGTATAGTATCGGCAGGCAGTAAAATAGATTCGCCTGGAGGTTTACTGAGACTGTTCTCATAATGTACAGTTAATGGTAGAGGCGTACCTCCAGTGAAGATATTGCCGGCCCATTTTACTTCGGTCTGCTCACCCGGATTTCCAAAAATCGACGTTTGTGCCACATCTTCTCGTGGTAACGGATTCGTATTGACAGCCTTTTCCAAGTCGCCATCAGAGCCACTATTACGGTTCCATGGTCCTTCAAACCTACCATCTGTCCTAAGGACTCGTATTTGGAATTCCTGATTTAAGGCGGGAGCCCCCCTATGGTCTATAGTACGTAGGCTTCTCATCGTGCCGTATAAGGATGCTAGACTATTCCAAGAAATTGCTCCGGAGGAGTCTCCAGAATCAGCCATAGCTTTGCGTAACAACTCGATCCAACACCATGGAGCCAAAGACATTCGATCCTGAAATTGAACACCTACATAGGCATCACCCGTTACCGTAGCAATAGGCATGTCAGGATGTAATAGATCATTATCAGATGGCGGAGGCATAATACTGGAAGTTAGATTGTAACCAAGATAGAAAGTTGGCATACCGGCTTTAATGCTGCGAAGGGCTTGTGAAATAGCAAATGGCAGTGGTGAGATTTCTAGCAGTTTATCTACCCCCGAAGTGAGAGGTATAGAAAGATCTATAGTGCGAACTGTGCCAATTACTGGGGATAGAAGATTAAAAGAGGTGGTTTTAGGAAGAACATGTAACAAAACTAGAGTAGTTCCCGAATATCTAGAAATTCTCGGCCTAATTATTGGATCCATGAGAGCACGAGGTGGATCAGGCAACTGGATAGACATGTCTAATTGACGAAATACTGCCGATGGATCGAATGGCAGACTAAAGCTGGGCATTAGATCATCTCCTGTATTACTGTATTACTATAAGCAGTACGTCCATCAGGGCTCATTACCTGTAATCTGTACTCCCACCTGCCATTTGATTGGGTATGCCTATAAGTAGTGACTGACTCGGCAATGGGTGCAGAAACTCTTATCCAAGTTACTCCATCAGCAGAACGCTCCAAGGAAACAATATATGAGGCACCAGATGATGGTGGCCAAGACCAAATAAAGGTAAGGTTAGGAGGAGTGCCTACCAAAATTAAATTGGGCAACGGCAAAGGAGCTATAGAAATAGGCAAATTCCATGGTCCCCCTAACAAAGAAGGAATCCCATCACGAGTAATGGTACATGCCCAAACTCGAATGCGCTCACCTGGGCTACCAGAAAATGTTGTAACTATAGTGTGAAAACCCTTTGAATCAGTTGAAACATCCGCATCGTGCAGCGATTTAGACTGAGGTGCTAATAGGGATCTACCCGGTAAACTCAATCTAATACCATGATTTGGATAAAGTTCAGGTGCATTAGGTACACGCAATATTTTAGCCTCACTTGGATAGACATCATCTTTACTTGCCACTTCATTAAATAGTAACAGATGACTAAGATTAGGATCAGGTGGAATTTTTAGTTTGATTAATGCCTGGCTATCGTTACTTTGTGTTTCGATTAACTCTGGAATGGCACCAGGCGCAATTGATGGTACACGTACAATTACTTTAGCGATAGCACCTCCAGCAGAGAGATGTCCTGCAAAATCGCTTTTCCTAATCCGGTAAACATATCTAGATGCTTTAGGTGGTAGTGTCTCTAGAAAAGGTCCGAGAGGAATAGGAGTATTTGTTACAGGTTCAAATAATCTATCCCTATAGGGAT
>Ga0170475_101569938_pt1 | contig 10353 bp, 9 predicted proteins | sample Soicark_Litter_5_FD_111474 | JGI IMG/M metagenome (GOLD analysis project Ga0170475, IMG submission 111474) | Avena fatua rhizosphere microbial communities from Hopland, California, USA. Combined Assembly of 48 SPs | reverse complement strand
CGCAGAAAGAGAACGGCGAGGCAGATCTCACCCAGGTCGAAGGTGTCGCTCGTATCATTGCCCGCAATTTGAACGGCTACAAGCTGATCGTCGAGAAGAGCACGGTTCCGGCGATTACCGGACAGTGGATCAAGAAGACGATCGAGCGCTTCGCAGGAGCAGAAGCTTCTTCGGGCAAGACCAACGGGCACCGCACAGCAAACGGCAGCGCAGGGTTCGACGTCGCTTCCAATCCTGAATTCCTGCAGGAAGGCAAAGCGGTCGACGACTTTTTCCGCCCGGATCGGATCGTGATCGGCGTCGAATCAGACCGGGCTCGCGAGCTGCTGGAAGAGATCTACCGTCCCTTAAAGCGGCCGATTGTGGTCACGAATCTCTGCACCGCCGAATTGATCAAGCACGCAGCCAATGCATTTCTTTCGACGAAGATCTCGTTCATCAACATGGTCTCGGACGTTTGCGAAGCTGTGGGCGCCGACGTGGTGAGTGTCGCCGAAGGCATTGGTCTCGACTCGCGCATCGGACCGCAATTCCTGAAAGCTGGAATCGGTTTTGGAGGATCCTGCTTCCCCAAAGATGTTCGAGCTTTTATTCACCTGGCGGAAACCCAAGGCGTAAACGTCTCGCTCATGCACGAAGTCGAGCGAGTCAATCGCGAGCGCATAGGCATTTTTCTAAAGAAACTGCGCAAGTCCCTTTGGGTGTTGCGAGACAAGAAACTCGCGATCCTCGGCTTGGCCTTCAAGCCTGCGACTGACGATATCCGCGAAGCCCCGGCCCTCAAGATCATCGATGCTCTTCTAAAAGAAGGTGCGACCTTGCAGATGTACGATCCGCAGGGCATGCCGAACACCAAGTCTGTATTCCCCGAAGCGGCAGGCCGCGTGGAATACTGCGAGTCTCCTTATGAGGCCGCGCGCGGCACTCACGCCGTGCTGCTGCTCACGGAATGGGATGAGTTCCGCCATCTCGATCTTGACCAACTACATGAAGAGATGGAAGTTCCCATCATCGTGGATGGTCGCAACCTGTATGATCCCGCCGTCGTGCGCGAGCATGGTTTCGAATACCTGTGCATGGGGCGTCCTGATTCCGAATCCACTGGACCAGTGGCTCCCAAGCGCAAAGCCCAGTCCGGTTCTTCCCGCAAAAGCTCCATGCGTGGAGTGATGTCGTAAGCCTGTAACTCAGTCCTTCGGTTGGAAGTTGTCTCACTGCTTCACGGCATCAAGGAATGCCGATTCAGTATCGCGAGACCTTCATGAACCTCATTCGCAGGCACATTCTCGTTGAAGCCTTCAAGCTGTTCGACGTGTCTCTCTTTGTCGCCTCCTTTGCTTTGGCGACACTACCCGTCGTTCACGAGGCGCGCATCTATCGCCTGGCAGAATTTCTCTCCATGCGGGTGAAGGTTCGCAACCTCGCCTTGTTCATCGGTTTTCTAATTCTGTGGCACATCATCTTTAAAGTCGTTGGCCTCTACGAATCCAAACGCCTGGCCGGCCGCTTATCAGAAATTCGGGACGTGCTCAAAGCGACGCTGCTGGGAACTGCCTTCCTTGGAGTTTCTGCACAATTATTCGGCGTGCAGATGGTAGACACGCTCTTCCTCGTTTATTTCCTGGCCATCAGCAGCACCCTCAGCGTTGCCAGCCGTTTGACTTTGCGATCCGCGCTGGGAGGAGTTCGTCGCCGAAATCGTAATCTTCGCCACATGCTGGTTGTCGGCAGCAACTCGCGCGCTCTGCAGTTCATTCGTAAAATTCAGGCCCGCCCCGAACTGGGTTATCACGTGATCGGGTTTGCCGATGAGGCGTGGCCCGGAATGCAAGGCTTCCTTCGCACTGGTTACCGCAAGGTGTGCGATTTAGAAAGCTTGCCCACATTTCTGCGCAACAGCGTAGTCGATGAAGTCATCATGGGTCTGCCACTAAAGTCGAGATATCACCAGGCGTCGCAAGTTGCTGCTCTGTGCGAAGAGCAAGGCATCCTCGTACGATTTCCTTCGAGCATTTTTGACCTGAAGCTTGCGCGCATGCGCGCTGAGGAATTCGACGGGGACTCGTTAATGACGTTGTTGACTGGCGGTATGTCGGAGAGCGGACCTACGGTAATCAAGCGGGTCATGGATATGGCGGTTTCAACCTTCCTGATCCTGTTGCTTTCACCGGTCTTTCTGCTGGTCGCGGCCTTGATCAAGCTCACGTCCCCGGGTCCGGTGTTCTTTGTGCAGAAGCGCATGGGCGTGAACAAGCGCATCTTCGCCATGTGCAAGTTCCGCACTATGGTTCCGGACGCGGAGCGGCGCATGGCTGACATCGCTCATCTGAACGAAGTGAGCGGCCCAGTCTTCAAGATCAAGAATGATCCTCGCATTACGGCAGTCGGACGGCTGCTGCGCAAGACGAGCATCGACGAACTCCCGCAGCTCTTTAATGTATGGAAGGGCGATATGAGCCTCGTTGGGCCGCGTCCTCTGCCGGTGCGCGACTACGAAGGATTCGACCAAGACTGGCAGCGTCGGCGGTTTAGTGTGCGCCCGGGAATCACTTGCTTATGGCAGGTCGCGGGCAGGAGTTCCATCTCGTTCGAAAAGTGGATGGAACTGGATATGGAATACATCGATCAATGGTCGATCTGGCTTGATTTGCAGATCTTGGCGCGTACGATCCCCGCTGTGCTGCGAGGTACTGGCGCGGCGTAGTTGATGGAGTAGTGCGAGCCTGAATAGTTAATTACTTTGTGAGATACATCTCCTCGGGGCCACCCTCCCTGGTTTCACGAGCCTCCGTTGATGAGTTCGGAGGCTCATCATGCACAATCTTTGCGGATTCGGAGTCTGAGGGAAGAGTTGTTTCTGCATTAGCACTTCTGTTTAACCTTACGTAGCAGAAACCGAAATCGACAAGCAGCGATGGCAACGTCTCAAATTCCGAAAACTCCTGTACCAGATGCCGTGCTGGCGGCGGGCGCCACTGCCGTGCTGAACGCTCCTGCGTCGAAGCACCAGGATGTAAGCAAGCTTGCGGCAGGCGCCGGAGTCGCTCTGGGCGGACGCATCGTCGGCCGCGGATTGCTACTCGGGGTGGACGTCGCGCTCGCCAGGTTGCTCGGCCCGGTTCAATATGGCTTTTACGTAATTGGCTGGACCATCACTCGGCTGGCGACCATGCTCGCTCCGATGGGACTCAATGCCGGCGTCATCCGCTTCGGAGCGCTTCACTGGAAGCGCGATGATGCTCAACTGAAAGGCGTGCTTTGGGTTTGTTTGGGAGTTTCTGCACTGATCGCGCTGACCATGGGCGTTGCCCTGTTTTTTGCCGCTCCGTGGCTTGCGGGATCGGTTTATCACAAGCCCGAGTTGGTGAACTCCTTTCGCTGGTTTGCACTTGGGTTTCCCTCGGCTGCGATTGTGACCGTTGCCGCTGCCGCTACCCGCATTACGCAGCGCGTCAAGAACGGCGTTCTTATCGAGGACCTCAGCCAGCCGGCGGTCGCGCTGTTTTTGATCTTCGTGTTAGTAGGTGTCTTGAAACAGGGCATGCAAGGGGCGCTGATCGCCTATCTCGTTTCTTTCGTCGGATCGTCTCTGCTGGGGATCTACTACGTAGCTAAAATGTTCCCCGCTTCGGTCCCTGGCAAAATTGCAGCAATCTATCCGGGGAAGGATTTGATTGCGTTTTCCTTGCCGGCCTCAGTCACCGGCATTTTGGGCGTGATGATCCTGTGGGTTAACCGTCTGTTCGTAGGATATTTTCGCTCAGCGGGTGAGGCGGGAATCTACCAGGTGGCCTCGCAAGTTCCGGTAACAGTGGCCCTAGTTGTCGGATCCGTCGCTGCCATTTTCTCCCCGATGGTTGCCGATTTTGCACATCGCGGGCAGATGGATAAACTGCGAGAGATCTACGTCATCGGCACCAAGTGGACACTCTATTTCAGCGTTCCTCCGCTTCTCCTCATGGCGCTGGTTCCGCGAGAAGTCATCACTGTACTGTTCGGAGCCTCCTATGCGGACGGCGGCGTGGCGCTCAAGATCCTTGCTTTAGGTCAGCTATTCAATGCCGCGAGCGGCTGCGTTGGCACGCTGCTGGTGATGACCGGAAATCAGAAGGTGACGTCAGCTCTCTACGGAATCATGTTCGTGATCAATGGCGTCATGTCAGTCCTACTGATCCCGCATTACGGAGTCGCCGGAGCGGCATGGACTACGAGCCTGACTGCAGGAGGGCTATTTATCCCTGCGTTGGTGATCGCCTGGCAGCGTCTGAAAATGCTTCCCTGGGATCGCCGTTACTGGAAACTGCTCGTGGCGACGAGCGTCGCCGCGGCAGCCATGTTGATTCCTGTTCCTTCTCTTAAGCCACTTACTCATTTGTTGCTGGCCGGAACGTTCGCCACCGTTCTGTTCTGGGGCGTGATGTTCCTGATCGGCTTTGACGCGGAGGATCGTCATTTCATGACGATGATCCGCAGTCGCCTCAAAATTTAGGTTTCTTCGGGAGAAACGATGGCCACGTTACACGAGCTTCGTCGGTTGCGTCACAGAGCATCCAAGTCCATCTTGCGTGGACCACTCATCTGGACTCGTCATCGCGGGTTAGACCCCGCGGACGTGTTTCTCGCCTCCTATCCACGCTCGGGAAACACCTGGCTTCGCTTTCAACTGGTGGAAATTTTGGCCGGCCGCTCAGCCGAATTCGACAATGTGAATCGTCTCATCCCTGAGATGGGCATTCACGGCACCACCCCGGCATTGTTGCCCGGCGGCGGTCGCCTCATCAAGACTCACGAACCGTATCGCTCCAATTACAAGCGTGCGATCTATGTGTACCGCGACCTCCGGGACTGCATGCTCTCCATGTACTCGCGCGAGACGGAGTTGAAGCTTATTCACATCGAATTGGAAACCTTCCTGCCCCTGTTCCTGCAAGGAACTGCCAGCGGTTTCGGATCCTGGCAGGATCATGTCAACTCATGGCTGTCGTCTCCGCTGCCGAACCGCGGGGATATGTGCGTCATACGTTTCGAAGAGCTCCGCAAGAACCCTGCTGAGGCGCTGGCGGAAATCACAGACTTTCTGGGCGTGAGAGTGGACCGTGGAGTCATCGAAGCAGCGGTTGCCAACAACACACTGGACCGCATGAAAGAGAAAGAAAAGCGCTCGGTAAATCTTCCCAAGAGCAATACCGAGGAAGGACGCTTCGTTCGTAAAGGCTCGATCGGCGGTTGGCGCGCTCGCCTTAGCGAGGACCAGATCCGAATGGTGGATAAGCACGCTGGCCCGCTATTAGAACGGTTGGGGTATCCAACGGCAAAAACGTTGCTCGAAGAGGCACCCGTAGGGGCAATTCGAGCGTAACTGTTTCTCGTTGTTCACGGAGTCTACAATGCAGGAAACAAATCGACAGACCTCAGCGCCGAAACGTCCCGCAGGAAGCGAAACCATGTCAGGGCCGCAGTCGGTGCATTTTCAGTGGAAACATCGTCCTCCGATGGACACGAACTTTTCGCTTCTACGAAGAGTCCGGCGAAGCATCGGTGGATGGATTGCTTACGGCGCGACTTTTTATCGCACCGCGGCCAAGTAAGTCAATTCTTCGGATGAACGCCCTGTATCCCCGCAGAAATAGCGGAAAGGAAGTTTAGCGTGGCACAACGAAGTCGAACTTGGAATTTATCATGAGACGCAGGTCCGTGGTGGCAGCTCGCCCTTTTTTTGCTGCTCGGCATGGCTATATGCACGGCCATCCTGCTTGGGATGTTCAAGCTGCAGAACAACGGCGAGATGTTCGCACTGGCCGCCATCATCCTGGGCCCTCCGCTAGCGTATGTGGGGTACATTATCGGCCGTCAAGTTGCCTCCGCCGAATGGGCGCTCGTAACGAACCTGAGATGGTGGCATTGGTTGTGGCTGGTTATTTTCGCAAGCGGCCTGGTATTCCGGCAGCGTGCCGCGACGACGGTTTACACCGCGCCGGTTGATACCGCTGCCATCTATCGGATCTTCCTGGTATTTTTCTCGGCTGGGTGGCTTCTACTCGCGCTTTTCACCCGCAGCGTTCACTGGATAGAGTCGCTATTCCGCGGGATGGTGGGATGCCTCACTATCTTTGCCCTATATGCCGCGTTGACCATGGTTTGGTCCGTATATCCCACTTGGACGCTCTATAAAGCCTGCGAATATTCCGTAGATCTCGCTGCTCTGGCCGCGATCCTGTTGGTGGTCCGCAATATCTACGACTGGAAGAAGATGTTCGATTGGACTTGGACGTTCTTTGGGCTGTGTCTGCTCTCCGCTTACGTAAGCGCCATCATTGACCCGAAGGACGCGCTGGAACATGGCTACTCGTTAGGATCGTTGGGTGTTCGCCTGAAAGGCGTATACCCCATGCAAGGCGCCAATCGCATTGGCGACCTATCCGCCATCATGTGCGTGATTGCCCTGGTGCGCTGGCTCCCGATGGAAGGCAAGTGCCGCAAGAACAGCTTCTACATCTTCCTTGGTCTGTTCGGCGGGGTGACCTTGATTCTGTCACAGACCCGTACTGCGATGTTGGGATGCGCAGTGGGAGCGTTCCTCGTCTTGTGGGTCGGCAACCGGATCAATGTACGCAGCCTGCTTACCTGGGGGGCCGCGAGCGCCGTACTGCTTACTTTCATCCTGGCTACGACTCCAATCGGCGACGTCGTGAGGACGTTCCTGCGCCGTGGACAAACCGACCAGCAGATCAGTTCCCTCAGCGGTCGCCTTCTCTGGTGGGAGACAGCCTACGATCTTTACTCGCGCACACCTCTGGGCATTGGCATGGGAGCCTTCGCCGCAGAAAAGGTACCGGTCTTAAACGCGATTGGTCTTGCAGGCGAGACCCTGCACAGCGATTACATGGAGACCCTGTTAGGAATGGGTTGGTACGGGCTTACACCGTTGATTCTTTCTTTGGCGGGCACATGGTGGTTTCTGTTGAAAAACGTGCATCATCCCTTGCGCTCTCCAATGGAGCGTCAAGTGTGTCTCGAAGCCATAGGTGTGCTCGGTGTTCTTTCGGTCCGAACTGTGTTCATGGACATCATGATTCTGCACCCTGCCCAACATTACTTCGTCATCCTTGGGTTGGCGGAATGGTTCCGGCGAAACAGCCTTCCAGATGTCAAATTTAAACGCGTGCCAGTTGCCGCGTTTCAACCAGTGAGTTATAGAGGTTAGGAGCATTGATGCGTAGTGCAGTTATCCCCCTAAGTTTTTGCCTGGTATTTGGGGCTTTGGCATTGCGAGGCGCTAGCTCGGACGATCATGAGACGCTTCGCCAGTTCGCCGATAAGATCAACTTCCACATCGGCACCCTATACGAGCGCAAAGGCGCAGCTACGGAACCGGATTACAACTCCACAGTCGCTCGAGAATACAACTCGCTGATCTCGACCACCTTCTGGAAAGCCATGCAGCCGGACCAGGGCAAGTTCAACTTTGAAGCGCTGGACCGCGACATCGACTTTGCCCGCCAGCACAAGATGAAGTTGCTGGGCGCCACGCTGATTTACCGTCCGAAAAACCTTCCGGAATGGATGATGCAATATCAGAACAGCGCGAAGGATCTCGACCGCCTCATGAAAGAGCACATTCAGACGGTGGTGAAGCATGGCGGAGATGCCTTTTACGCATGGGAACCGGTCGATGAGCCGCTGACAACTTTGAATCCTCCTTTCGGAAAGACCATGGGAAGGGAGCAGTACATAGACAAGGCTTACCGCTACGCGAAAGAAGCGAATCCCAACGCACTCATGGTGCTGAACCAGGCCTTCGGACACGATGGCGTGCATCGAGATGAAGTGGATCAGTTCTTCGATCTGCTTACCAAGCTCAAGAAGTCGGGCACTCCGATTGACGTGGCCGGTATTGAAATGCACTTACAGGCGCAGGAATTAAGCCCGAAGTATCTCGACGAATTCAAGTATTTCCTTGATCGCTCATCGAAGGCCGGTGTGAAGGCCATGGTGACTGAGATGGATGTGTACCAGGGCCCGCAGGGAAGTTCGGCGGACCCGCTCAAGCGGCAGCAGGACATCTATCACGACACCATTGCGGCATGTCTCGCGGACTCCAACTGCATTGCCTTTTACACCTGGGGCGTGACGGACGCGCATAGTTGGTTGCGCAATCGGCCCAACAACGCGCTGCCCGATGCCAAACCCCTGCTGTTCGATGAGAGCTACAAGAGAAAGCCTGCCTACTTCAGCGTTCTTGACGCGCTCAAGAACGCCGGGTCGCGCGATTAAAAATGCAGATCGTAACCACCAGTTGGGATGATGGCGATATCCGTGACCTGCGCATCGCGGAGCTGCTCACGAAATACGGCATGCGGGGAAGTTTCTACGTGCCTGTAAAGCCCTTTCGTGGGGCGCCATCCTTAACACCCGACCACATGCGTTCCATGACCTCCTCGGGGCTGGAGATCGGAGCGCACGGCGTGGATCACGAGATCATGTCGGAGATCTCCGAGAGCCAGACCATGGAGGTTGTGACCACGAGCAAGGAATTTCTCGAGGACACGCTGGGTTCAGAAGTTCCCATGTTCTGCTACCCGCGAGGACGCTTCGCGCCATACACCATTCCTTGCCTGCAGAAAGCCGGTTATCGTGGGGCGCGCACCACCCGCATGCTTTCAACTTCCGCGGAATTCAACAAATTCCAGATGCCGACCAGTTCGCAGGTCTATCCGCATCCGCCCGTGCGCTACATGCGCAACCTGGCACGAGCGAAGAATATTCCCGGCATGTTCGATTACCTGTTCCGGCTCCGCGGCGAGCAGGATTGGGTCAAAATCGGCAAAACCCTATTCGACCGCGTACAAGGCAATGGTGGAATCTGGCATCTGTACGGGCACTCATGGGAGATTGACGAGTTAGGATTGTGGGCCGGATTCGAAGAACTGCTGAAGTACGTCAGCCGCAAGCCCGACGTACTCTATTTGACCAATAGCCAGATCCTTAAACATTCTTCTGCTACGTGGAATTAACAAGCCTTTAACCAGCCGAGCAGATAATGAGAATCTTGATCGTTCACAATACTTATCAGCAGCCCGGCGGCGAAGATACGGTATTCCGTCAGGAGCGCGACTTGTTGCGGCGCGCAGGACACGAAGTTCAGACCTACGAGAAAAGCAATTTTGAAGTCGATGCCTACAGCGGGCTCAAAAAGATCGCGCTGATTAAAGACGTCATGTGGAACAGTACGACTCGCCAGGAGTTCAGCCAGATTCTGCGGCAGTCGAAACCGGATGTGGTTCACGTGCACAACACCTTCATGCGCATTTCACCGTCCATTTATGGAGCCTGTGAAGATGCCGGCGTCCCGCTAGTGCAAAGCCTGCATAATTATCGATTGCTCTGCGCCGGTGCGAACTTCTTTCGTAATGGCAAGGCCTGTGAAGATTGTCTTACCGGAGGGATGTGGCAGGGAATTTTGCACGCATGCTATCGCGAGTCGTCGACTGCGACCGCATCAGTCGTGGCCATGTTGAAGCTGCACCGGGTGCTAGGAACCTGGCAGAAGTTGGTACACACCTACGTGGCTCTTAGCGAGTTTTCGCGCCAGAGATTTATCGCAGGTGGCCTTCCGGCGGAAAAGATTACGGTGAAGCCTAACTTCGTGGATCCCGACCCGGGCGCGCGCACCAGTGATGGGAACTATGGCGTCTTTGTAGGACGATTCTCCGAAGAAAAAGGATTGGAGACGCTGCTTGCCTTTCGCTTTGACTCCCCACGTTCCGCTCATCCTCGTCGGAGACGGGCCTCCGATGGAAAGCTTGAAGCAGACTGCGGCAAAGAACTCGATGACCAACCTGGAGTTTCGGGGACGCGTTCCTCGAGAGGAAACCGTGGCTCTCATCAAAGGGGCGCGCTTCCTTATTCAACCGTCCGAGTGCTACGAGAATTTCCCCATGGCAGTTGCCGAAGCATTTGCCTGCGGGACACCTGTCCTATGCTCACGAATCGGCGCTCTGCAGGAGATTGTCGCCGACGGACGCACCGGCCTGCATTTCACGCCAGCGGATCCTCAGGATTTGGCCGCCAAGGTCCAGTGGGCGTGGGAGCATCGCGAGGATATGGCGATCATGGGCAAGGAAGCCCGCGGCGAATTCGAAGCGAAATATACTGCCGAGAAGAATTACTCGATGTTGATGGAGTTGTATCAGCGCGCAACGCATGCAGCTCCTGCCTTGAGCACTGAGCACGCCCTGGCTGCGGCCGGGCAATCCAACCTTCAATAGGTCAATCGCACAATGAGCGTCGCTATCATCACCGGTTCTGCTGGCCTCGTTGGGTCTGAGGCGACCGCATACTTTTCATCCCTGG
>Ga0170475_106656650_pt1 | contig 10358 bp, 8 predicted proteins | sample Soicark_Litter_5_FD_111474 | JGI IMG/M metagenome (GOLD analysis project Ga0170475, IMG submission 111474) | Avena fatua rhizosphere microbial communities from Hopland, California, USA. Combined Assembly of 48 SPs | reverse complement strand
GTCGATCCTGGCAGGAGTAGTCATGGCCGGGTCGCTCAGCACAGTGGAAATCAGCCTGGCGCAGACTGGTGGGATCTGGAACTGGTTTCTGTGGCGCTGTTTTCCGTTTAGTTTTATTGCCGCCGTGTTGCTCTTTGTGGGTGCCCTGGCAGAGACGAACCGTACACCTTTTGATGTAGCCGAGGCAGAATCCGAGCTCGTTTCTGGGTATCACACGGAATACAGCGGATTTCGTTTCTCTTTGTTCTTCCTGGCCGAGTACGCTAACATGTTCGTTGCCAGTGCGCTGGTGGTCGTGCTGTTCCTTGGTGGGTTCTCAGGGCCTATCCCTATCCCTGTGGTGCCAGATGTCATCGCGGGACCTTTTTGGTTTCTCCTTAAGACGCTGTTCCTCGTCTTCGTCATGATGTGGATCCGTTGGACGTTGCCGCGTGTACGCGTGGATCAGCTGATGAATATGTGCTGGAAATATCTTATTCCCATCTCGTTGGTCAATCTGGCAGTGATTGGGCTGTGGACGTCGCTCAGTGCAGCGCCCAAATGAGCTTCTCTGTGGGCTCCTTCCCCCCTTGCGGGGGAAAGTTGGGATGGGGGGGAATGAACCGAGCTAAAGCGAGAGAATTGAGAAAGAACCAGACTGAAGCTGAGCGTATCTTATGGTGGCATCTCCGTTTGCACCAGCTCGAGGGGTATAAGTTTCGGCGACAACAGCCTATAGGGCCATACATTGCTGACTTTGTGTGTTTTGAGAACAAATGAGTTATTGAGCTGGATGGGGGACAGCACAGTGAACAAGTTGCGTATGATAGCGAGCGTAGTGCATGGTTACGAGTGCAAGGTTTTCGCGTGCTGAGATTTTGGAACTATGAAGTTTTTCAAGACATTGAGGCAGTAAAAAGGGTTATACGGGAGGCGGTAATACCCCCCTCCTTCATCCTCCCCCCTTGTGGGGGAGGATCTCTTAGCGATTGAGGTCCATGAGACGCAACTGTCTTGTCCTCCCCTCATCCTCCCTCCTCAAGGGGGGGAGAGCTCTTAGGACGACATCGTGGCAAAAAAGCTGACCATTGACGGCAAAGAAATTACGGCACGAGACGACGCCACTATTATCCAAGCGGCGCATGAGGCTGGCATTGCCATCCCGCACTATTGTTATCACCCAAAGCTCAGTATCGCTGGCAATTGCCGTATGTGCCTGGTGGAGCTGGAGGGGCGTCCGAAGCTGGAAATTAGCTGTAATACGCCCGTGGTAGACAATATGGTGGTATTGACTAACTCCCCGCGGGTGATTGAAGGCCGCCGCGGGGTGCTCGAATTCTTGCTCATCAATCATCCGCTCGATTGTCCTATTTGCGACCAGGCGGGAGAATGTGGGCTGCAAGACTATTACATGCAGTATGGCCTCTATCATAGCCGTTTCCAGGAAGAAAAAGTGCATGGGCGCAAGGTGGTGGACTTTGGGCCTGATGTGGTGTTCGACTCAGAACGTTGCATTCTGTGCACGCGCTGTGTGCGTTTCTGCAAAGAAATTAGCCAGACCGATGAATTGGGCATCTTCGAGCGTGGCGATACGGCACAGATTGCCACCTTTCCTGGGAAACAGCTCGATAATCCCTATGCTGGGAACACGGTGGATATCTGTCCCGTGGGCGCCCTGACCAGTAAGGATTTTCGCTTTAAAATTCGGGTCTGGTTCCTCCAGGAAACGAAATCGATCTGTCCGGGGTGTGCACGTGGATGCAATATCAATATCCATCACCATAATGGGCAAGTGTATCGGCTGAAACCACGGCAGAATGATGCCGTAAACGAGACCTGGATCTGCGATGCGGGGCGCTTCGGCTATAAATCTATCAATGAAACCCGTGTGTTACATCCGCAGATACAGCAAGATGGCGCATTGCAGCACGTGAGCTGGCAGGTGGCTCTGGAGCATGCTGTGGAGGCGCTACAACGCCATGGTGGGGCGGCGGTGGGCCTTGTCATTGCCCCCCAGGGGACCAATGAAGACCATTATCTTCTCGCCAAACTGGCGTCCGAAGTGCTCGCCACTCCCCACCTTGTCCTGTATCCTGGGGTGCTTGGGGACGAGGATGATTTTTTGATACGGGCTGACAAGAACCCGAATACACGTGGCGCCCAAGATATGGGCCTCCCGGCTCCAGTCACAACCACGCAGTTGGCAGCCATGGCGCAAGCAATTGACCAGGGCACCATTAAAGTGTTGTATGCTATTGGGGCCAATCTGGCTGCCGCGTTTGGCCCTGAGACTGTGTTGCGCTGGGCCACGCAGCTCGACTGCCTGATCGTGCAAACGTCCAATATGGTCTCTGGGCACGAGCAGGCGCATGTGCTCTTGCCGAGTGCGACGTACGCTGAACGCGATGGCACTTTTACTAATTTTCAGGGGCGCTTGCAACGCATCAATGCGGCGTTTGCACCGCGTGGAGAGGCCTTGCCAGCGTGGCAGATCTACACGCGTTTGGCGAGCAGTTTGGGGCATGACTGGCCTTACGTGTCGGCGGAAGGTGTGCTGCATGACATTGCGGCGGCGACCCCCAGATACGCGGGCCTCAGTTACGCCAAAATTGGCGACCTGGGCTATCCGGTCACTCACGAAAGCTAAGAGGCTATGCAACCGCTCACCTTCTGGCAAAAATTGTATATTCCTGAGATCTTGCGGGGCATGGCAGTGACCACGCGCCATTTTATGGTGAATCTGTTGGGGCGACGCCACACGGTCACACAACAGTACCCTGAAGAGCCTACGCAGGTCTCGGAGCGCTATCGCGGCCGGCATCGCTTGATGCGCAAAGAAGATGGCGCGCCACGGTGCACTGCCTGTATGCTGTGTGCCACGTCGTGTCCAGCCCTGTGTATCCACATTCAAGGCGGCGCACACCCCGATCCTACAGTAGAGAAATATCCCGTCTCTTTCACCATCGATGAGCTGCGCTGTGTGTTCTGCGGCTTATGTGTAGAAGCGTGCCCGTGTGACGCCATCCGCATGGATACGGGAATCTTTGCTCTGGCCGCGTACAAGCGCGAAAATTTTCTCTATCCCCGCAATCTGTTGCTTGGCGATGATATGCCGACCAACATCGCCGAAGGGAAGGCGCCGAATCTCTAGTGCTCCTCACCCCCTGGTCTCGCCCGGCAGGAGAGAGAGGGGGAGAGCGGGAGAGGGGGAGATATGGAACCGACACGAGAAATCTACGGCAATATTGTTGCCGGCGAGCTGGTCTACCTGTTTATGGTAGTGTCGTTTGGGCTGGTGGGCCTGGCGTTGTACAGACATTATCGCCTGTGGATGCAGGGGCGGCCGGCTAATCGTGCGCAGAATTTGTGGCAACGCCTGAAGGTCATGCTGTTGCAGGGCCTGGGGCAGCAAAAAACCTTGCGAGAATTCCCAGGGCTGCTGCATTTCTTTGTCTATGCCGGCTTCCTAGTGCTTTTCATTGGTACCGTGATGGTAGCGGTCCACGAAGACCTGGGCCTTCACTTCTTATATGGTAATTTTTATCTCTTCTATTCATTGACTCTGGACGTTTTTGGCCTCCTGTGCATGATCGGTGTCGCAGGGCTAACGTACCGTCGCTATGTTATTCAACCAACCGGGCTCGATAATCGCCGTGAGGATCTGATTATTCTCGTGTGGTTTCTGGCAGTCTTAGGCAGTGGCTTTGTGGTAGAAGGGCTGCGTATTGGGGGCACAGAACTCCATCAGCACCCTGCTTGGGCCATCTGGTCGCCGGTTGGAGCAGCCCTGGCCTGGGTGCTCGACCGTTTGACGATGACGCAGAGTCAGTTTCTCTTCTGGCATCGCCTCTGGTGGTGGGCCCACATGCTGGTGACCTTTGGCTTGCTGACGTACATTGGCTATTCGAAACTGAATCATATGATCTTTTCGCCGCTTAATATCCTGCTGCATAAGCACCGCGCCAAAGGCGAACTGGCGCCGATCGCTGAACTCGACAAGGCCTTAGAGGGCGATGAAGAGGCGATGGCACGCGTGCGCTTTGGGGCTGGGAAGTTAGCAGATTTTACCTGGAAACAACTGCTTGACCTGGATGCGTGTACGCGTTGTGGGCGCTGCCAGGATAATTGCCCGGCATGGCTCAGTGGCAAACCCCTGTCGCCTAAATTTGTCATCCTTGACTTACAACGGCATATGCACGCCACTGCGCCAGCGGTGTTAGCGGGTGCCGCAGAGCCGTATGGGGGAGTGGCCATGCTCGGTGATGTTATCACCGATGAGGTGCTGTGGTCGTGTACTACCTGCCGGGCCTGTGAGGAGCACTGTCCGGTTTCCATCGAGCACGTCGATGCGATTATCGATATGCGCCGCAACTTAGTCCTTGAACAGGGACGTATGCCGGAAACTGCGGAAGCGGCGCTGCGCAGCCTGGAGCAGCGTGGACATCCCTGGCGTGGCACGCAAGCCACCCGTACCGGATGGAGCGAGGGGCTCGATGTGCCCCTACTGGCTGAGAATCCCGATGCAGAATATCTTTTCTGGGTCGGGTGCACGGGCTCTCTGGTCGATCGGAACATACGCGTCACGCAGGCCTTAGTAAAAATCTTGCACGAAGCCGAGGTGAGTTTTGCTATTTTGGGGGATGAAGAAACCTGTACCGGCGATCCGGCCCGACGTCTGGGCAACGAATACCTGTTCCAGATGCTCGCGCAGCAAAATGTGGAGATGCTGAAGAACTATGGAGTCAAAAAAATCGTCACACATTGTCCACACTGTTTTAACACCTTGAAGAACGAGTACCCGCAGTTTGGGGGGCAGTTTGAGGTCATACATCACAGCCAGCTCATCGCGCAACTGCTGCAGGACGGCCGCATTACCCCTACGCAAGCGCTGCGCGATAAAGTAACCTATCATGATGCCTGCTATCTTGGCCGGCACAACGACGTGTTTGCCGAGCCCCGCCAGACGCTGCAAGCGCTCCCTGGGGTGGAGTTGCAGGAGATGCGCTGGAATCAGCGCAAGGGCCTGTGCTGCGGCGCCGGTGGCGGCCATGCCTTCATGGAGGTGAACATCGGGCGGCGCGTGAACCATATCCGCACGGAGCAGGCGATGGAGACCGGGGCTGCAGTGGTGGCCACCGGATGCCCGTTCTGCATGCAGATGTTTGAAGATGGTATCAAGGCCAAGGGAGTCGAGGAGCGCATGCGAGTGCAGGATATTGCCGAACTGGTGGCGCAATCCCTCCCTGACCCTACAGAAAGGGGCGCAGGATGAACCGACCCATTTACCTCGATCATCACGCCACGACGCCCATGGAGCCAGCCGTCCTCGACGCGATGATGCCGTACCTCACGGAGAGGTTTGGCAATGCGGCGAGCCGTACGCACCGCTATGGTTGGGAAGCCGAAGAGGCGGTGCATACCGCCCGCGAGCAGATTGCCGCTCTCATCGGTGCCAAGCCAGAAGAGATTATTTTAACGAGCGGGGCAACGGAATCGGATAACTTAGCCTTGAAAGGGATTGCCCGGTCCTATCGTGACAAGGGCAACCATATCATCACCGCTACCACCGAGCACAAGGCGGTGCTGGATAGCTGTAAAGCCCTTGAGAAAGACGGCTTTAACGTTACCTATGTGCCTGTGGATCGCCTGGGTCTAGTCGATCCTGATGATATTCGCCAGGCCATTACCTCCCACACCATTTTGATCTCCGTGATGTATGCCAATAGTGAAATCGGCGTTATCGGTCCGTTAGCGGCCATTGGTGCTATCGCCCACCAGCATGGTGTGTTGTTCCATAGCGATGCCGTACAGGGAGTAGGGAAGATTGCCTGCAATGTCAATGACCTGCAGGTTGACCTCATGTCACTCTCGGGGCATAAGCTCTATGGTCCCAAAGGTGTTGGGGCTCTCTATATCCGGAAAACGCGTCCCAAGCGCATCCGTATACAGCCGCTGATCGATGGCGGTGGGCAAGAACGTGGATTTCGTTCTGGCACGCTGAATGTCCCGGGTATTGTGGGCTTTGGCAAAGCCTGTGAGCTGGCGCAACACCTGTGGCCAGAAGAGAGCATTCGCCTGCGTGGTCTGCGCCAGTATCTCTATGAAGGATTGCGTGAGCGCCTCGATGACATCTATCTCAACGGCCACCCGGAGCAGCGCCTGCCTGGGAATCTGAACATGAGTTTCGCCTATGTGCAGGGCGAGTCGCTCCTGATGAGTCTGAAGGATATTGTCGCGCTGTCCTCTGGCTCGGCGTGTTCGTCAGGGTCGACCGAGCCTTCGTACGTGCTGCGCGCCATTGGGATGGACGACACCCTGGCCAGTGCCTCGATTCGTTTCGGGCTCGGACGCCACACCACTGAGGAGGAAATCGACACCGTCATGCATGCGATGGTGGAAAAGGTTGAACGCTTGCGTGCGCTGGCACCTGTGAGTGATCTGCAAGTAGGATCGCAGATTTGAGATAGGCGATCTGAAGGGAGGGATTATGCTGGCAAAAGCCCTCACGATAGCTGGTTCTGACTCCGGCGGGGGCGCCGGGATTCAGGCAGATCTCAAAACTTTTGCCGCCCTGGGTGTGTATGGTATGAGCGCCATTACGGCGATCACAGCGCAAAATACCTGCGGTGTCAGTGCGGTGCAGGGCATTGACCCGGACGTGGTGGCAGCGCAGATCCGTGCGGTGGTCTCAGACATCGGTGTGGGGGCAGCGAAAACGGGCATGCTGTTCTCAGCAGAGATCATTCAAGCCGTGGCCACAACGGTCCGTGACGTGAGTCTCCAGCTGCTGGTCGTGGATCCAGTCATGGTGGCGACGAGCGGTGACCGGTTGTTGCAACGTGAGGCAGAAGAGAGTTTGCGCCGCGATATCATACCGCTGGCCACTATCGTCACGCCCAACCTGGCGGAGACTGAGGTACTGGTGGGTCGTAAGGTGGCCAGCCTGGAAGAGATGCAGGCCGCCGCAGAGCAGATTGTAGCTGGGGGCGCTCGTGCGGTGGTGGTGAAGGGTGGCCATGCCATTACCAAGGCGACCGACGTATTTTATGATGGCTGTAGCATGGAACTCTTACAGAGCGAGGTGGTCGACACGCATAACACGCATGGCACCGGCTGCACCTTCTCGGCTGCCATCTGTGCTTATCTTGCCCAGGGAGCGGCGCTGCGCGAGGCCGTACGCCGGGCGAAGACCTATATCACTGGGGCGCTCCGCCACTCTCTAAGCATTGGCCAGGGCAGTGGGCCGGTGGGGCATTTCTGGAACATAACTTATCCGACAGACTGACACCCATGGAACATCCCACGGCTCCAGGTAAGCCACACATCCGCATTGTGCGAGCAGCACCTCAAGGGATACTATCGCCCAGGCAAGGGCGTTTAGGAGTATTGGGCGGGGCTTATAATCCGATGACGCTGGCACACCTGGCGATTGCGGATACAGTCGTCAGCACGTTTGGTATCCATGAAGTGTTGTTTTTGCTGCCAGCAGTGCCACCGCATAAACCTATTTTTGGGGCGTCTCTAGAACAGCGCCTCGAGATGATGCAACTGGCGGTCGAGGAGCGGCCCTATGCCACGGTCGGGCTGAGTACCCATGGCCTGTTCCTTGATGTGTACCAAGGCTTACTGGGGGTGTATCCGCCCGATACAGAGGTGTTTTTTCTGACCGGACGTGATGCCGCTGAGCGCATTCTCACCTGGCAGTACGACGATGCGGAAGTGGCATTACGCCAGATGTTTACTGCCTTTCAACTGATTGTGTGTGATCGCGAAGGACCATTTCATCTCCCAGAGGATCCCCTTTTTGCCCCCTATCGGCAGCGTATGCACTGCTGTACCCTGCCTCCAGACTTGCAGCACGTCTCGGCTACTGAGGTTCGTCAGCGTTGCCAGCAAGGGTTGCCCCTGGACGATCTGGTACCCGCAGGGGTGGCACGCTATATTCGCGAGCACAAACTCTACATGGAATAGAAGCCTACAGACTGCACGCTTCACCCTTAGCAAGGGTAAGGGAATTGCCCTTTGTCTATTCAGTGGTATAATCGCGTGCGTTAACGCACAAGGTGAGGGACAGCGGCATGCATATAGGGATCATCGGTCTGCCTGTGTCTGGGAAGACCACGGTTTTTCAGGCCTTAACCAGCGCTGATAGCTCTGGTATGCGTGCTGGGAGCAAGGGCGATACGCGTATTGTGTTCGTGCCAGATGTGCGCTTAGATACCCTGGCGACCATGTACCACCCACGTAAAGTGACGCCAGCCACCATCGAATTTGTTGATCCGCTGGTGACCGGGCAGCAAGGGACGCGCTATGTAGAAAGTCTCATGTCGCTCATGCGGGATGCCGATGCCCTGGCGCACGTTGTGCGTGCCTTCCACAATCCTGCGGTGCCTCATCCGCACGGCAGGATCGATGCAGTACGGGATTTCCGTGCGCTCAATAATGAGCTCCTCCTGGCTGATCTAGGGGTAGTGGAAAAACGACTTGAACGCCTCAGCAAGGATATAAAAAAAGTTCGTAACTCTGAGCTGGAGGGTGAATATACCCTGCTCCAGCGTTGTCAGGAAGCGCTTGAGGCGGAGCGCCCAGTGCGCAGTTTAGTACTCACAGAGCCAGAGCGTAAACGCTTGCACGGTTTTGGTCTCTTGACTAGTAAAGCGCAATTGGTTGTGCTCAACCTCGATGAGGCACATATTGACCCTGCGGAGCCAGAGGTGGAGCAATTTCGAGCGCAGGTGCAAGCCCCTGGTCTGGAGGTCATGCTGTTGTATGGCAAGATCGAAAGTGAAATTGCCCAACTGCCTCCTGAGGAAGCCCAGAGCTTTTTACAGGAGATCGGTTTGCCACAGTCCGGACTCGCTCGTTTCATTCGCAAATCTTACGAGCTGCTGGGTCTCTGTTCGTTCCTCACGGCTGGCGAAAAAGAAGTGCGTGCCTGGACCATCCCGCAAGGCATTTTGGCCCCACACGCGGCTGGTGTGATTCACTCAGATCTAGAACGGGGCTTTATTCGAGCAGAGGTGATCCATTATGATGACCTGGTCGCTAGCGGCTCGCTGGCCAAGGGCCGGGAGACTGGCAAGCTCCGCATTGAGGGGAAGGACTATCGGGTGCAGGATGGCGATGTACTGCTGATTCGTTTTAACGTGTAAACTGGTGCATGGTTTAGCAACAGTGAGAATGCCCACAGAGGAGGTTCATCATGGGAAAAGCCCTGGAAGGGGTGCGTATTCTGGATATGACACACGTGCAGTCGGGACCGTCCTGTACGCAGATGCTGGGCTTCCTGGGTGCCGATGTCATTAAACTTGAACCACCTGGGCGCGGGGATATTACCCGTGGGCAGCTACGTGATCTCCCGAATGTGGATAGCCTGTATTTTACCATGCTGAATTGCAACAAGCGTAGCATTACGCTCAACATGAAAGCGTCGCACGGCACCGAGATCTTCACCGAGCTGCTCAAAACTTCCGATGTACTCGTCGAAAATTTTGGCCCGGGTGTGTTGGACCGATTGGGGTTTCCATGGGAGGCCATCGAGCAGATCAACCCGCGGGTCATCTACGCATCCATTAAAGGGTTTGGCTCGTACGGTCCCAACAGTGTTTTAAAAGCCTATGAATCCATTGCCCAGGCGATGGGGGGCTCGATGAGTCCCACGGGGCTGGACGATGGCCCGCCTCTGTGTACAGGTGCGCAAATTGGCGATACGGGGTCTGGTATCCACATGGTGGCGGCCATTCTAGCGGCGCTCTACCAGCGCACCCAGACCGGGCATGGGCAGCGTGTGGAAGTGGCCATGCAAGACAGTGTGCTGAATTTGGTGCGCGTCAAGATGCGTGACCACCAGCGGCTGCAACATGGGCCTTTGTCTGAGTATCCCAATAAGACTTTTGGCAAGGCTGTACCGCGTTCGGGCAATGCTTCTGGTGGGGGCCATCCTGGCACGGCGCTGCGCTGCAAGCCCGGAGGACCAAATGATTATGTCTATGTGGTCTTCCAGCCCCAAATCTGGGACCGCTTGCTACAAGTGATGGGGCGGGAGGATCTCATGGGTGATCCGCGCTATAGCACGCCAGCGGCTCGGCTTGAACGCCTGGATGAAGTCTATGCACTGGTTGAATCCTGGTCTACGCAGTATACAAAATTCGAAGTCAACGAAAAACTCAATGCGATCGATGTGCCATGTGGTCCGATCCTGGATACTGCTGACCTCATCAGTGATGAGCATCTTAAAGTGCGCGAGATGATCGTCGATGTGCCACATCCGCAACGGGGTACCTTCCAGACGGTCGGTTGTCCGCTCAAGCTGTCAGATTCACCCGTGGAGGTCACCTCGTCCCCACTGTTCGGTGAGCATACCGAAGAGGTGCTACGCG
>Ga0170475_103042397_pt1 | contig 10358 bp, 15 predicted proteins | sample Soicark_Litter_5_FD_111474 | JGI IMG/M metagenome (GOLD analysis project Ga0170475, IMG submission 111474) | Avena fatua rhizosphere microbial communities from Hopland, California, USA. Combined Assembly of 48 SPs | reverse complement strand
TGCGCGGTCAGGGTTGTCATGGCGAAATGAAAACCGCGCATCACCCGGCGAATGTCCGGTGGGTAGCTTCGGCCCGCAAGATTACCCGACCGGTCCGGCACGGCTCTGCCGTGATGCCGTTGAGCAAACGCAATGAAGGTTAGCATGCGCTGTTTACAGCGCATTGCTGGGGCCTATGCGGCGAGCCGAGAAAAGCAATAATCAAGCGTCGTGGAGCCATTCAACTCAAGAAGCGAGCCGTCGTGGTACGACGCGGCCCCACGACGCCCGATCTTACCTACCATATAAACCGGCCGGATTTCGGCAAAAGTTTATTGAGGCGGCGCGCCCGTGGAGGCGGGGGTCGTGCGGCCGTGACGCGCTTTGCGTCGTTCATGCCGTGCCGAGTGACGCCCTTTGCGCCGTTCATGCCGTGCCGCGTGACGCCCTTTGCGCCGTTCCATGCCGGCGGTCGGCTCCGGTGCTGGCGCGACATACGGTGCTGGTTGCGGCGGCACGACCGGAGCCGCCATTGGCGGCGGTGCCAGAGGCGGGGGAGCCGGCGGCTCCTTTGGGGCGCACGCGGCGATCAGCGCCAAAGCGGACGCGATGATTATCGGTTTCGCTAACTTTACCACCGCTCTCTCCTAAATCGGGGGGGCAACCCATTAAAGAATAGCTTGGCCTTTCATTCAACCCAGAGAAAAAGAGCGCGCCAGGGCGGTGACCTAGTCCCCGCGTTGCCAGATGATCGACCCTAGTCTAGCATGATCGCATCTGGTGCGCGCCCTAGGGAAACGGGAAACGCGGATCATCCTTGCCGCGAGTGGTTCGTATGCCGCTGGTGCGTTGATCGGCTCGATGTTTCGCGCCGGCCGTAGGAAAGGCGGCGTGCGACTGGCCGACCAACCAGTGATCTGACCGCCTACGATCTCTATCTACGTGATCAGCGGCGAATTGCTTGCGCCTGCGCCTTGACCCGGAAGACAGTTTTAACGAGTCGCGCCCCGGTATTGGGCGTCGGGTTGATGATGACGAGGCGGATATGTTCTCGCTCTCGCCAGATGGTGTTCAAATCCTCCTGCACGTCGGGTTTGGAGGGACTGAGCAGGACACGCTCGAATCCGCGCGCAAGGATTTCGGGACTTACCGAATTAGGCCAGCTACGTCCCCCAGGTCACATGCTGATGATGGCGACTACGGTCATCATCAGGACACCGCTCGCGAATATGACCACCCCCAATTGGCTGATGCGTGATCCAAGCAAGCGCTGTTTCGATCATTTTTGCCGATCCGGCCGAGAAAGACGGTGGATTCATTAATGTCAGTTGTTGATTAAAATTCGGTTTTCGTTGTCTGATCATCTCGGGGAAGTGAGCGAAGCGTAATTGCATCGGTCGAGCTAGCCCCAGAAGTCATGAGCGAGCGACAGAAATTGGCCTCTATCGAATGCGAACAATGCTCGGCATTGCTTGAATTTTATCCTCGAAACGGGTTCGGCGAGCCGAGCATCGAGTGGATCACGAAGGACGAAAACCTCTGCAAATCGCCGCCGGTGAACCGCTGTCCATATGCGCACACGGAGGCCGAAAGGCGCTTTCCTGGTTTTGATTCCTAAAGAGCGGAAGCTCACCCCCGCATGTCAGAACCAGATCATCCCAGCAAACGAGGGCGCGTGCTGCCGAGAATCGTCATCTCGCCCCGCAACACATTTATCAGCATCGGCAACCCGTCAAGGTGAGTGTGCCAGAGAACCTGACCTATACGAGTCCGCTGCCCTCGCCTAAACCAATAAGTACCGGGTGGCGACGCTGGGGTCGTGCGGAACCTAATGGCGGTGATCAGGCGACCGTCCGACCCGATGCGCTGCTCCGAAATCAGGACCGGCCCTGATCCCTCCCACCTGATGCAGCATGCGATGAGCGCCATCAGAGGAAGCGTGAACACCACGAGCACCCAGGCGATCACCAGATCGCCGAAACGGGTCACTCGATCACGTTCAAACCCCTGCCGGCCTTGTTCGGCGGAGCCTGCCTTGAGGAGCGTCGTGCCCCATGCCCCTGACCCAGATCCGGGCAACGATGACTTCTCGCTCGCAACAAGCTTCTGGGAGCGTGGCCCTGCGGGATCGCGCGGCATTTTCGGCTTCATTCCCCCTGGCAGACCGCACCCAAAACGGTCGGTCGGCAGCTTTGTTCAACGGTGCGCCAAACTGCCGCACGACACTTTCGGGGAGCCACGCTGTGAATCTCTGCCGGGGGTGCATTGCCTCAATCCCTGGCCCAGATCAGCGCGAACGTTGAAGTGGATACAGGCACCATAATTCTGCCGGGTGATGACAATGATGTGACCCCAAGCCCTTAGTTCGGTCTTACTGTTGCGGGCTTTGCGAAACTCGACGAACATGCCTCCATGATGCTCGTGTTCTGGTCCAGGCTCCGCCACCGCTACCTGCGCCAAGCTCTCTCGAAAAGTACTTAGCTTCGAGTTCTGGTATGTGCTTCGACGGCGTAAGTTACCTTGCATCAAAACACTTTATCCAAGACCTGAAAGATCATGATCCCGACCTCGAAACTCTGCTGCAGCGGGCCAGAACGGATGACGGAGACGCGCTCTTCGCAGGTTCTCTCCTGCTATTGGGTGGCTTTGAGTTGGCTCCCATCGATGAAGTCGAAGCAACCGAGTGGACCCGTCGCGGGGCGGTAGCAAAACATCCTGCTTGTGCTGTTGCCTATGGACTTCAGCTGCACGCCGGCTATTCGGTCGGCAAGGCGCGAGATGCCGACCGGTACGTCGTCCTCGGAAAGAAATGGCTGCTCGAAGCCACCAGAGATCAGAACCAGCCATCTGCGCTGATGCTGCGGGCGGCGGTCGAAGGACAGGGACTCGGTGGCTTCAGGCGAAGCAGGGTAAATGCACGCAAGCTCTGCATTGCGGCAGCCGAGATCGGTGATCCGTTGGCCCAATTCAAGCTAGGGCAGCATTATGAGGAAGACAGCAGACGCGCCGGCGGTAAGGAGAACGCGGTAGCCGCTTTCAAATGGGTACAGCTTTCGGCCGAGCAAGGCTTTGCCGCCGCGCAACGAATGCTCAGCGTCTATTTTCAAGATGGGTTCGGTACCGAAAAAGACTTGGACGCGTCCGGGATATGGCTGTTCAAGGCTGCTAACCAACATCATCCAATCGCGGCACTTGAAGCGGGCTATTGGTGTCGCGCTCAGAGTAAGCAAGTGGCGGCAGACTCGGAGGAAGCCAACAGGTTGATGGGCGAAATGCTGAATTGGTATCGAGTGGCTGGGAAAAATGGTCTGCCAATGGCAGAAGTATCTATGGCCTACTGTTATGAAGAAGGTTTAGCGGTTGAGCAGAATAAAGCCCTAGCTTATTCGATGTACCACGGGCTGGCGCTCCGAGATGGTCGAACATTTCCCACACGGCAACCGAACAAGCAGGAAATGGATCATATCAGGCGTCGAATGGCATTCTTGAAACAGGAATGCACAAGCCTTGAGAGAGAAGGCAATCGGCTAAGGATGGCTTGGGGTGATGATGAAATCGTAATCACAGAAACACCAGCGGCGTCTCGCCGAGAACTGCGCCTCTGAGGATGCTCGCGCGAAGGCATCGATCACGTAGGCGTGCTCGTCGGCAATGGGAACTTCCCGCGCAAGCTACCGTCGAAGTGGCGCGGAACGTTTCCGCAGCCAGCAATGCTCTCCGCCTTATTACGAAGAGACAGAAAGAGAAAGTGGCTCGGGTTTGGACCCACCCCTTAACGTTTACGAGATTCTTCGTGCCTCCACCACTGTCGTTTCGAGTATGGCCTCCTGCTCATACATCCATCTGGTTAGAAGACCGGCTATTACCGCGCCTATGATGGGCGCTAACCAGAATAACCAAAGTTGGCCAATATAAGCGCTACCTGCGAAGATTGCCGGCCCCGTGCTGCGAGCGGGATTAACTGACGTGTTGGTGACCGGTATCGTTATAAGATGGATCAACGTTAGCGCCAATCCTATCGGGATGCCGGCAAAACCGCTAGCCGCGCCTTTCGACGTGGTGCCGATGATGATGAAAAGAAAGAAGAAGGTCGCCAGGATTTCCGTGACGATGCACGCGGCCAGCCCGTATTTGCCGGGGCTGAGATCGCCGTAACCGTTAGCGGCAAATCCACCCGCAACCCAATCCGGCTTACCGGATGCGATTACCCAAAGGGCACACGCCGCGAGAATCGCGCCGATCACCTGCACGACGACGTATGGGAGACATGCTTGTTGGCGCAGCGCCCTGCGGCCCATAAGCCGACGGTTACCGCTGGATTAAAATGACCGCCGGAGATGTGACCGACCGCGTAGGCCATCGTCAATACGGTCAAACCAAAGGCGAAGGATACGCCGAGGAAGCCTATGCCGAGGCTTGGGAAACCCGCTGCTAGGATGGCACTCCCACAGCCTCCGAATGTGAGCCAAAATGTTCCAAAAAATTCGGCGGCAAGACGCCGCGACATGTCGTTTGGCATGGCTGTCTTGACTCCTTTTGAAGGCGTCGAAAGCGTACCCCGAAAAAGGCTCACTCTCAATTCTGACGTGCCGCTAAGCGTCGTCCCCGTACATGGAAACATCAGGCGACATTGGGTCTCCGATGTTGATTCTGTGGCGTCGTGCCAGAATTTGGGTTCTGGCCTTTTCGATGATCTCGGCTAGATAGTTGCCGTTTACCAACTCTTTCAATACCAGATCCGAGGTTTACAAAAGCAATCTCACAATCCTTGTCGAAGACCTTGAAACGGAGCTTCCGGCCATAGTCGTAGACCTGTACTCGACAGTGCAGTGGCTTGAAGCCCCCTTCCACCTGAGTTTTTATGTTCTTGAGCGACTCGATTGTTATGTTGAGCATGGAAGCCGTTTACGCGTTTAACCAAGGCTAGAATTGTACTACAGCGAACATCCTCATCGTCGCCCCCAGCCACAGGAAGGGCGGTCGGGCACCGTTGATTGCCCGAAGATCTGGGGCGATCTGCGGCGCTCGGATGGTTGGCGCTGTCACCAGTCGGCTGGGTCGAGAGTTCGCTCAGGGTGTGGCCCAGGCGAATCGCCTCTGACCTCACAATGCTGATCTTACTGCCTATGACCTCTATCTGCGCGCTTATGCGATGGTATGGTCGTCGGCAAGGCAGATTCCCCAAGCGCTGCATCTATCCGAGCAGGCGATCGCGCATGATCCGCTTTACGGGGCAGCACTTGCCTGGGCAGGGTAGCAGTCATCCTTCGGGGAACCCTGCACGGCGGAGACCGACATTTAAGGTCTGTTCGCGAAGTGCCCAGTGCCGTTCGTTTGTAATCCAAGGGGTAGATACACGATAACGTGCCAGACTGTTCACTTCGGGTTTGAGACTTAGGGCTGTCGCAAGAGCCGATCGCGCCTCATCCAAATCGCCACGCAGCCCGAACGCTCCCGCTATATTCAAGAATAGGTAAAATGCATTCGGGTTTGCCGCGCACGCCTTTCTAAACAGGGCTATGGCCTCGTCCACCTCTCCAAGCAAGAGACGACACTGCCCCAAGGGCCACTGAATGCTCCAAAGATTCGGGCCTCGGGGATTTAGCCGAATAGCTTTTTCCAAGTGAGGGATGCCAGCCGCCGGGTCACCCTGGAAGAGCATTATCTGGCCAAGCTGCTTCAACGCCAATTCATTGTTGCGGTCGAGCGCTACCGCCATTTCGACTTGGGCCTGAGCCTCGCTCAATCGGTTCTGTACTCGCCGCAACAAGCCCATCTGTGCGCGAGCCATCGGATGATGAGTATCGCGCTCCAAAACCTCTCGAAACAGGCGTTCAGCAAGGGCTTGGTCCTCCTCGGGGTTTGTGCTTGATCCTTCGACAAGGATCTGGGTTGTTGTCGCAGCGAGACCCAGCTTCGCTTCTATGGACTCCGGCTCCATCACGAGTGCCTGCTCAAAGGAGCGTCGCGCTTCCTGCCGGGCCAAAGTGGTCCCTGGTCGATGCCACCATGCCCATCCGCGCATCACCAAATCGCGGGTTTCGGGATCGAGCTTCTTTTGCCGCTCAATATGGCCGAACTCGGCAACCACGAGTTCGCGGTCCAAAATGTGGGCCAAGCGACTCGTAATTTCGTCCTGAGCTTGATCGAGATCTACGAGATTGGTGTCGATGCGATCCGCCCAGAGGTGCGCGCCATTGTCGGCATCGATTAGCTGCACATTTACGCGAACATGGTCACTAATTCGTCGCACGGTGCCCTCAAGTACGTACCGTACGCCCAGGTCTCGGCCGATTTGCTTGATGTCTATCGCCTTGCCCTTGTATGTGAACGCGGTATTCCGGGCAATCACAAACGACCCGGAAATCCGAGATAGATCGGTTGTCAGATCATCTGTGATTGCGTCTGCAAAATACTCCTGCTCCGGGTCGGCCGAGAGATTCTCAAATGGCAGGACGACAATCGATAGTTGCGGTGGCGTCGCCACCGGACTAGCGGTGTTGTGGGTCTCCGCTACACGAGACCATTCCACCGGTCTTACTGCGTAGACCCGCACAGGACGGCCGATATTTTTCAGTGTTTGCTCGCCCAGATCCTCGAACCTCAGGTCGAGCCTTCCGAGACAGTCTTCCTGCACACGGGCCGACACGCAGATCCCGCCGCCCTCCGCCAAGCTCTCCAAACGGGCGGCGACATTCACCCCGTTACCGAAAATATCGTTGTCCTCGACCACTACGTCGCCCTGATGGACACCAATGCGGAAATCAATCCTTTGTGAGACAGCGCTGCCGGCGTTGGCGCTCGGCCATTTCCTGCTGGACCTCGGTTGCACAGCGCAGCGCGTCCACGACGCTACCGAATTCGACAAGCAGGCCGTCGCCTGTGGTCTTAACTAGCCGACCCTTGTGCGCTGCTATTGTTGGCTCGATCACCTCGGCGCGGATTGACCTGAGCCGGTTGAGGGTGCCCTCCTCGTCAGCCCCAATCAGCCGCGAGTAGGCGACAATATCGGCGGCGAGGATCGCCGCCAACCTTCGTTCAGGTGTTCGCCCCCCGGTTTCCATCTGTTTGACCCCAAGGAAGCCGAAATCGCAACATCCACTCAGGACTGCCTCAGGATAGCTTGCATGGATCACGTTCGGGAAGCGCCGCACCGAGTGGGAATCGAGCACGGCCCATAGCTTGCCGGGCACTCGGCGGCATGCATCGAAGATCAGCGGCCTGTTATCGAAACGGCTAAACCGGCACTCCCGACCCAATGCCTTGCGGGGTAATTTCCGGCCTTTATCCAGAGCCTGCTTGATAATTCAGGCCAAAGATTTTGATAGATTGTGATCGGTTTCGCCGTTCCCAGGGCCGGCCGCTGCCCGCAACGCGCTAGCCTGCTGTCAAACCGGACCGACAGGCACCGGCGACGATGAATCCATCAGACCAAGGCGCTGATCGGCGGTCAGCCCAGTTACGGCTATCACGCATTCATGCGCTACTGCGGCATCAGCGCCGCGAACAGGGCAGCGCGCTCACTGATTGAGAACCACATGGAAAGCATGGGGCATTTACCTTCCTGACGGCGAATTGATTCCATGATGCCCGACGCACGCGAAACTCTGACTCCCACACTCGGCGAGGCTCAAGAGACCTTCCGCGCCTTCGCGGGGAAATTGTCGCCGACTCCTGTTACCTCCTCAAGACGATGCGATCCGGGCCGTGGCTGGTATCGCCCTGCTGGCGAAGAAGCAGCAGTCCGGTTAGGGCAAGCTGCGCCTTGAGGCACTACGGGTCTTGGGGCGCTTTGGCTTCCTGATCCGGCACGGCAAGGGCCAAGGCCGTCCTGCGAAAACGTCGGCGGGCGACGTTGCTGGTGACCTCAAAATTGATGTTCGCTGCCTCTGTCGCCGCCCGGCGAGATTTCCAGTTCCCGTAAGGCTCTGCCGAGATCACCGGGCGCGACCTGCGGGATCGAGAACCGCGCAGCAGGCCAGCGCTCTCAATCGGCTATCACCCGATGCCCCAATGGAGGACATCGGCCGGTTCGCATTCATGACCCGGATGATCGCGGGATTTAGGACTGCGGCTGCCCGACCGTATCGGCCATTTTGGCCTGCCGTGCCCCCATGGGCTTCGGTGCTCCTTCGGTCGTGTCCCGAGCCGTCTGGTGCTCAATCTCGGCGTTCAGCTTGCCGCCGGTCAGGATGACAACGACCGACAGCCACATCCAGGTCATGAAGCCGATGACCGCGCCGAGGGAGCCGTAGGTCTTGTTGAAGGTACCGAAATGGCCTGCGTAGAACGAGAAGACTGCCGAGAAGACCAGCCACGCGAGGGCAGCAAAGGCGCTGCCCCAGGTCAGCCAGCGCCATTTCGGCTCATCCCGGCTCGGGCCGTAGCGGTAGATGCAGGCGAGTGCCAGAGCCACGACAACCAGCATCGCCGGCCATCTGGCGATGTCCAGAACAGCGCCCATGAAACTGGGCAGGTAATTGAGCGCGATGGGTATAGCCACGAACGCCGCCAAGGCCAGGAGCAGAAACCCAATCATGGCGATGGTAAAGGCAAGCGTGATGGCGGTCAGTTTGAAGAAACTGCGCTCCTCCCGTTCTTCGTAGACGACGTTCAGCGCATCGAACATCGCCTTGATCGCGCCGTTGGCGCTCCACAATGAGACGAGAAGGCCGATGATGAAGCTGACCCCAAGAGTACCGCGGGGCTGAGCCGCCAGCCGGCTCAACTGATCCCGGATAACATCAACAGCGCCGCCGGGGAGAATGCCGGCCATGGAATCAAGATGCTGCTCGATGCTCGCCGGGTCAGCAAACAGGCCGTAAATCGAGACCAGCGCTGCGATGCCTGGAAACAGTGCGAGTAAGGCGTAGAAGGTAACCGCTCCCGAGTTTGCCAGGATGCGATCCTCCGAGATGCTTCGGTACACCCGCAGCAGAATGTCCTTCCACCCCTTCGCCGGGATGTCGGATGGCTTCTCGGCGCGTCGTCCGCGCCCATCATCCGAGGGCGCTTTGGTCTCGCCCCTTTGTGCGGGTGAGGGCCGATCACTCGTCCGTTGCCACTCTCTCTCAACAACGTCGCCATCAGCTTCACGGTCGCGCTCGACCGCCCAGGCGTCCCCGCGTCTCGTCTCGGCCATGGTTTTCCTCTTTCGACCGGCTAGCCGACCTTTCCACACCACCTTCGTGCGACACCAACATGTCGGCTTTCGGCTGGTTCCGCTTTCTTCTGGTTCAACGGCGGTCTGAATTCCGGCCAGTTCGTTTAAGAAAAATCACGCTGTGATCGAGCGGCGGTCCTTTGCGAACTCGCTGGCCGCGTACCGGTACCTGAGCCTCTGGCAATACAGATGACGCATCGTTCCATCCAAGCGGAGTCCCAATTCGAGGAATGCGACTACACGTCCAGGCGTTACCCGCAAAAACGACGATCAACGGTACAGTGTAAGCCTGGCATAGCGGGTTGTGTTTCGGGCGAACTGAGCCAGTCGTGTTTCGCGGGCGTAATCCATGGCCTCCTCGACGACCTGATCGGGAGTGAGCCGGTCCCGCAGCGCGTCGAGCGAAGACACTAGTTCGGTTCGGGCCTGTTCGGTTTCCCGTTCAAGCTGCTCGATTTGGGTCACTCATTGTCGTACTCACCTGAGATCCGATCTCGATCAAACGTGCCCTTCAGTGTGAGACCGCACCCTCCTCGTGCAGATGGGAAATTTCTTGGACATGCTTGGCTGCATGAACCAGTTCAAAGGTTATCCCCTTGCAATGGCGGCATGTTGGGAACCGTCGTCCTTTGATGACGGTGACCTCGTGTGGCATGTCCTGGTGGACGGGATCGTGGGTGATCCGATAGACGCCCGACTCGGGCACGATCTGACCGGGTTTGAATTCTTCTGCCATTAGACTGCTCTCGGTAGCTGTTGCCTTAGAAACGAGTGCATTCGGACGGCTGTTCCGGTCCGAGTGTTCAACCCGGACGGCGACTGCGCCGCCGCGCTTTGGGAATTGATGAGCGTGGAGACATGCGGTTCGGCGACCCGCCTGCGAGCATCAGTGCCGGCAACGCAGGCGTTTGGCTCCCTGCCGCCCGGCGAGCATGAAAAGCCGGGTCGGAGGGGGAGTTCCGACCCGGCTGGTAGGCGCAATGTACTGGTCAATATTGCGAGGTCGGGGGGATGATCCGAAGGCTCGCAGTCGGAATGTAGCCGAGCGGCGTTACCAAACATTTAACGCAAAGGCAAATTCAGCGCCTGCGACGAATCTGACCAGGTGCCCTCAACGCTAGCTCCGCCTACGGTGGCGGCGCCGGACAGACCCAGGAGAACGGCATGTGTGGACGGACGGCACAGACGACCCGGCTCGGCGAGATCCGCGTCTTAT
>Ga0170475_121454540_pt1 | contig 10360 bp, 8 predicted proteins | sample Soicark_Litter_5_FD_111474 | JGI IMG/M metagenome (GOLD analysis project Ga0170475, IMG submission 111474) | Avena fatua rhizosphere microbial communities from Hopland, California, USA. Combined Assembly of 48 SPs | reverse complement strand
TGATGGACCTCCGGGACGTCCTTAAGGCGTACAAGGACAAGAAAGTAATGATTACGGGCCATACCGGCTTCAAGGGAAGCTGGTTCTCCCTGTGGCTTGCAAAGGCGGACGCCAATGTTTACGGCTATTCTATGCCGCCGCCTGGCAACCCCGCAATGTTCGATTTGCTGCAACTCAAAGATATCCTGCAGCATCAGACAGCTGATATTCGCGATTTCACACAATTGTCGAAATCGATTTTTCGCATCAAGCCAGACGTGATCTTTCACTTCGCCGCGCAATCTCTCGTGGGCGCCGGTTACGCGTCGCCCCTGGAAACAATGGAAGTCAACACACTTGGCACAGCTCACGTGATGGAAGCAGTTCGGCAAGCCGGTGTGCCTGCCGCCATCGTTATCGTTACTTCCGACAAGAGCTATCGCAACAAGGAATGGTTTTATGGCTATCGCGAAACCGATGAACTTGGTGGTGACGATCCGTACTCCGCAAGTAAAGGTGCAGCCGAGATCATGGTCAACTGCTGGCGCAAATCTTACTTCGATCCTGCAAGAGTCAGGGATCACGGGGTAAGACTTGCTTCGGTTCGTGCCGGCAATGTTATCGGCGGCGGCGATTATGCCGTCGACCGTATCATTCCCGATTGCATTCGATACCTGACCGCAGGCGAAAGCATTACCGTTCGCAATCCGACACACACGCGTCCATGGCAGCATGTGCTCGAACCACTTGCGGGTTACCTGAAATTGGGCGCTATGATGCTGGCGCATCCAACCACACCCGAATACTGCGACGCATTCAACTTCGGACCTAACGTATCATCCAACAGGAATGTGCAGGAGCTCGTCGAAGAAGTGATCGCATGCTGGGGCGAAGGATCGTGGCATCATATAAAGAACGAACGTGCCAACCACGAAACCAGTTTGCTCCATGTATCGAGCGACAAAGCGTTTCATAAGCTCGGTTGGTGTCCCAAATGGGATTTTAAGGAAACAATAGCAACCACTATAGAATGGTATAAAGCAGCGCAATTCATTGAAGATCCTCGTCAGTTGATTGATCTCACACTAAAGCAGATCAAACGTTACGAGGATGGACAGCAGGAGCTGCACGATCAGAAAATATTAGCAAACTGAAAATGTGTCAGGAATATGGCAACCGAGAATAAACCTAAATGTAGATTTTGTAGTACACCGCTTACGCAAACTTTCGTGGACCTGGGAATGTCGCCGTTGTGCGAGGACTTTGTGAAACCGGGGAAGTTGAACGAAATGGAGCGTTTTTACCCGCTGCATGCATATGTGTGCCCCGAATGTTTCCTGGTGCAGGTGGAGGAGTTCGTAAGTCCGGACGTTATATATAGAGACTATTCTTATTTCTCGTCGTATTCCGATTCATGGCTCGACCATTCGAAAAGGTATGTAGATTTTATTTCGGGCCGATTCGATCTCGGCAAGGGAAACCTGGTGGCGGAGATTGCGAGCAACGATGGATACCTGCTCCAGTTCTTCAAACAGAAGCAGATCCCCGTGCTTGGCATCGAACCGGCGCATACCGTTGCCAACGCTGCCATGGAGAAGGGGATCAGGACCGAAATGAAATTTTTTGGTAACTCGGTAATCGCCGAGTTGGTGGCGAAATACGGCCGCGCCGATCTGCTGATCGGTAACAATGTGCTTGCACACGTGCCCGATATCAACGATTTCGTTTCGGCGATGAAAGCATTCCTGAAGCCGAATGGCGTGATCACGATGGAGTTTCCTCATTTGCTGAAACTGATCGAAGGCAACCAGTTCGATACGATCTATCATGAACATTTTTCATACCTGTCGTTCACCACGGTGAACAGGATCTTCGCGCATCATGACCTGATCCTGTTCGATGTTGACGAACTGCCTACGCATGGAGGATCGTTGAGAATTTATGCGAAGCACAGGGAAGACGCTACCAAGATGATCTCCCGTTCCGTTCCGGGAATGCTGGCCCGTGAGAATGAGGCGGGTATTTCGGACATGGATTATTATGCCGATTTCACCACACGTGTGATGAATACCAAATGGAATATCCTCGAGTTTCTCATCACCGCTAAAAGAAAAGGAAAGACCGTTGTTGGATATGGAGCTCCGGGTAAGGCAGCTACGTTGCTCAACTATTGCGGCATCCGCACGGATTTTATTGACTACACTGTAGATCGCAACCCTCGTAAACACGGATGTTATATGGCGGGCACTCATATCCCTATCTTTTCTCCAGATAAGATTCGTGAGACGAAGCCCGATTATGTGTTCATTCTACCCTGGAATTTGAAGATGGAGATCATGGAATCGCTGTCGTACATAAAGGAGTGGGGTGGCCAGTTCGTGGTGCCGATACCCGAAGTCACTATTTTCGAACCATATAGTGAACTGGTGTGAAAACACGCATTCCGGGGCCTTATGTTCGATGATTTAAGTCTTTCCTTAATGCCAAATCAATCATTGAATGGACTCTGTCAACACCTGAACTTGTGGACAGAATCCATTAACAGAATTAAAAATTGGTGTTATGAAAGTGGTGTTGTTTTGTGGCGGACAGGGCATGCGGCTCCGCGAATTTTCAGAGAGAATTCCCAAACCTATGGTACCCATCGGCTATCGGCCGATACTCTGGTATATCATGAAATATTATGCGCATTATGGACACAAAGATTTCGTGTTGTGTCTCGGCTACCAGGGCGATGTGATTAAAAACTATTTCGTTAATTATAACGAATATACTTCCAACGATTTTGTTTACGCGAAAGGCGGCAACTATGTAAACCTGATCAATAAAGACATTGATGACTGGACCATCACGTTTGCCGATACCGGTATCAATTCAACTCTCGGAGAAAGATTACTAGCCGTAAAAAAATATCTCGACGGCGAAGAATGTTTTCTCGCCAACTATTCCGACGCACTTACAGACCTTCCCCTCGACGAAATGGTCAACAGCTTTCATCAACAAAATAAAGCTGGCATGTTCATGGTTACTCAACCCACCAGGAGCTTCCACGTGGTGCAACTCAACGAAGGAAATAAAACAGTAAAAGGGATTACGACACTCGCAGCTTCAGGCATGTGGGTGAATGCTGGGTATTTCATTTTCAACAAGTCGATCTTCGATCACCTTCGTCCAGGCGAAGACCTCGTAGACGACGCCTTGCCGAAACTGTTGCGACAGAATGAGCTCGGTGTACATACGTTCAATGGCACATGGATCCCTATGGATACTTTCAAAGAAAAACAGATGCTCGACGATATGTATTCTAAAGGTGACACACCATGGGAGGTGTGGAAGAAAGACGGGAATAAATTGAAGGTGTCGGCATAGATGGTACCCTTCAGGTTAACAGATCGCCCGGACGGATTGCGGATCTTACTGCTGGGCGCGCACTGCGATGATATCGAAATAGGTTGTGGTGGCACCATCATGCGACTAGTAAAAGAGTATAAAGTCCAGGCAGTGAAATGGGTTGTGTTTACATCGAATCCCTTAAGACGAGAAGAGGCCAAAGAATGCGCCGACGTTTTCCTCGATAGCGTTGCTTCGAAGGAAGTGTTGGTGCATGATCTTCGCGACGGTCATCTCCCATTTTTCGGAGCCGACGTGAAAAAACTTTTCGAAGACCTGAAGTCATTCAACCCCGACGTGATCTTCACACACGCCCGCCATGATCGTCACCAGGATCATAAACTGTTGGCCGAAATGACGTGGAATACTTTTCGTGATCATACGATCATTGAATATGAAATACCGAAATATGAGGGTGATCTTGGTCACCCTAATGTTTTTGTTACGGTCCCTGCATCCCTTGCACAAATGAAAGCTTATAGTATCGTGAACGGCTATCGTTCGCAAGCTGGCAAGCAATGGTTCGACAGGGAAACGTTTCTTTCTCTCATGCGCATACGCGGAGTGGAGGCGGCATCTCCAACAAAATATGCCGAAGGCTTTTATGTGAGTAAAATGGTAGTGTGACGGAGGACTGTGTATGATCTTTGTTGAAACAAAATTGCGGGGCGCTTATATCATCAAACCGGAGCGGCGAAAAGATGAACGCGGATATTTTGCCAGAACATTTTGCAGAAGGGAGTTTGTGGACCATGGATTGAATCCGGCGGTTGTTCAATGCAATATTTCCTATAATCAGAATAAAGGAACGTTTCGTGGTATGCATTTCCAGGCTCCTCCTTTCCAGGAAGAGAAACTGGTGAGTTGTGTCCAGGGAGCGATCCTCGATTATATTGTAGACCTGCGACCCGAGTCGCCTACGTTCAAACAGCACGTGAAGGTGGAGCTTTCCGCCGACAACGGGTTCGCTCTTTATGTTCCCAAGTCTTTTGCCCATGGTTTCCTGACTCTCCAGGACAACTCGGTTGTCATGTACCAGATGTCGGAATACCATCATTCCGAGGCGGCCCACGGTTTTCGCTGGGACGACCCTGCTTTCGATATCATTTTACCATTCCAGGTTACTACCCAGGCGGAAAGGGACAAGAATTACCCGGATTTATACGTTTTGCCCGTCTGACCCATGGAGACCGACACATATATTATAGAGAGCCCTGCTGTGAACATGACCACCCCCGCGCCGGAGGCGGGTTTGGCTACGGGGGCCACATTGCCCCAGGCAATGACCGATTTCGTGACCCGTCTCTTCCCGATATGCCGGAGCATTACCGGGAACGGCGTTCGCAAGACCCTCGACATCATTTCGGAGTTCATCCCGCTGGAGCGTTACGAGATCCCCACCGGCACACAGGTGTTCGACTGGGAGGTTCCGAAAGAATGGAACATTCGCGAAGCATGGATCAAAAACAGCAGGGGCGAAAAGATCCTCGACTTTGCCGACTGCAACCTGCACATTCTCAACTATAGTGTGCCGGTTCATAAGGCCGTTTCCCTGGCCGAACTCAAAAAGCATTTATATACCACCCCGGACCAACCCGATCTTGTTCCATATAGAACCTCCTACTACGAAGAGAACTGGGGTTTCTGTATGTCATTCAATCAAATGAACGACTTACACGACGACACCTACGAGGTGTTCATCGACTCGACACTCGAGAAAGGTTATATGAGCTTCGGAGAATATTTCATTCCCGGAGAAACTACGGAGGAGGTATTGATATCGACACACGTTTGTCATCCGTCGCTGGCTAATGACAATCTTTCGGGTATTGCGGTAGCAACGTTCCTTGCGAAGGATCTTTCGTTGAAACGCCACAAGTATTCGTTTCGATTTCTATTCATACCCGGTACCATTGGTGCCATCACATGGCTTTCGCTGAATGAACGAAGAACCAAATACATCAAGCACGGACTGGTAGCTTCGCTGTTGGGCCGGCCGGGTGCGTTTGTTTATAAGAAGACACGCCAGGGTAATACGGATATCGACCACCTGGTGCCGCAAGTGTTGAGAGCGAGTCGTGTGGAACACGAGGTTCGTCCATTTACACCGTATGGATATGACGAGCGCCAGTTCTGTTCGCCCGGTTTCAACTTACCGGTAGGATGTCTTACGCGCACGCCGTATTCCGAATATCCCGAGTATCATACATCGGCCGACAATCTTTCATTGATCTCTGCGGAAGCTTTGAAACAGTCGCTCGATATCTATAGAAAGATCTTCCAGATGCTGGAATCGAATCGAAGATACCTGAATGTGAATCCGAAATGTGAGCCTCAGCTCGGAAGGCGAGGATTGTATAACCAGGTCGGTGGCGATCATTCAGGAAAGAACATTCAAATGGCCATGCTCTGGGTATTGAATTACTCCGATGGCTTTCACACCGTTCTCGACATCTGGGAGAAATCGGGACTGGAATACGATGTTGTTGACATCGCTATCAAAAAACTTATTGAGTCGAAATTGTTGATAGGGCTTTAATCGAATCTTGATATGAAAATTCTATTGATCCATAATAAATATAAGCAGCCCGGTGGTGAGGACGGAGTCTTTAAGACGGAGGGGGAGCTCCTTGCCGGCTTCGGTCACCAGGTTGAAGAAATGCTCTTCGACAACACATCTATAAAAGGTTTTTGGGCTAAGTGCGTGAATGGTTTGGGATTCTTCTACAATCCCGGCTCCGCAAAAGCGATCAGAAGGAAAATTGAAAGTTTCAGACCGGACGTGATCCATGTTCACAACTTTGTGCCGATCATTTCGCCGGCGGTATTCTGGGTAGCCGACCGCTACAAGATCCCGGTTATACTTACACTTCACAACTTCAGGTTGATCTGTCCCAGTGCAACCTTGTTCCACCGGAATTTCATTTATGAAAAGAGCTTGACGTCGGTGTTCCCGATCGATGCTGTATTGAAAGGCGTATACCGGAATTCCGTTCTCGAAACATTCATCCTCGCAACAACTATCGCGTTTCATCATGCGATCGGTACGTGGAGGAACAAAGTCGATTTCTATATTGCCCTGACTTCATTTGCCAAAGAGAAATTTACATCTGCACGCATGCCGCTGCCAACCGACAAGCTGCTGGTGAAACCAAACTCCGTACAGGATTGTGGTATGGGAATGGCCCGTCGCCGCGATCATTTTCTTTTTGTTGGGCGACTGGTTGAAGAGAAAGGTCTGCGAACACTTTTGCAGGCTGCATTTCTTTTACCCTTTCGATTGATCATTATCGGCGACGGTCCGCTGCAGCAGGAAGTGATCGATCATTGTAAAGTAAATCCGCATGTCGTTTACCTTGGCCCGCAGAACAAGGCAACTGTTATAAGTCACATGAAGGCTTGCGCGGCGCTGGTGTTCCCATCGCTTTGGTATGAAGGCCTTCCGCTCACGATGATCGAAGCGTTCTCTACCGGTACGCCCGTGATCGCTTCCAACCATGGAGCAATGAAAGAACTTATAACCGACGGATTTAATGGACTTCTGTTTGAGCCCGGCCGCGAACGCGACCTGGTACGCCGCATCGACGACGTCCTTCATCAAAGAGTGGATGTTGATATGATGTCGGAAAGAGCGAGGGCAACGTACCTGCGTTACTTCACACCCGAAAGAAACTATAATTTGTTGCTGACGATCTATAACAGGGCCATCGCATTGAAACACGCTTCGCCAAGCAAATGGAACGATAGATTAATCCACGAAATGGAGAGTGCTACCGGGTGAGTAAAAGTTGAATTTATAGAGTGGCGTTGAATTATGAAGAGGAGATTTAGCAGGGTAGGAGATGTTAAAGGACCTAAAGTGACTATAGGGCTGCCAACCTATAACGGCGGCCGAAAGATCCTCAAGGCGATCACATCCGTATTCAACCAGGACTACGACAACCTTGAGGTCATCATTTCAGATAATTGTTCTACCGACCAGGACACGCAAGAGATCTGCACTGGCCTGAGTCAACGACATCCCGACGTAATCAAATATTATCGTCAACCGATAAACAGGGGCGTGGTTGCCAATTATTCGTTCGTGCTCGAGAAAGCTACAGGCGATTATTTCCTTTGGCTCGCCGACGACGACACGCTGGCCCACGGGATCCTTAAAAAGTATGTCGAATTTCTTTCAAGCAATCCCGAGTATTCCCTGGTGTCGGGACAAGTAAGGTACTGGATGGGCAGCAAGCTCTGCCTTACCGAGAAAGATTTCAATATGGAACAATCATCACCTTACCTCAGGGTGATCAATTATTATTTCAAAGTGATCCATGGGGCTATGTTCTATGGACTCATGAACAGGCGTCTCGCCCAGTCGATCCCGTTGCGAAATCGCATCGGCGACGATTGGCATTTCGTGGCAAGCGTAGCCTTCACCGGCAAGATCAAGAATCTCGACATCACCGGGTACAACAAGAAATTCGGTGGTGTTTCAAGCAGCATGAAAAATTATGCGAAGGTGATCGGCGCTTCATGGTTTACGGCCAACTTTCCGCATGTCACCATCGCCATCGATGCCCTTGCTGAGATCATGCTGTTGTCACCACAGTACTCGAGAGTCAACGTCGTGTCACGTACCCTCCTGGGGCTCATGTCTTGTGCTTCGGTGCTGGTTAGCCATTACGTAAAAGTGTTTCCCTTCATCATCGGCGGACGCATCAAGCGTTTCATCCGCCGTCCCTACGCATATTGGATGGTAAGCATGGAAAAAAATTTAGGGTCGTAACTTTCATCACGACCCTCAAGAACTGGGAGATTTCTAATTAGATACTTATTGATCGATCCTTGCTGGTATTGAAGTACGCGCCTTGAAGTTTGTCATGGCGTACCTGGCAGTCATTTTCAGGAACTCAGTATTAGTATAGAGATACCTGCGCCACAAGCGATTGGGCTCGAGTGCCAAACGCAGCGCCCATTCAAGGCAAAGCGCTCTCATCCATTTCGGAAGCCTTTTCTCGAGACCTGCATACACCGTGAACGCCTGTCCGAGTGCCAGGAAGCAAGCATTGAGTTTCTTTACGTTTTCGGCGCACCATTTTTCCTGCCTGGGACAGCCGAGTGAAACCAACACCAGGTCGGCCCCCGACTCGCGGATCCTTTCAACGTCTTCAGCCTTTTCCTCGTCGGTGAGTTTCCGGAAGGGAGGTGAATACATACCGGCGATCTTCAGGTTTGGAAATTCCTTACTTGCTTTGGCCCTGATCAGATCGAGACATTTTTGTTCTCCTCCATAGAAGTATACGGAGCGACCTGCCTGTTCTGCACGACGAAGAAGGTCGGGCATTATGTCCATACCGCAAACGCGGTCCTGGCGAATATTGTGGAATAGTTTCAGGAAGACCGAAAGCGGTTTTCCATCGGGAGCCACAATTGTAGCCTGGTTAACGACCTTTCTGAATGAAATATCGTGGCTGGCTTCAACTACCATGTGTACGTTGGCAAAGCAAACGTATGATGGAACCCTGTGAGCGGCCAGGTGAATAATGCGATCGAGAAAGCTATTGTATGATCAGAGTGTGATCACAGAGCCGAGTACTGACATCCTTTCCATACTAGTATGCCTTTTTATCGCCCTTAACCATGTTCCAGATCGTAAGCCAGATGATCTTCAGATCGAGTACCAGGCTCCAGTTTTCGAGATAGCTCATGTCGTATTCGACACGTTTTTCCATGAGGCCGGGCTCGCGTGTTTCGCCGCGGAGTCCATGAACCTGCGCATACCCGGTGATACCCGGAGTGATGAAGTGGCGCATCTTATAGTCCTGGATCTTTTTGGAATATTCTTCCAGGTGACACACGAGGTTTGGACGAGGTCCAACCACCGACATATTACCGAACAGGACATTAAAGAACTGTGGAAGCTCGTCCAGGTTGGTCTTGCGAAGGAATGCACCCACGCGGGTAATTCTCGAGTCGTTTTTCGAAGCCTGTAGTTCGGTGTTGTTGTTCACCTTCATGGTGCGGAACTTATAGCATTCGAAGAGTTTGTTCCTTTTGCCGGGACGCAGCTGCTTGAAGAATATCGGACCTTCCGAGTCGAGCCGGATTGCCAGCGCAATTAGCGGGAACACGATCGGGAACACCGTACAGATCACCAACAGCGAGAAAACGATATCGAAGGTTCTCTTTAAATATGAGTTGGTGAGTAATCCCAGCGGCTGACGGCGTGTTGTGAGCACGGGTATTTCGTTCAGCATGAAAGTATTCCCTTTGTTGGCAACGATATTGCTGAAGTCAGGAGCGATCCGGAAGTGGATCAACTGGTCGTCGGCAAAGCGGGCCAATTCACGACAGAGGTGCTGGTGCGTAAGCGGCAGCGCAAAGTAGATCTCGTCGATGTTGTGCTTGTGGCAATAGTCTTTAATATTATCGAGTCCGCCGATGGTCAGGTGCTTGTAACCCGGTACGTCTTCGGCGCTGAAGAATCCACGGAAGCGATAGCCGTTCGAAGGATTCTTTACGAAGAAATCGTGTAGTGCTTTGCCGGAGCCGGTGATTCCGACGATCACCACGTCGCGCGTTTCGAAGCCTGAAAATTCCAGGTACTTCCGAACCAGCTTGTAAGCGATGCGGGTGCCGGTGATCAACAGGATCGACAGCGCGTAGAGCCATATTAATGTCCGCAGATGTATCGCGAAGACATTAAATGAGAAGAAGACCAGTACCATCAATATGATGTGAGTCAGGAAAGCGTTGATCAAATTCACGCTTATGATCTGCACAATACTTATTGAGTCGAGCCTGTATATTTTATTTAAGAATCCCGACGCGATCCAAATGAGACTGAATACAAGATAGAACGTAGTGAACTGTAGTTCCGGTGTGCCGAGATCCATTCCCTGGTACTTGACAAACTCAAATGCAAAATGAATAAGCCAACAATCGATGATGAAGATCATCACTTTGGCAAACGATGTATGATTCCTGCCCTCCATAGCCAAAC
>Ga0170475_109583373_pt1 | contig 10361 bp, 7 predicted proteins | sample Soicark_Litter_5_FD_111474 | JGI IMG/M metagenome (GOLD analysis project Ga0170475, IMG submission 111474) | Avena fatua rhizosphere microbial communities from Hopland, California, USA. Combined Assembly of 48 SPs | reverse complement strand
TCCCCATGGCCTGATTCGAGAAAAGCCACGACCATCGCCACACGCTCTGCGTCACTTACCTGAATGCCCTCCAACGAGACGCGATCAAAGCCAACGAACGCCCCTCGTCGGGCCAGTTGCTTTGCGATAGCCACGTCCGGCTCGTAGAGACAGCAGATATGTCCCAGTGCCACATGTTCCGGTGGCACACCGACCGCTTCGAAGATGTCGAGCTGCCGCAACGCCGCCTCTGGCGGAATATTTTCGCCTCGATGGCCCATGTAGGGATTGTGAGTAAAAACCGGCAGTCCTGTTCGTAAATGAGCCAGGCCAACGGCGCGGAAGACCACGCGTTCGCCCGCGGTCATCTCGCCGCCTTGCTGCCCGATCTCGCCGAACGCGCCGAAGCGATTGACACCCGCTTCCCGAGTCAGTTCATCGGCGATCTGTTCAGCGGTCATCGACGCGAGTCGCTGGGGGTACGAACTCTGCATGTAGTACCCGCCACAGGCAACGAGCGGCATTCCGGATTCTGTCGAGAGGCTTCTCAAGTCGTCGATTCGCTGCCCGGTATCTGGATGGGTCGCATCGACGATGCATGCCACACCGTCCCGTATCGCGAGGCGCAACTCGGCGACTAAGAGAGGTAAATCGTCGGAAAAATCGTCAGGTCGTACGGGAGAATGGCGCAGCGACAGGTGCTCGTGAAAGAGAATTGCCCCATTCCACGTGGCGGGAATCACGTCCGCTAAGACGGTACGGATGATTCGAGCATCCGGCCGTTGTTCAAGACCATTCGCTAGACGCGGCCAAAGACCTGCCGCACACGCGCCTCCTCCCAGTGCGCGCAGGACTTCTCGACGGCTGAACGTAGAAGCTGATGGTGCCATGACTTTGGAGCGGCAATCAATGCAAACAAGGCCCGGCTAGCGTTGACGAGTGTAACGACGAATCCAACCCTTTGAGCCGAGCCGCGCGCGCGTGTACAACCCACCCAAGTTCTCATCGGCGAGGTAGATGTCTCCCTGCGCATCAACGGCAATTTGGTGTGCCGCATTCGGCTTGTCGATCGGGATCGTTTCGAGAACTTTGCCCGTGCGCGTATCACTCAGCATCACGTTCGGTCCGGCCCAGGTGTACATCGTGTCCCCGACAATCGTGAATACGCCGCGCGCCTGTGACTGCTCGAGCCAATTGAAATCGGTGTCGAGCATGATCACTCTGGAGGCGTACGGATTCCATGACCCGGACCGATTACCTCCGGTCCCACCGCAATCCGCACGGCCGAAATACACTGGCCCCCCATAACCACAGAGCTCATCGATGAAAATGCGCCCGCCGGCGCTAAGTGCAATGTGATGAAGCAACCCGAACTGCCATTTCTCGCGCCCCGGCGTACCCACTTCGTCCAGATATTTTCCGTCCTTGTTGAATTTCACAATCCGCGAATTCCAATAACCATCCGAGACGAAAATGTCGCCATTGGCGGCGACCGCAACACCCGATGGTCCATTGAAATGGCCTCGATCGTTTCCGGGTGTCTCGTGCTGACCGATGGTCATCAACAGTTTTCCGTCCAATGCAAACTTCTTCACGGTGTGAGCGTCTCGATCAGCCACCCAGATAACGTCTTCCCTCGGCACGTAAGTCATATCGTGCCCGAACACGGCGACTCCGAGTCCCCAATCGCCAAGATACTTGCCGTTCTTGTCCCATTTCCAGACCGTTCCGCGGTCACGGTTCATGCCGTAAATCACCCCTTTGCTGTCCACGACAACACCGGCCATCGTGCCAAAGCGGGGATCGTCGGCGGGCAGCTGCGGCCAGTTCTCAACCAGCTTGTACGTGCCCACGGCGTTCGCCTGTGCACGAACCGAAATGGGATCCGAGAATTGGCCCGCGAGCAAGCAGAAGGACATTGCGATCGGAGTGAACAACAAAATGATCCGCTTACGAGGTGCTATCATGAGGCCCCCAACAGGAATGCGTCGACTGGTTCCGAAACCAGCAGTCTTCGAAGAAGAGCCACTTCGCTCTTCTGAGGCCCGCGTCGTTTCTCGCTAGGGAGGAACGACGCGGGCTTGCCGGATTGACACCGCCTAAAAGCTGTAGTCGACACCAAACTTGAAGAGTCTCGCCCCAAGGATTGACGTAGGCCGGAGGTACGTGGTCGTCGTACTGTAGACATTTCCTTCGCTGAGAACGTCACTCGCGTTCAGCATGTTGTACATGTCGAACATGCCTTTCAGGCTTCCTCGACCGAGGCGCACGGACTTTGAAAACCTCACGTCGAGCTGATTGAGGCGGTCTTCTGTCTGGGAAAATGGTGGAGTAAGTGCGTTTGTCAACGTGAGTGTTGTCGTACAGGTCACGGCAGCGCCACAAGATGACAAGTTTCTTCCGAGCGATTGCGCAATCTCGGCATTCGTTGCTACGTAGCTCGAATTGATGAAGATTCCTGACAAATTCTGGTAGGTCGCACTGGCTTGAACACTCCACCAAGGCAGCGGGTAGGAAAAGGCTATCTTTCCCTGCGTCCCCAGCGACCAGGGCACATCGACATGGCAGAAATCGGTCGGCGTGTTGTTGTTAGCCGTGACGGTACCCACAGCGGGCGACATGGTCGCTGTCACGTTGGGAAAATTCCTCGAGATAGCACACACATCGGTCACGGTGTGACCCAGACTAACGCCGCCGTTGAGCAGCCCGCCGTGTCCGAAGCGGGAAGTGACGCCAATATCCACTCCGTTGTACGTTTCGCTCTGTTGCCCGAAAACGCTCGCGGGTCGGACAACATTCGTCGACTGTCCGACTAGCGTGGGGACGACATCGTTGAAACCACACACTCGGGCACCGGTCAAACCATCTAGCCTGGGATCCACGGGGCCCGTGATGCAGTAGGAATTGAAGTCGGTTGGCCTCACCGCCTGGTTTTCGGTCACACGAAAGTTGCCGTACCACGTGCGGTAGTAGCCCACCAGTAGCGCGGCCCCAGGCCGAAGCTCCTGCTGGAGAAGAACGTTCGTTTGCCAATTTTCAGGACGCACATTCCATCCGGTGAGAACTTCTGGCGAATAGGTAGTGTTGATGCGCGTTGTGCCAAAACCGTTCGCGGACAGCGGGCCGCACTCTCCATTCAACGCGGTGTTGATCAAATCGCAGTCAGGCACGTAATTGCCGCGCCGCGGATCCCCCTCTGGATATGTCAGATCGTTCCAGTTGCGCGCCGCGCTCGTCACCACTGCAGCGGCGGGATTGATGGCCGCGGTCGTCGACGTGTAGTCCGCCAGCGGATAGCGGCCAATCGCCCCCTTCACAGCCGTCTTGCCGTTTCCGAACAGGTCGAAGGCCGCTCCCAAACGGGGACTGATATCTTTCCAATTGGGGACGTTGTTCTGCGCTTGAATGTCAATTGGAGGGGTAAAAGCGCCGCCCGGACGAGTTTGTGCGTCGAAATAACCTCGCGTCTGGTCATACCGAAGCCCAAGGTTCACGGTGAGTCGTTGGAGGGTCCACTGATCCTGACCATAGAGCGCCCACACTTGAGACTTGCTTTGCGAATGGTGCGGTGACGCGTACTCCGTCAGCGAGACGGTCAAAGGGGCAGCACTCGGCGTCGGCTTGCGGAAGACGTAGCTGACCGGAGGGTTATTTAGATCGGCATCCTCTACATAATCGTTGTACTGGAATTGCATTCCGACTTTAAATGCATGGGAACCAGTGACGTACGAAACAGAAGCACGCCCATTGCTCTGGTTATTGGTTGGCGAACCATAAGAGACGGCGCTAATGGTCGGCTGGGCGTGGTATAGGTAGCCAGTCGATTGCTCAGTGATCGGAATGTCGGTGTTGCTAACGCCCGGCGAGTGGTCCTGAGACCTCTTGTTGTACGTGCTGGTGAATCCGGCCTGAACTAGGAGCCTATTCGTCGCCGTATAGTTCCAGACAGCTTGGACCAGATTCGTCGGCCAATAGTGATTATTATTGGCGGCCTCCGGTGCCTGATTATTGATATCGACCCGCGCAAAGCACAAGCAGTTGTTTTCTATCAGCTCCGTGAACGCAAACCTCTGCTTGGTGGTGGTTTGCAAAGTGAGGCGGACATCATGCGCCTCGTTATATGTGTCGGTATAGGCAGGCCGGTTCAGATCAGGCGTATAAAACAGCGTACTCTGGGTCGCATTAAAATAGTTCCCCGGAGCGAACTCCTGATTGCCCCACCAACGATGGCCCGTGAAGAACCACAGACGGCCGCGCGCGAGGGGGCCGCCGAGCCCTCCTCCCCAGTCCCAAACCTTCTTGATGCCTTGCGCAGTAGTAACCCCCCGTGCCATCAGATCATCCGTCAAGTTGTTGCCTTGCAACGCGGGGCCAGTGGCCGTCCCTAGAAATAGTCCGGACAGCTGATTCCCGCCTTCGCGAGGAACAACGTTCAGACTCGCGCCACCTGTTTCGGCATCAGCGGAGGCTCCACCAGTGGCGAGAGTGACTTCCTGAACCGAGATCTGGTTGATGTTGACACTCTTATTTCCCTGGCCGCCCGCTGAGAACGAGCTCCCAAAGTTCATCCCGTCCATCAGAAGGCGGCCATCCTGCGCGCGACTGTTGTGGATCGTAATGTCGCTTGTCTGCTCACCTTTGTTACCGCCAACGTCCTGAGTTCCCGCTCGCGGAACGGCGCCAAGCGTTAACGTCGCAAACCCTTGCAGCGACTTGGCCGTTGGCAACGTGTCCAGCACCGTGCGGGTGAGCACGTTCTGAGATCGAACGTTCTGCACATCCACCACTGGGCTTGCCCCGGTTACCGTGATGGTCTCCTGTAGGCTGCCAAGCTTGAGCTCTGCATCGACGGGGAGGGTAACGCCCGTATTTAATTCGAGGCTGTCGCGCTTGACGGAACTGAACCCAGTCAAGGTAAAAGTGACACTGTAGGTGCCCGGTCTCAACTCAACGATCTTGTACTGGCCGTGCTCATCAGTCGTGACCGTGCGAATCTTCTCGATTAATGCTGAGCTCTCCGCCTCGACATTGACGCCTGGGAGCACGCCGCCAGACGCGTCTTTGACGGTGCCGGCGATCGCGCCGGTGGTTGTAGATTGGCCCCAAGCGGCTGAACAGGCCAGCACGCAGCTAACTGCCAATAGCGCGATACGCTTAAATCGTTCGCTCACACGTTACTCCTTCGCATCCGGGTAAACTCCCAGACTCAACCGCTAGCACGGCGCGGATACTACCGTACCTCCAGCTTAGTAAGTCAAGGCCTTATTCAACTCGAATTCGGATATTTCGCCAGGACACTTCCCCGCCTTGGGACTGAAAGGCTATGTGTCCCGCCTCGGTACGATCGTGAGAGAAGGTCGAGAGTACGACGCCGTTGAGCGACGAGGTCACCTGACCGTCCTTCGAGACAATTTCGACCGCGTTCCATTCCCCCAAAGGCTTGATGGCCCGTCGCTTCGCCTCCATGTCGTAGGTGGACGATCCAGCCCGAACCGCGCCAAAAATCTCCAGAACATCCCGATTGTTGCCCTCGATTTCGAACGCCCTCGGCCAGACCCGGTAGTCATTCATGAAGACCCAATAACCAGTGCTCGCGCTGTAGAGTTCGTCGTCCCCCTCCCAATCGCTTGGTCTCGTGAATCGGTACTCAAACCTCAGCGTAAAATTGAGGTACTTACCCTCCGTGTACCACAAACCGTGCGACTGGCACCTACAGACGAGGACTCGATTGTCGACTCGAAATACAGTTCCTGGATCACTCGTGGCACAACCTTCTGGCGCCGCACGGCAGTTGTAGCCAAAAAGAAACTTCATCTGCGACAGGTCGCGCTCATTGAATATCTTCACAAAGCCGCTCTCGTGAAGCATCATGGTCTTCATAGCGAGACTGTCGGACGTCAACTGCCGCGCTCCCGCAGGGTATCCGTTACCCTGAAGGATGTAGGCGATGATGTCGGCACGCACCTGAGGACTAATGGATTCCGTGTCCCAGGGTGGCATTGTTTCGGCTTTTTTGAACAGATAGAACACACTCGGGAATAACCATTTGGTGTCACCAGGAAACACCTTCCGTTCTAGGTATTTCCCGGCAAAGGTTCGGGGCCGTGCGCTTGTTAAATCCTGCGGTGTGGATAGGGCCGGATCCATCGAGTGGCACACCGCGCAGTTGCGGTCGAACAGAAATCTTCCTCGACGCGCCTGGTCCTCGGTGTAGTAAGCGTCGGCGCGCTGCTCGGACGTTGGTGGCTTGGTGGGGAGCGCTTGAGCCAAAACCGGCGTGAAGAAGGAGGCTGCAATGGCCCCGGTGCCGACGAGAAATGTCACCGCGAGGGCACTTGTTAACGAGACTGGACGCACACGCGACTCCCTTCTCTCAAGGACGCGGCAGCGAAACGAGCCGGTTTGATGCCTTGACCGCGGCCGGCGCCGCTAACGCTTTACTGCTTCGAACTTAATGTCATGGAGCGCCCCCACGACCGAAGGCAACTCTGTCTGCCCAGAGGGAAATCCGTTGCTTCGTAGCAGGAATGCGAGCAACTCCGCATTCCTCTCGTTCGTGAGACCGCCCGGGCTATGGAGCGGCATGAATAGCCGCATATAGTCAAACAGATCCTCAAGGGGCTGCTTCTCCCACTTAGCGGAGAAGCCCGGTCCTGACAGAGCCGGCGCCATCTTGCTACCCGCAAGCAGCGGCCCATGGCACATCGCGCAATTCTCCTGGTAGACCGCCTCACCCCGCTTGGCTTGCGCGGCGGTATAGAGCCCCTGGGGGACTTGTTGTGCGCACAGCGAACCACCGATCGCGGCAGCCATCAGCACTGCAACCCACGTTCTAATGACAATCATCTTGCGCATAGAGCGCAGCCGGCCGTGGAGCGTCCGCATATGTCAATGATGACTTATCGGTCCACGCTCTAAATAATCAAGCTTAGCGAAGCGGGCGAAACTGTATCATAGGGTCAAGGCTAGAGGCAACAAGTCTAATTATCCAATTCCTCAGAAATCGGCTCCGGTAGGTTACTCTGATACGGCGCCAGCCATTGGTTGACGGCCGTCGTGTCAAAGCGCCGATGGGTGGCGCGGAGGGTCTCCGCGAGAGGTGAAGGCGGCGACGCGCTAGCGCTGCAGAATACTTACCGCAGCAACGCAGTACGAACGGAGGGACGTCCGGCCAGACCGGAGCTGGCGTCCGGACGAGCGTCGAGTGGGGTTCGATCCTCGGGAACTCTCGGCGATCGAACCAAAAGGACCTATCGTTGACTTTTTTTCCGCCGCCTCCTTTTCCTTTTCTGCTAGGCGGGTGTTATGGAGAATGCTGGCCAAGCCTTCATTTCCCTCATGACAGGCGTACTCGTAGATGAGTTCGTCGAGCCGTTGCATGGGAATCGACGCGGTCCACGGCCTCGTCCAGGTCGTTGGGTCATCGACGGTAAAGACGTAGAGGAGGGTCTTGGCGTCCACCCGAGTAAATCGTTCGATGAGATGAAGGTTGGGACTTGACCCCGGAAAAGAGGTTTCCTCTCGGAAACCGACGGTATCGACGACGAAGACATCCCCGTCCCAGCGACCCCGCGAATTTCCCGACCACTGAGGGAACGACAGATGAGAGGCCAGCTTGATCGGCACGATCCGCGCATTGTGCACCATCTCGTTCAAGATGGCCACATGGTCTGGCGTCTGAAAAATCTGCAGGTTGTTGTTGTAGGGCCCAGGCAGCATTGGCGGGCCGGCATTGAGCCCTAAGAGACACCGTTCCCCGACGTTGCGGTCCTCCGGGCCTGCGGCACTATTCAGCCTCTCAGCACGAGCGCGCCGACGATCGGCACCCGCGTCAGTCAGCGGAGGAATTCGACCGTCCGGTGGATCGATGATGAGCGCCGTTCGCCCCGTTGAGGCTCCTCTCTCCCAGAAATCGGCCCCATAGGTACCCGACGGAGTTCCCGGCGTTTGACCCTGGCGATACGCCTCCTGCTGAATCGCGTCTTTCTGCTCGACAGCCAAACGCTCCTGGGCGGAAAGAACTTCTTTACCTGCAAACTCGGCTGGCCTCTCGAGCGGCGTGATCGTCGCGAACGTCCACGTGCCGCTGAGATCGGGCCTGCCATCGGGGCGGCGCGGCACCTTCGCCGCAGGTTGCGGAGCGCGCTCCGGGCCCGGCGGAATCGCGCTTTGCATGTCTGCGGCCGCCGCAAGCGTCAGGCCCAGACCAATGAAACCCGCACAAAAACAAAGCAAATGGGTTCGCTTCATCGACCTCTAACGCGGCGCCACGCCGCCCCTCCGCAGTTCAAACTGCTTCAGCGCACTCTCCGGGACCAGTTCGTCGTCCGCAGGGGGAAACTCGTTCGTTCGAAGAAGGTACGCCACGACGTCTCGGGCATCATCAGCACCGAGGCTGCCAGGGCGATCAACGGGCATCGTCGCTTGGATGGCCGTGATCAAATCCCAAGCGGTCGCATCTTGCCATTGTCGTAGAAACGCCTCACCCGCAAGCGGCGGCGCAAATCCGTCCCCTCGCAGCGACGGCCCGTGGCAGTTCGAACACTGTTTCTGATAGATGACCTCACCTCGAGACGACTGCTTCTCTGTATATGCTCCACGAGACGGCGACTGAACCTGCGCGAACGTCGTCGTCGCAAACATTCCGAGAAGCAGCCCCGCACAGATCCCACGGTTTCTGGGTGGCAGCCTAGACGCCAGAGAGCACCTCTATTTTTCCCGTACTGTCGCCAAAGCGTTCGACAGGAACGTCCGACTTATCGAGGAGCGTCATCAGAAGATTCGCGAGCGGGACATCTGCGGCGACCGGATAGTTGATGTGCTGATTCCCCGTCAACCGCCCAGCTGCCCCCCCGACCACAAGCGCCGGAACGTCAAAGTGAGCGTGGTCGTTAGAGTTGCCGAGAGAACCGCCGTATAAGATCGCCATGTTGTCGAGTAACGAATTGTCCCCGTCTGGAGTTGCTTTCAGCCGTTCCAGGTAATAGGAAAACAGCTGTACGTGATAGGCGTCGATTCGAGCCTTCTGGGCCATCATTTCTGGATTTTGCTGGTGATGAGAAATCCCATGATGCTGCCCGGTGATGCCAATTTCAGGAAAGGTTCTCGGGCTTAACTCTCGCCCGAGCATGAACGTAATGACGCGGGTTAGATCCGCTTGGTAGGCCAGAACCTGAAGGTCGAACATGAGTTTGACATGGTCTTCAAACTTCTCGGGTATGTCTACCGGGCGGTCCATCTTCGGCAGCGGCGACTCGGCGTTCCGAGCTTCCGCAAGTTCGATTCGCTGTTCAACACCACGAATCGAATCGAGATATTGTTCGACCCTCGCCTGATCGCCGCGTCCGAGCGATCGCCGCAGCGCGGCGAGCTCTCCACGAACCGAATCAAGGATGCTGGCCTCCGTGCGCATCGCCTCCCGCTGTTCCGCAGGCGTTCCTCCGTCGCCGAACAACCGCTCAAAAACAGCGCGCGGGTGGACCTCCATCGGAAGCGGTGTGGTCGGATTTCGCCAGCAGACCGTGTTCTGGTAAACACAGCTGTAGCCAGCCTCGCAGTTCCCGACCATCTGGTCATTCTGTTCCGTCGCTAGTTCGAGCGATGCCAGTGCCGTCTGTCGACCTAAAAAGGCAGCCGCCAGTTGATCGGCACTCGTGCCGACCTCGACGTCTGCTCCTTCCGTGTGCTTCGCATGCGCACAGGTCAACCATGACGCACTTGCACGCGAGTGCTCGCCAGTCGGATCACCCTTATGCGCTTGCCCCGGTCTCAATGAGAGACCGCTGAGAATCGTCAGTTGGTCGCGAAAACCATTGAGAGAGCCCAGCGATTGCGTCAGCTCGAACCCCGTTCCAGCTATCGCTGGAGCCCATCGCTCCTTGATAAATCCGTTCGGTGCATAAACAAATCCCAGCCGCCGGATGGGTGACGCCGGCGTTCGCGCAAACGCGGTTAACGCCGGGCTCATGGCATCGAGAAGCGGCAGCGCCAAAGCGGCCCCGATCCCTCTGAGGAAGGTTCGACGCGGTAGCGCCAACTTAGAAATAATCATTGCTGAGTCCTTCTCATTTGAAAGGGAGGGCTTGTCACAATGCCCTGAATGATCCCCGTCAAGCTGTAGTTGGTCGATTTCGCACCGTCAGCAACGGCGCGGATCGTCGGCATATCGTACGGTTCGAGACCACGGCCCACCGCATAAATGAGCAGCTTTTCCGTAACGGCTTGGACGAATGCTGCCGGTCGTCGAAGGAGAGCTTGGCGAAGGCCATCAGCGCCAGAGTATTTCGTGCCGTCCGGAAGTTCTCCTGAAGCGTCAATCGGGGTGCCTGCTTCGCTCGTATCACGCCAGCGCCCCACGGCATCGAAGTTCTCGAGCGAAAATC
>Ga0170475_107357890_pt1 | contig 10363 bp, 7 predicted proteins | sample Soicark_Litter_5_FD_111474 | JGI IMG/M metagenome (GOLD analysis project Ga0170475, IMG submission 111474) | Avena fatua rhizosphere microbial communities from Hopland, California, USA. Combined Assembly of 48 SPs | reverse complement strand
GTTGGCGCCGTCGAGCACCCGACAAAGCGTTAGCCGATTGGCACCGGGGGGTGGTGCGGCCTTGGGTAATTCGACCCTGGTTGTCCGCTCACGAGCGCCCGGGTTACGTCGCGCCGTCGGCTTGGTATTGATCGGCGGACTATGTGCCGCAGCCGTCACCTTTTACCAGGAGGGCCCGGAACTTCCGCGCTCGGGTCCCGAAGCCACCACCAGTACGCCGCTACCGACCGCGTCATCGCCAGCGCAGAGCCCACAGAGCCCATCAGCGTCGTCATCCATGAGTGCAGGGAAGCAACCAGCTCGTAGGAGTGCCCAGAGCGAGGCCAAACTGCCGAAGGGCCCAGGCACGAGTGAGCCCGGCATTCTGCTCATGGCCAGCCCGCTGAGCGACGGCACTTTCGATATCGCCGAAATGGTCTTGCTTCCTGTTGCGACCTCTTCAATTCGGCTTGCACCGCCTAAGCTGACCCTGGCCGGGAGCCGCTTTGCAAAATCCAAGCCAGTTGCCACTCAGGTGCAGGTCAGTGCAGCGGACCAGCCTGCAATGGTGCCGAACGGTCGTGTCAGCCGCAGCATGGACATCGGATTGCTGGAACCGGCGAAGCGAATCGAGCTGCGGTACAACCTGAGGGGCATCACCGTACACAGCGTGCCATCGCCCGCCGGCCGCGCCCTGACTGCCATTGCTCCACTCACTGGTGTTCCAACGAGCCTTCCGGTCGCCATGATGGTCACCGGCAACACCGTACTCAACATCCAGTGCCCGGCTGTGCGCCGTGTGCAAGATCAGGCCTGCTCCACCGGACGACCGCCGCGACTTCACGTCAAACCCAAGCTCTCCTGGAGCAACGCTGTGTTTGTCGTCCAATTCGACTTGCCGAGGCCGCAGTGAGGTGCCGCGACGACGACTACGCCCTGAACTCGTCGAAGGGCGCCGGTCAGCCTACGGTGGCTGACGGGCTGTATAAGCAGTGATTCACGATCTCGTCGACTTGGCGCTCGGGGCAAACCGGGTGCTGACCTACGCCGGCTATGTACTTTTGGCCGGCACGTTGACGTTTTGGAGCGTCGTGTGGCCCGACGGCCGAAGGAATCGACGCCTGGTCGTGCTGGCCCTGACCGGCATCGCTGCGATGATCATGGGGACGCTGGCCGGCCCAGCCTTACAGCTGGTCTTCGGAGGCCGGCTGCTAGGTGACATCGTCAGCCCGCTGGGTGGCGCTGCGCAGCTGGTCAGGCTTGCTGCGCTGGTGGCCGCCATGGTCTTCCTGCCCGACATCATCAGCGGTGCAGTTGTCGGTTGGCGTCGCATCGTTGCGCTCAGCCTGGTGGTTGTCATTGCGGCCTCCATGGTGGCGCAATCCGATGCCATCGGCGGCCCCTGGGAGATTGCCAAGATCGGCGCTACGGGTCTCCATGTGCTCGCGACCTGCGCCTGGCTCGGCGGACTGGTCGCCTTGGCGGCAGTCCTGATCCCGGGAGAGAAGGTGCAGGAGCTGGACCAGCTCATCCCGCGGTTTTCACGTGTTGCGCAGTTGAGTGTGGCGACCCTCGTGGTAACCGGGATTGTGCATGCTCTTGCCGTTGCGGGAGGCGTCTATCAGCTAGCCAGTTCCCGCTACGGACTGGTGCTATTGATCAAGATCACGATCTTCGGCTTGATGCTGCTCATGGGCAACGAGGGACGCAAGTACGCGGCTCGTGCGGCGTTCCGGCAGTCGCATCTTCAGCTTGATGCGCCGCTAAGAGCGGGGGGCATCTCGACGCTGGCCGTCGTCATGGGAGCCGAGCTCTGCATCGCCTTTGTGATCTTGTCGACAACCGCTCTGCTAGTCATGGTGGCGCCGCATCCATAGCCGTTGTTTCTCGGAGATAAGGTCGGCACATGCGCGGCTTCCGACGTCGCAGGCCGCCGCCGGCAGTACCTGCGGCACCTGAGGCAGTCGAGCAGCTCGGCGGAGGCGGACAGACCTCTGTCGGGCACGTCGACCCGGCGAGAACCCCCCGAGCTGCCATGCGTCGCATCGCGGCAGAAGCGGTGATCCTGCAGGACGAGGCCGAGGCAGTCGTCCGCGGTGCCCGGGCTCGGGAGGGTCTTGGCTTTCTGGCACCGCGCGGTGGACCGCTGGTACGCCGCTTCTTTGGTCTGCGTGATCAACTCCCGAAGGCATGCGACGACGCGGCTGATGAGGAGCTGCGCCGGCAGCTGGATGCGATTTTGCACCACCATGCCTTAGCGGTGTGGGTTGCGCTGGACCTACTCGCGTGCGAATGGCGGTCCGAGAGGATCGCACGCCAGCTTGATGCGTTGGACGGGCTCGGCGAGCCGGCCGTTCACCTTGATCAGCTTTATGCGGAGCTGGCGCAACGACCGACTGCCGAGAGAACCGCGATCAAAGCTTCCGCCGGTTAACCGGAGGTCCTGCGGAGCGCAAGCAGTTGGCCGGCGAGATCGCGGTAGGCCGCGGCACCCTTGGTCGACCGGGCGGTAGTCAGTACGGTTCGCCCCAGTGCCGGCGCCTCGGCGAAGCGAATCGATTTGGGGATTGGCGGAGACAGCACGGTCACGCCGTAGTCTTCACCAATCCGCTCCAGCACGGTGCGACCGTGTGTGGTCCGGCCGTCGAACAGCGTGGGAAGCACTCCGATCACCGACAATCCGCGGTTGGTGACGTTCTTGACGTCGTAGATGGTGTCCAGGAGCTGCCCGACCCCGCGATGGCTGAGCGTCTCGCACTGCAACGGGATCAGAACGCCATGCGAAGCGGTGAGCGCAACTGTGGTCAGCACACCGAGAGTCGGCGGGCAATCTATGACGATGAAGTCGTAGGAGCTGAGCAGTGGTTCCAGCGCCAGCTTCAGAAGGTGTTCTCGGCTGGCGCGCATAAGCAATGACTGCTCGGCAAGCGCTAGCTCGATGGTGGCGGGCAGCAGATCTGATCCTTCTTCGGTCTCAGTTACAGCGTCGTACGCCGCGACCTCACCCAACAACACCTGATGTACCGAACAGCCAATCGCCTCGGGGTCGTAACCCACGAAAAAGGTCAGGCAGGCTTGCGGATCAAGATCGACGAGCAACACTCGCTGACCAAGCTCGGACCAGGCTGCGCCCAGCGATGCCACGGTAGTGGTCTTGGCAACTCCACCTTTTTGATTGGCCACGGCAATCACCGTGGCCTTGGAAGGGTGTTTGCGGATCATAGTTCGGTTGCTGAGGACTGCTGAGCGGTGGAGGACTCCCGGTGCGCCAGCCGGCGCCGCATTTCGTAGAAGACTTCGGGGTCGGTCGTATTGCAGCCAAGATCATGATCAAGCTTGCCGGTGCCGTGATAGTCACTGGATCCAGTCGCGAGCACACCCAAGCTCTCGGCCAACCTACGCAGCTCGCGACGGACCTCGGCGCCATGATCTTGGTGATCAACCTCTATGCCATCCAGTCCATGATCGCCGACAAGGGCCTGCAGCACGTTGGGCGGCAGCAGCTGCTCGCGCCCACGACCCCAGGGATGGGCGATCACGGCGAGGCCGCCTGCCTGATGAATCAGGTCAATCCCACGTTCCAGCTCGATCGTGTAGCGAGGTACGTGCGCTGGGCCCCCATCGGCCAGAAAGCGGTCGAACGCCTCCTGACGATCAACAACATGCCCCGCCTTGATCAGTGCGTCGGCTATGTGCGGGCGACCAACGGAGGGACTGTCGCCCACCTGAGCCATCACCTCTGCCTCGCTGACCGGCACACCCAGCGCCGCCAGCTTGGCGAGTACACCGGCCAGCCGACCCAGCCGACCGTCACGTACTCGGGCCATCTCCGCTGCCAAGTCCGGACTGTCCGGATCAGCGCCGTACGCCAGGAGGTGCACGCTGTTGCCCTCACGTGAGCACGAGAGCTCCATGCCGCGTACCACCTGAACGCCGACCCGATCGCCCTCGGCGGCTGCTTCATCGAGCCCGTCGAAGGTGTCGTGGTCAGTCAGTCCCACCACATCGAGTCCGGCTACCTGAGCCCTACGCACCAGCTCAGCCGGTGTATCGGTCCCGTCAGACACCGACGAATGCGTATGCAGGTCGATCCGCATACCCTCAGACCTATCACGCTGCCGAGCTACAGCTTGGACAACAGACTGCGTACGACTCGAAGACCGACCGACATTCGGGCAAGGTCAGCACGGCCGCTGGTAATCGAGCGCAGCGTCCTTACTGACTCCGGTACGACGCGGTTCGACCTCTCCCAGCTAAGAACGACGTCCCGGGCGCCCTTGGACTCAACGCCGTTCCAGTTGAGCACTTCAGCGGTGAGCTGGGAATGCACCGTAAGCAAATCATCACGCAGAGCTGCCCGCGCCATGGTCTGCCACCGGTCTTCGCGTGGCAGCTCGACGATGCGTGCCAGCAACCGGTCCAGCCCGAGTCGCTGACCAAGGGTGAAGTGCAGCTCGGCGACTTTCAGCACATCCACACCCGACTGCGCCGCCGTCTGCTGAATCGTCAATCCCGGATACGCCCGTGGCAGCGCCGCTATAGCGGTCGCGAGCTCATCGGGCACACCCGCTGCCTGATAGCTCTTGAACCGATGTTCAAACGCCTCCACATCGCGTCCGGTCAAGATCTTCGGCAAGGCCTGCTCAACGGTGCGCACCCCATCGGTGAACTCCCGGATGACAGCCCCAATATCAATCGGATGACGGCGGTTGTTGATCAACCAGCGGGTGGAGCGCTCCACCACCGTGCGGACCTCCAGCCGCAGCCTGGTTTGGATGTCGGCACTGATCTTGTGATCCAGCGCGGCGATGGCTTCCTCAAGATCAGCAGCTCCAAAGATCGCGCGCGCGCCAATCTGAGCCCTGATGACGTCCGCCGCCCTGGCGCCGGTCTCTGCTGACAACCTGTGAAAACACGTGATACCGGATTGGTTCACGAACTCGTTCACCACGACTGTTGCGATGATCTCCCGATGCAGCCGGTGCTTGAGCATTCGGTCCGCGTAGCGATCACGCATGGCACTCGGGAAGTAATTGATCAGGCGGTCTACCAGATAAGGATCATCAGGCAGATCGGACCCCAGAATGTGATCTTCGAGGACGATCTTGGTATAAGCCATCAGTGTCGCGAGCTCCGGCGAGGTCAATCCTTTGTGATTCGCGCGCCGCGTCTCCATCGCCTCAGTCGATGGCAAGAACTCGATCTCGCGGTCGATCAGCCCGCTGTCCTCTAACCGCTGTATCCAGTCCTCATGAACCCCCGCCAGTGAGGCGGACTGGTAGACCGCATTGGCCAACGTGAGGTTCTGGTCGTAGTTGTCAGCCAGCACCAGCTGGGCAACCTCGTCGGTCATGGATGCCAGCAACGCGTCACGATCCTCCGGCGACAGCCGATCTGCTGCCACCTCTCCAATGAGCAAGATCTTGATGTTAACTTCATGATCAGATGTGTCGACACCTGCCGAGTTGTCAATGAAGTCGGTGTTGATACGGCCGCCCGTTTCGGCGTACTCGATCCGGCCGAGCTGGGTGAGACCCAGATTCCCGCCCTCGGCTACGCACTTGGCGCGTACCTCACAACCATCGACTCGCAGCTCGTCATTGGTCTTGTCACCAACATCGCCGTTAGTCTCTGTCACCGCCTTGACAAATGTGCCGACGCCGCCGTTCCACAGCAAATCGACAGGTGCCCGGAGACAGGCCTGAATCAGCCCCGCCGGCGTCAGGGCCTGGACAGATTTGTCGATGCCAAGGGCGCTGCGCATCTGCTCGGTGATCTCGATCGACTTCAGCGTCCGGGGAAAAACGCCGCCGCCCTCGGAGATAAGCGTCGTCTCATAGTCCGCCCAACTCGAGCGCGGCAGCGCGAATAGCCGTGCCCGCTCTTCCCAGCTGCGGGCCGGATCGGGCTGTGGATCGATGAAGACATGGCGATGGTCGAACGCCGCTACCAGCTTGATGTGCTTGCTGAGCAGCATCCCGTTTCCGAAGACATCACCGCTCATGTCACCGATGCCGACACAGGTGAAGTCGGACGTTTGCGGGTCGAGGTCCATCTCACGGAAGTGCCGGCGTACCGACTCCCAGGCGCCGCGAGCTGTGATGCCCATGCCCTTGTGGTCATAGCCGGCCGAGCCGCCCGAAGCGAACGCGTCGCCAAGCGAGAACCCCGACTCCACCGAGAGCTTGTTGGCCACGTCTGAGAAGGTCGCCGTTCCCTTGTCGGCCGCAACAACCAGGTAGGGGTCATCGCCGTCGTATCGGACCACATCAGCTGGAGCTACCACTACATCGTTGATGATGTTGTCAGTGACATCGAGCAAACTGCACACGAACAGCTGGTAGCAGGCAAGACCTTCAGCGAGCCAGGCTTCGCGATCGCGGGGATCGGGCATGCGCTTGCAGTAGAAACCGCCCTTGGCGCCGACCGGAACGATCACGGTGTTCTTGACCATTTGCGCCTTGACCAAGCCAAGGATCTCGGTACGGAAGTCCTCTGCACGGTCCGACCAGCGCAGGCCGCCACGTGCCACTAACCCGTAGCGCAGATGGACGCCCTCCATTCGGGGCGAGTAGACGAAGATCTCGAAGGCTGGACGCGGCTCTGGCGTATCCGGAATCTGCCGTGGCAGCAGCTTCAGGGCGATCGCCTGGCGGTCTGGGATATAGAAGTTGGTTCGGACGACTGCCTGGATGACGGCAAGGAAGGACCGCAAGATTCGATCATGATCAAGACTGACCACATCGTTGAGTGCATTCTTGATCTTGTCGACAAGCTGGTTGCTGGCAGCCGTCCGCGCTTTGATGTCGAGGTCGGTATGGGGATCAAAACGAATCCGGAAGAGCTGAACCAGTTGCCGCGCAACGTCGACGTTGTGGCTCAGCGCCCGGGCGAAATAGGACTGGCTGTAGGTAACCCCGACCTGCCGCAGGTACCGCCCGATCGATCGCAGCACACTGACGTCACGCCAATCGAGGTCGGCCCCCATGACAAGCGCGTTGTAACCGTCTGACTCACTGTCACCGACGTAGGAAGCGGAGAATGCCTCCATAAACCGCCGACGCGCCTCGATGGTCCAGCGGCTACCGACGGCGTCGCCACCACCTGGCACTTGTACGCCGAAGTCATAGATGAACGCGCGTTGATCTTTGCCCATGGCCAGCTCGTACGGCCGCTCGTCGATCACGTCGACGCCCAGCAGCGATAAGTGCGGCAAGATCTTCGAGAGTGACAGAGATGCCTCACGCCGGAAGATCTTCAGGCGTAGTTGCGCTTCATCGTCGACGCGGTCGGGTACGTACATCGCCATCGACATGTCGTGCTGGCCCTTGAGAGTGAGCAGGGCGCTGAGATCCTTGACCGCTTGCCGGGCCGTGTAGTCCTCCTTATAGCCCTCTGGTAGCGCACGCGCCAGCGTCGTGAGTCGGTCTGCGTTGTCCTCCTCGACGATCAGGTCGGCGAACTCGTCATCCCAGGAACGAGTCGCCCGTGTCAGCTCCCGCTCCAGAGACTGTATGTCGACTTCTGCCATAGCCTCGCCGACAGGCATCCGAACCACGAACTGCAGCCTGGCAAGCACTGACTCGGTTACACGGGCCGTGTACTCCATGGAGGCACCGCCCAATGCACGAAGGAGGATGCCCTCCATTCGCCTACGTACCGAGGTGGTGTAGCGGTCCCGCGGCAGATAGATCAGGCAGGACAGATAGCGCCCGTACGGATCCCGGCGTACGAACATTCTGACCTGCCGGCGCTCCTTGAGATGAGCAACCTTTTCCACGATGGCAGCCAGTTCGGGAACAGGGGTCTGGAACAACTCATCTCGTGGATAGGTTTCCAGCACATCCATGATCGCCTTGCCGCCGTGGCTGTGTTCGTTGTAGCCGGAGAGCTCGATGACGGCAGCAGCCTTCTGGCGAAGCACCGGTACCCGCGCAACGCTTTCGGAGTACGCCGAGGAGGAGAACAAACCCAGGAAGCGTCGTTCACCGACAACTCGTCCGCTTTTGTCGAAGATGCGAAAAGCGATGTAGTCCAGATAGGCCGGCCGATGCACCCGGGACTTCTGATTGTCCTTGGTGATGATCATCAGCTCGGGCTCCACGCCTGGTAGAGGCACCGCATCAAAGGTGCCGGGAGGATCTTGGTCAGGCCGCAGGATTCCCAACCCGGTGCCGGGACGGACCTTGAACTGAACCGCTCCGGATTCATCTGTGGAGACGTCGTATTCGCGATAGCCGAGGAAGGTGAAGTGGTTGGCATTGAGCCAGCTCAGCAGCTCACAGGCCAGGTCCGCCTGCTCCCTGTGACCGCGAGCCAGGGAAGGGTCCTTCAACATCTCAATGGTCTCTTCGGACCTTGTGATCATCTTCTGCCAGTCCTCGACCGCCTCCTCGACGAGTCGCAGTACCTCGAGCAGGCCGTGTTCTAGGTCTGACATCAGTGACTCACGACCGTCAGGGTGGGCAGGCGGAATGATCTCCAGATGCATCCACGACTCGGGTATGACGGTGGGATCGTCTTCTGCCTCGCTGCGCCGTACGATGCCGTGCAGATTGCCGTCGAGGTCACGCCGCACGAAGAACTGCGGATGGAACACCTCACGGATGCTCCAGCCCTGACGCAGCACCTCCATGGTTACCGAGTCGACCAGGAACGGCCGGTCATCGGTGATGATCTGCACCACGGTCGCGCCACCGGCGGTCCAGCCGTCATCGGACTGGTTGGGTGTGCGGATGCTGATCACGGCCCGCGCCGCCGGCCGGTGCATGGCCGCTCGATAGTGGCTTTCCACGAGGCCGAGCAGGTTTGCGATGCTGCGCTCGTCGACGTCCTTCGCATCGACATGGCGGAAGTAGTGGCGCAGGAAGACCTGCACGGCGTCTGGATCGTGACCAAGCTCTGCGGCCAGATTCGCTCCGCGAGTGGCTACCTGAGCGATCTTCTCGGTCTTTTCCTGCTCGAGCTCCACCTCGAAAGTTGCCACGTCTACCATCCCGATCAGTGCCGTCGCACAACGTTGTGCGGCTACCTCCGACATTAGCCCGCACCTCCATCGCGCGCACCAGAGCAGTTGCTGCGGGGTCGCTATTCGAGCAGCGCTGGAGGATTGCCACCGTCAAAGACCTGGGCGGTGACATCATGAGCGGCATGGAGATCTCGAGCCATCTCGACTTTGCCGCGCCGCCCGCTGATGTGTACGCCATGATGACCAACCAGCAGTTTCTCGAGGCGGTCTGCGTTGCCAGTGGCTCAGTCAGCTACAACGTCTCGGCCGCAGGCTCGACGACGCAGACGTCGCGGACCTTGCCGGCGCCGGAGTCGGCGGCGCGATTCACTGGGCCCCAGTTGACCGTCAACGACGAAGTCGTCTGGGGAGAACCGTCCTCCGACGGCTCACGCACCGGCACTGTCACGATGAATGTACTGGGTCAACCCGTGTCGTTTCGGGGTGGCATACGGATCTCACCAGGAAGTCGCGGCAGCTTGGTGGATGTCCGCGGCGACCTGAAGATCGCCGTTCCGCTTCTCGGACGAAAACTCGAGGAATCCGCGGCCCCGGCCGTAATGGCCGCCTACCGGACACAGCAAGAGGTCGGTGACAAGTGGCTCGCCGGCACGTCCTCACCCCGTGAGATCTAACAGCTCTCAGCCGCGGCCCTTCGCAGGCTCGAAGCATTGACGGCAACCGAAGAGCGAGGCGAGCCGGATAAGCCGCAATGTCGTGCTTCGAACAAGGCGAAGGCCTGTCGGATGGACCGGCGCCAAAGCAAAATGCTTGAAACTAACGCCCGCAAAACTTGACTTTTACACGGGCCTGACCACAACCTTTGGCGCCGGTTCACTCCGACCGGCCTTCGCCGAGGAGGCCCGGCTCAGGCTGCCGGCAAATCAGTTATGCCTCGATAGTCTTCTGACCGTTCGACGCTTCGACCGCGATCTTGCGCGGCTTCGCCTTCTCGGCAACCGGCACATCGAGAGCGAGCACGCCATCGTTATAGCTGGCCGAGATCTTGTCCAAATCCACGTTGTCGCCCAAGATCAACTGGCGACTGAACACACCACTTGGACGCTCGTTGGCAATCAGCTCGACATCGCCATCACGAGATGGCCGGTCGGCACGCACGGTAAGGACGTTCCGCTCAACGTCTAGATCAATGGAGTCCGCCCGAACGCCTGGCAGGTCGAACTCAATGTGGAAGGTGTCCCCATCGCGCCATGCGTCCATCGGCATGAAGGCGGGGCGAGCGGCGGTGCCGAAAACCTGCTGGGTCAGCCGATCGAGCTCACGGAAGGGATCAGTGCGCATCAACATTGTCGATTTCACCTCCATAGTCGTCAGGTATGTCGATGCAATCGCTTCTGGCTACCACCATCCATAATC
>Ga0170475_101330821_pt1 | contig 10363 bp, 12 predicted proteins | sample Soicark_Litter_5_FD_111474 | JGI IMG/M metagenome (GOLD analysis project Ga0170475, IMG submission 111474) | Avena fatua rhizosphere microbial communities from Hopland, California, USA. Combined Assembly of 48 SPs | reverse complement strand
TTTGGGCTGGTGTTTTATATCCAAGCTCTATAGTTTGGGAGTCCATTTCCAAGTACTTTGAGGTATACTGTCTGGGTTGCAAAAAATATCCAAGCTCAAACAACCGCGGCATGATATCCAAACCTACTTTTTTCGTTGCAGCTAGTAGATTACGGCAGGGCACTGTCAGACAACTTGAAGAACTTATGCTTAGGTGGTAAAAAGCAGTACTGGCAGGTAAACAGAAGGGCACTACAATTTAGCCGCGGCGATAAGTTAGTAGGCCATAGGTAAACAGCTAGTGGGCACTATGAGCTGAATTTGCATGGTGTGGTGGCGATTTGATATTGCTGCTATATCGTGTATGTTAACTAACTCAATAATCTAGGTACGTCGATGCTGTTCGAAGTGGCTGTCGCTATGTTTTTGCTACGCTACTTTAATATGCTGCCGTACGCTATACTGTCCGCTATCTCTTTCCTTGCCGCCATATTTATCCTGCCCAGCATGCTATGTTTGGTTATGTTTTCCCATATGTTTGAGCTACGCTATCTATGCCCTCTGAACTCTATTTTCTATGCTGTTCTATATTTTCGGGCTCTCTTAGTTTGGCATGCTGTTTGGGATTGCTTCTGTTTTTATTTGAGTTGGCGGTTGGGTTAATATATTTTAGTGTCTGAGCGAGTGAAGCGAGCGTGCTTCTGTTTTAATGTTATTGTGCTGGCTATTGTTTTAGCGAAGCGAGTATGCTGCTGCTATATTATTGTGCGCTTTCATATATTTTAGTTAATGTGGTCGTTATGTTTGGATTAATAGGATATTACAAAAATGTGATGGTGTCTAATAAGCTGGTTACCGCTGCCATTAAAATGTACATGGTGTATTACTTGCTGCAGCTTCTCCTGTGTTTGCTCTGCATGTTCAGCTATGTATCCCTGAATTCTGTTGTCATGCTGTTCCTGAACCTAATTAAAGTCAACGTTTACAGCTACTACTTAGCGCTCTCTATAACCCTAGTTGCTGTGCTAATTCTGCTTAATTCTATCAACTACCTGTCATATGTTGAATCTTTCTACTTCATGCTGCTGCTGCTCAGCTTCTACTTGGTCATGTTTATGTTTGTGTTCGCTTTTAGCTTGTTGTTGTTGTTCGTGTGCTGGGAATATCTTGGTTTGGTCTCCTACCTGCTTATTAATTTTTGGCTCACCCGAGTGAACTGCGGTATAAAGACGCTGCTGTACAATAAGGTTGGCGATTTGTGCTTCATGCTGGTCTTGGCCTTGATGTACTCTTCCTACTACACTTTCTCGCTTATCGTGCTTGAGCTTTTCTTGGTGCTTTCATACGCCTTCATGCTGCTGCTCCTTGTTGTCTATATTTCTAAATCTGCCATGCTCCCGTTTAGCTCCTGATTAGTATCTGCCATGTCTGCTCCCACGCCGGTATCTGCTTTGCTGCACTCTTCTACGATGGTTATTGCTGGTACGCTTGTTGGATGCGTTAGCTATGGCCCCGCGCTCGTTTACGTAATGCTCAATTCTTACTACTCGTTCTTGCTGTATAGCTTGGCTCTGTATCTTGTTACGCTTACGTTGGTTTACTCTTGCTTCTACTTGTTGTACGTGTCTGACATTAAATCGCTCATAGCCTATTCGACCATTAACCAGCTTGCGTATATCTTCTTGGCGTTGTTTAGCTTCAATTTTGCATACTCGATCTACCACATCTGCACGCACGCTTTTTTTCAAGTCTATGCTGTTCCTGCTTGCTGGTTCTCTGATTCACGTATGTTCTTCTGCCCAATCGCTCTACAGGCTCAAATCTTCGTGCTCCTTGCTTAAATCTCTGTTTGCCATTTCCCTGCTATTGTCTCTGCTGAACTTTTCGAAAGAGCTTATATTACATTACGCGCATTTGTCCCTGTGTCTGGCCTCCCATTTCTACGTGTTCAGCTTCAGCATCATAGTGACCGCGGCATATTCCTTCAAGCTATTTTATTGTGTGTTTGCTTTTGGCTCTACTCCAAGCTCCGCTCCGCCATCAAGCTCTTCTTCTCCTACAGCACCATATTCTTTTTCTCCGAGTGCAACAACAACAGCATCTCCAAGCGTTACTTCGCCCTATATCCCCGCTCGCTACGCTTCTATATCACATTTTGGCTCTACTCCAACACGGCCAGCATCCTCTTTTTCCTTTCCCATACATTCAATTTCTACGCCAGCATCCAATTCTCCTTCCGCTTCTATATCACATTTTGCCAGCCGCTTCAGCATTATATTTTCTTGTTTGAGCTTGCCTCCCTATGTTCGCTATGCTATCCTATATTTTCGAGGTTGGTATACTCCCGCATTTTCTTGTTTTCCCCGGCAGCACTACAACATATATTATTCTTTGCCCTCTCGCCACGGTATATTTTTACGCTCCTATAACATACTCTCTTTTCTTTCCCGGTTCCCAAACAACATATATTATTCTTTGTCGGCACCCTCTAACATATCTTTGCTTTCCTTTCTTTTCCCTTCCCGTCTCGCTGCCCTATTATGCCGTATCTTTGCTTTACTTTCCCGCTACCCCATATCTTTGCTTTCCGCTCCGCCTTCTGTTTCAGCATCTAAATTTGTGCACCCACATAGCCACCCTAATTTCAGCATACCCTATTCTAGCCAACACTCTAACTCTGTTTCAGCATCTAAATTCCGTTCCTTTCGCCGTACCTTCCCAAATAACATATCTTTGCCCTCTCGTTTGAGTTCATATGCCCGCCTAGTTCTAGCTTATATGTTTCTGCCCTCTCGCCCTAACTACAACATATATTATTCTTTCAGTTCCTTTGTGCTTATTTTCTACGCGCTTACTGTACTGGTTGTGGATTCACTGTTTGTAGCTGTTTTTAGTTCTGTCAGCTTGTCGTATAACTCTTTCTCATTAGCATCTACCCTCGCTGTTTCCCTTGTCCCAGTCCCGCTTAATTTGTATATGCTTGTATTTGCTTTCTCTGTCTCGTTCGCTTTCTATGTCTGCTTCCTCATATTTCCTGGCGCCTCTTTCTCAATTTCCTTGCCTCGCACTCTATCTCCGCTTTCTCCAACACACTCCCATACCGCTACGCTTTCTGAGCTTCCTCGCCCCTCTAACACTATATTTTCATGCCCTATTGCCCTAACAAAGCGCAGCGACACCGTATCATCGCGCATATCCAAACATCCCAGCACCTCTAACACTATATTTGAGTACCGCCCAACACCATACATTCCCAAACATACAAACACTATACCGCACAGCATATCAAACACTATATTTTCCCGCTTGTTGCTTCTCGATCCGCGTGTGTCCCATATTTCTGAGCTACTTTGGGATACCGTTTCCATTTCAGCGCAGCGTCCACCACAATATCCTCTATTTTCTGGCATCCCATACCGCACCAACATCATACCATTTTCCCGCTTTCCCATAGCTGCGAGCTTGCTTTTTGTTTTATATGCTGTTCTCCTGCTTCAATATCATGTTCCCATATCCGCGAATGTTTTAGCTCTATTTTGCCCTCTCTGCTCCGCTATTCTGGTGTGCTTCTATTCGCTACGCCTCTTTTTCCCATATCTCTGAGTGCCTGGCGATTTCATTTTAGCTTTAGTCAACCCGCTACGCTCTATCATTAACTACTTCAACCTGCTATCTCTAACTTACTCTAGCTACCTTATATTTTTGCTCGAGTCTATATCTTTCTCTTCCTCTGTTTTCGCCTATTCAACCTTTCTCTACGCTTTCATTCCCGCTGCCTTTATATGCTTGCTTTTGCTTTATTGTGCCCCCTTTTGCGAGTGGCTATATCTTTCTCGCGCTTCGCTTTCATTTCTGTGCACCTATTTTGTATCATCCGCTATATTTCTGTGTTTTCCCATAGCGCTTCGCTCCTCCGCCACAACATACTCTACTTTCCTCTTTGCTTTCATTCCAGCCGCTCTTGTTTGCCTACTTTTGCTCTAATTCCCCGTTTTGTGAGAGTCTATATCGTTTTCTGTCCCTACCAGCCTTACCTTTTTGTACGCTTTTATTCCAGCCGCTCTCATATGCTTGCTTTTGTTATAGTGTAATAGCGCACCGCTTCGCTCGCTTAGTTTATGTTCTAGTATGGTACTTGTTTTCTGTTTGTTCTGTTTGTGATTGTTATTTTAATATTGTTTAATATGTTGCTTGTTGGTGCTAGGTCTATACTGTTTTAATATTGTTTAATATGATATACCGGCTCTGATATAATACTTTGTCCACCATATTTCCTTTGACTGGTATTGGAGTTTTAATTGGTCAGGGCTGGCAACCCGAACTGCTGCATCGGCGTACTTTGTTTGGCATGGTCGTTGCTTATTGTTCTTACTTTCTGGTATCTTGCTTGGAATTTGTACTGCTATTTTACGTTTCGGTTTTGTCTGGTATATAATGTTGTTTAGTTTTTTTATCTGGTATTTTAATTTTCTGTCACGCTATCATCCTCGCCTACTTCCTTTTCCTCGCCTGTTTTATGTTTATTTTCCTTGCTGTCCCGGCATGTTTATTTTGTCGCCTTATTTGCTGCCGCGTTTGCTTTTGTTTGGGAATCTTTTCACCGCCACTGCATTGCTTTTCTTTACCCCATATCTTCGAGCTTTTTGTCTGGTATATAATGTTGTTGAGTTTTTGTCTGGGATTTTGTATACTATGTCTAGTTTATGTGTTTGTTTAGCGATATGATTTACTATGTCTCGTGCTAGTGTGCTATCTATTGTGAACTTTACTCTCTATATCCTTTGCTGCCTAGCTTCTTTTATCTCGCTTACTGCTTTCTTCCCTATAATTATGCTTATATTCTTGTTCAACATGCTGCTTTTAGTTCTATTTTTCTCTTGCTTGTCATCAGCTCTCGTTTCCTCTTCGCCAACCATATTCTCTTGTTATTGCCCACTATTTCCACGCACGCTCATGTTGTTTATCCAGCCTGCCACTATATTCTGCTTTCAGCCTGCTGTTCCTTTTAGCGCTCCTTTACTTTGCTTGCTTTACTCTGCCGCTTTGTATTGTGCTCCCCTTTTTTCGAGTGCTTGTCAGTACCTTTTCAGCATTCGGCATCACATCTTTCACTGTTTCTGCTCTCCGCCTTCTGCTATCTTGCGGTTGCCATCCCAAACACAGTATCTCTTTTTGCTAGCCCAGACATGTTTTCCAGCACTGTATTTGAGCCGCTATTATATTGTTGCCCTATTTCTGCGCTTATTCTATATGTTTGCAGGCTGCTTTCCCCGCTATTATATTGTCGCTGCGCTTTCTGTTTCCCTACCATACCGTATCTTGTCGCTTTTCCACCGCTTCGCTATCCGCTATTATATTGTTTCAGCACCGTATCAGCACTATATCTGCGCTATCTTTTCCCATATCTTTGCTTTGCTTCCTGTACTATGCTGTATATGCTGCCATACTATGCTTTGCCAACCGCCATATATTTATTTTCCTCCAACACCATATCAACACGCTGCCCAACGCCATACCATATCTTTTCTCTGTTGCCTCGTGATTTCCTTCCCGCTACCATATCTTTGCCGTTTCCATATCCCCATACCATATCTTTATCGCCACCATCACAAACAATATCTATCCCATATCGCACCAGCATACCATATCTCGCTACGCTTTTCCATACGCTACAACATATCTTTTCCATACCCGCTTTGCCATATCTTTGCTCTCTATGCTGCTTGATATTACCTGCCGTTCCATACCGCCTTCTATGCTCTGCTTTCTTTGCTTGCTGCCATATCTTTTCCATTTCGCTGCTGTCTGGGAGCCACTATAGCATTGCACTGCCTCCTTTTCACCATATCGTTGCTGCTGTCCCAAAATGTTATAGTGCGAGCTTATAATACTATGTTATCTTATGTTGTGAGTGCATTGAGTTATAATGAAATAGAGTATTTTGTGTATGTGAATATGCTAATCGTGTCTCTGCTCCTGTTCTACGTCATCCTGTTTATGCTGATTTACTCTTCTACCCTCATCTTGAATTCCGTGTTCTATAACGACGTCTTAATTGAGGTTATCATGACGCTTGTCTCTTTTTTGTATATATTGCTCATCATCTCCCCTGGCTTGCTTCTGTTCCTCGACTATGATTTTATTTTTTCCGTTGTTAACTATAATGTGTATATCTTGGGCTATCAATGGGCTTGAAATTATAATATCCTGTTCAACACAGCGCACCGCCTCTCCTACTCCTTCGACCAGCTTATTTTGAGCTCATCCACAATCTCTTTTTCTTCTGCATCTGCTATAGGGGTTTTGAGTTCTATTTCGCCTCTAATTTTGGACTTCGGTCGGCTCTCTTTTTGTTTATTTTCCCCGTATATACAAGCTTTCCCTGCTATCTTCTTTTTGTCCGCCCATATACTCTCTTTTTCTTCTGCCGCTTCCGCTTCGCTCACTTCGTTCGCTCGCTTACATTCTAATTTCTATATGCTGCTCTCTTCCTGCTCCAATTTCCTTTCGCCTTTTCATTCTGCTTTCGCTTCCCTTTTTGCTGTTCGCTATCCTCTTTCCTGTGCTTCTCCGCTATATTTTTTAGTGCCATCTCCTATCCTTTCCTTCTACCACAGCATATTCCGCTATCACACCATATTCCCATATTTTTTAGTGCCCCCAGCTTTGAATTCTGCTTTCGCTTTTGGCCACCACGTCATTCTAGCTGCACCATCGCCATACTCTAATTTCTATATGTTTTCTCTGTGCTCCCGCTATGTTCACTCTCTCGCTGCACTTTTCTATTCGCCAACACTTCGCTTCGCTTTTCACACTGTCTGCTTTTGTTGTAGTGCATTTTATGTCGCTGTTTTACCTCGCTTTACCAGCTTTTTTTTGCCATGCTCCCACAGCTTTGAACACTGTCACCACGCCGTTTACCTTGCTTTCGCTCCCTTCACTATACTCTAATTTCTATATGCTGCTCCAATCCTGCCTTTCTAGCTTTAATATGCTTTCTCAGCCGCTTTCACTTTCTTTCCTGCACACTTTATTTCACACACACTCACACAGCTACTCTAATTTCTATATGTTTTCGCTGCTATCACGCTTTGTTTCCTCTGCCTGCTCTGCTTTTCGTTTCCTTTCGCCGCTTCTCTATTTTGCCAACCCTGTTCAGCATATTGTTTCCTCGCTCTCTCCGGCTGCTAATTTCTATATGACCAGCGCTATACCCTCTGCCGACACACTCTTTTCTTTGTTTTCGCAGCCACTATCATCCGCTTCCTTTTCGCCATGCCATATTGCCTCTTCGCCTCATTCTCAGTTCGCTAATTTCTATATGACCCTATTTTCTGCGTATTTACTTCTTCCGCTTTACGCTACCATATCTTTCTACGTTCTCAGCTTCGACGTCATACACTCGTTCGGCTATCATTCCTTCGGTTTCAAGTCTGACGCTATACCCGACGTGTTAATAGTGTTGCTGCTCTGTCTTTCTTTGTGCCTGGGTTCTTTTCATCCTATTGCTACGAATTATGCGGGAGTAGTCACACTAGCATGCTATCATCTGTTATCGTGCTGTCTTAACAATATTTTGCCGGTGGTTGCTGTATGCCATCGTAATCTCCTTTTGGGCAGCTGCATACTATATTTCCTGCTCTATTGCACCACCACCTCAAACTATATTTCATGCTGTTTCTCCGCTATCATACTCCACCAACATCCACAATATCAGCATACTATATTTCCTTTCCGCTCCTCATACACTTTCTATTATCCTGCACAAACACCATACTATTTCCCGCTGCGCTATATCTCTACTTCCCATAGCTCCGAATACACTGTGCGCTTTAACTATCCCGTAGTCCCAATTGGATGGCCGCTGTTTATGTTTCTCGCTACGCTTTTTCTCTCGTGCCCTGTTTTTTGCATGCTATCATCCGCTGTCGTTTTGGGTTAGTATATGGTTTCCTTGCTTTCTTGGTGTTTGTGCTGTTTAGTGTCCTCGCTCCGCTTTCCATGCTGTTTGAGTTTTGTTGTTGCTGTTTCTACCCTCCCGTATGTCTGTTTTTACCTGCCAACTATATGCTATCCCCGTTTTCTGAGCTATTCCATGCTGTTTGCTTTCCATTTTCTGTTTTGGGTTGCTTTTTCCTGTTTTAAGCGTAGCGGTGTGCTAGTATGTTTATTATATTATGTTGCTTGTTTGGTTGGTGCTTGTTGGGACAATATTTACGGTCTCTAGTGCAAACAGCTTGTGGTACCTGTACTTTGCGATAGAGCTTGCCTGGTTCGTAATGGTCAACCTTGTCTCGAGCGCGAAGCGAGAAAACGTGGTGGCATACTTTGCGTTCGTGCTTATGAATAGCTTGATCGGGATAATGCTCCTGCTGTGCTTGTCCCAAAGTTCTGTCTGCGCCTTCCTCGTGGTGTTCCTTCTTAAGTTCGGCTTGTTCCCTGTCCTTTCGGTGGTGTTCAACTATATCAGCATAGTTAGGGTGCCTTTTTTATTGAATTATCTTTACCTTAAATTATGTTACTTCATCATATTCCGGGGCGCAGTCTATTCTCTATTTTATTCTGCTCCAACACACTCTGTCGCTTCGCTATCTAGCTCTTTGTTTTCCGTATCGGCACCTTTCAGCATGTTATCATCCGCTACTTTATTTTCGGCATCCAGCGTATCTAGCTCTTTGTTATATGTTTGCCCTACTACACCAGCTTTGTTTTCTCCTCTTTTTCTTGGTTCCCCTGGCGCTATAGTTTCAGTGCATAATGTTCCCCTGTTTTCGAGTCTTTTAGCTGCGCTTCAACACAACATACTATCTAGCTCTTTGTTATCTGGCGTGCTGTTTAGTTCATCAAGCGTAGCGAGCTCTCAGAATATAGCAAGCGCAGCGTCATCAAGCTCTTCTTTTCTGCCCCATATGTACGATGTTTTATTTTCCGCTTCCACACCGCATTCTAGCTCAACTTCCTCGCCAGCACTCTACAACAGCGCAGCGGGCGCAGCGGGCGCACATAGTCAGCCAACAGTATCAAACACTATATCAAACAGCGCAGCGAGCGAACATATATACAGCAGCCTCGATATCTCAGCCAGCCATACCATACCCTCAAACACTATATCAGCGGCTATATCTTCGCTAGCACAATCCGGCAGCTCAAGCGTAGCGGCTTCCCCTAACTCTGCTTTTAGCCCGTCGCTTCGCTTTTCCCATATGTACGAATTGCCACAGTTTCCCCATATTTCCCCATTCCCCATATTTTCCCATATGTACGAAGCGCAGCGAGCTTTATTTGCTGGCCAACATATTCATTCTGCATCCTCTTCTTTTTCCACAGCGCCAACACATATTCCTGCCGTACTTTCTAGCCCGCTCCCAACATCAAATATTCCTGCTTTGCCTCACATATCCTGCTACTCTACGCCATGCCACACAACATCAAATATTCATTCTGCGTTCGATATCCCTTTGCACCCTTTTTCCGATTCTAGTTCGCTTAATTTTGCCGCTTTGCTTCCGATATCACATATTCATTCTGCGGTAGTTTCTGTGCCACATTATCTTGCTGCGCTCTTTTCTCCCAACTCGCCGTACTCTGTTTTTTCTGGCACACATATTCATTCTGCTACTCACGTGCTGCTGCTACTGTCTTTGGCGTCTCTGTTCTTGTTGTCGCTAGTTATAAGCGGATCGGGTCTGGTGTCCTTCAACTTGTATTCCCTAGTGTCTTCTAGCTTCAATTACTTCATAGTGCTCCTGCTCCTTGTTGTCAGCGCCAGCTATGCTTTATTTTCCTCTCTCTATATCGTGTTTTATACTGCACTCACCAGCATTCTCGTTCTAGTCCTTCTATCTGCTGCCACACCAAATATAGCTTCTCTTTCTCTGTATTCTAGCCTTGCAAACTCTGTATTCTTTACCATACCGCCATGCTATATTTTCCCAGAGCTTCTCTTTTCCCCGAGCTTTGTGCTTGCTTCTCTTTCACGCTACGCTTTCTCTGCACCCCTACAAACTCTGCGCTATGCTATTTCAATTCCCCTTTTTCCGCAGTACCAGCACGCTATTTTCACGCTACGCTATGCCATGCCATCACATATTTTGTATGTTTTTGCTTTATGTTTGGTTATGTTTTCCCATATGTTCTCGTATCGCTTGGAAAGTATGTATATTTTGTTGCTATACCATCCCGCTATATCATACTCCCACATGTTTTATGATACTCTAGTTTCTAGCCCGCTTGTTCGTTTGTACGCTATGCTTCTATACTGTTTGAGGTTGCTATGGTGTTGTAGCGCTGCTTTTATATGCTGTATGTTCTATGTTGTTGGGATGGGCTGCAAATATATACGCTAACTTTAATGTGCTTGCCAGCCTGTTTCTATATGGTTTGG
>Ga0170475_134817750_pt1 | contig 10364 bp, 5 predicted proteins | sample Soicark_Litter_5_FD_111474 | JGI IMG/M metagenome (GOLD analysis project Ga0170475, IMG submission 111474) | Avena fatua rhizosphere microbial communities from Hopland, California, USA. Combined Assembly of 48 SPs | reverse complement strand
GTGATCGGGGTGAACACCGCGACCAGTCCCGGGAGCACCCACAGGCTGAGCATGAGCGCCACGCCGACGTACGCCACGAGATAGATCTGTAGACGGCCCAACTGCTCCAGGCCGAGCGTTCCCGCGGCGTTGGCCGTGATCGCAAAGAGTCCGTACGGCGTCAGGCGGGTCACGAAGCGTGTGGCCGCCGAGATCGCGTCTCTGGCGACCTGCAGGACGTCGAGCAGGCGCTCTCTGTGCTCGACTCCGATGAGGGCGATGCCCAGTATCAGAGAGAACAGGACTACGGCGGGCACGACGTTGTTCGCCAGCGAGTGGAACGGGTTCGCGGGGATGTACAGGTCGACGAAATTGAAGGCCGGTCGGGACTCGACGAGGCTCGAGCTGAAGAACGACGCGTTCTGAACGTGCGGAAACGTCAGGGGAATCAAGAAGGCGAACGACAGCGCCACCAGCCACAGGCCGCCAATCACGGCGGCGGCTCGCAGTCCGAGCGACCGGACCTCCGAGGGTCGGAGCGACCCGAGGTTGGCGATGACCGAGACCGTGATGTAGGGCAGCACCATCATCTGCAGCAGCTTGACGAAACCGTCCGCCGCCCACTTCAGCGCCGCCGCCTTCTCACCGAAGAAGAACCCGGTGAGCAGGCCGAGAACGAGCCCGACGAGGATCTGTCGAGTGAACGACATGCGCCCAGGCCCGCAACCACAAGAAGCGGACCTCCTCCTACCTCGTGAGCACGACGATGACCGGGCCCCAAGCGGTCAGGAGGATGTTCCCGATCGCGTAGGGCACGGTGTATCCGAGAACAGGCAGCTTGCTGTCGGCCTCGTCCTGAATCGCGCGCAGCGCCGCTGTGACGGTTCCAGCCCCGGCGCAGGCGCCGAACAGGATGACCGGATCCATCTTCAGCACGTGGCGGCCGAAGAGCAGCGCCACGATGTGGGGCGTCGCCGCGACGACGAACCCGACGATCAGCAGGCTCGGCCCTGTCTGGCGCAGCCCGGTCACGAACGTGGGACCGGCAGTCAAGCCGACGATGCCGATGAAGACGGCAAGTCCGACAGTGTCGAAGATCCACAGGGCCGGTTCGGGGATTCTGCCGAACGTCGGATATATCGATCGCAGCCAGCCGAAGACCAGCCCCATGATGAGCGCACCTCCGCTCGTCGTGAGCGTGAGCGGAAGCCCCCCGACCGTGAGCGTCAAGAGTCCAACGAGCCCCCCGACGACGATGCCCAGGCCCAGGAACACCACGTCCGATTCACTTGATGAACGCTCGACGTACCCGAGGGCCTTTCCGACCCGCTCGACGTCGCGCGCCGCGCCCGCGACCCGCAGCAGGTCTCCCCGGTTGATGATCGTCTCGGGGCCGAACGGGATGTCTTCGCCGCCGCGGATCAATTTCGCGAGGGCGACGCCTCTCCCGTGCTGCACGGCCAGCGCCGAGAGCGGGCGCTCGGCCGCCTCTCCCTTCGTGACCACCACGTCGAGGGTGGCCATTGGAAAGTCGAGCAGTTGGGGATCCTCGACTTCCTCGCCGAGCGGCAGGTTGCCGCGGAGGAGCACTTTCCGCCGTGCGGCGATCGCGACGACGTCGCTGGATTGCAGCACGGTCTCCGGCGTCGCATCCAAGAGCTCCGCACCCCGCCGGATGCGTTCGACGAAGACGCGCTCGGAGCCCTCGATGCGCTCGAAGTCCGCGACTGTACGTCCGTCCCCGGCCTGGCCGAGCCGATACGCGCGGATGCTCCATTCCCGGTAGGCGAGGTGATCCGAGGAATCGCCCGCCGAGGACACCTGCTTGGCCAGTCTCTGGCTCTCGGCTTTCAGGTTCACCCCCAGCAGCCGCGGCGCTCCGGACGACAGGAACCACACGACGAATCCGGTGCCGACCAGGTAGGTGACCGCGTAGGCGACCGGGATGTTGTTCTTCAGCCTCGTCTTCTCGGCGTCCGGCAGATCGAGCCGGTCGATCGTATCGCTCGCGGTACCGATGACGGTCGACTCCGTGAACGCCCCGGCCATGAGGCCTGCAGCGGTCCCGCTGTCATAACCGAGCAGCCGCGCCACTGCGATCGTCGTCACCAGGCTCGTCACGCAGAACACGACCGTGAGCGCGACCTGGGTCAGCGCGCTCTTCTTCAAGCCGCGGAAGAACTGCGGCCCGACCTTGTAGCCCGTGGCAAACAGGAAGAGCGAGAAGAAGACTGCCTTGACGGTGGGGTCGACCTTGATGTCGAGCTGTCCGATGAGCACGCCCGCGATCAGCGTGCCCACGACGTTTCCCGGTTTGAATGACCCTATCCGGATGCGACCGATGACGAACCCCGCGGCGAGCGTGAGGAAGATCGCCAGTTCCGGGTGGCTTTGAAGCGCATGCAGCATATCGTCAATACCAATCCCTGACCGAGATGGCCATCCGTCGTGGCATCCGCTTCGGCGACCGAACCAGGTGCGGCAGTCCACCGACGGACCGCCGCACCCCTTCCTGACGTCCTAGCCCGCCAACGCCGGCTCCTTCTTTTCACCGGACGGAGGGCCGCCGTTGCCCAGCGAGGCCTCGTACTGCTGGCGATAGCCGCGCGCGATCGCGCGGAGCGCCCGGCCGATGTCGTCGTAGACGTGGTCGTCGAGGTTGGCGAAGGAGATGCGCACGGACCAGTCCGGTGCCGCAAAGCCGCCGCCATTGAGCAGCACGATGCCGTGGTCCTCGGCCAGGCGGAACACGATGTCGAGCGGATGCACGTTGGCCTTCATCCACGCGACGATGTCCTCTCCCAGGTACTTGCGGGCGAAGAACTCGAAGTCCACCAGGCCGTAGTAGTAGTCGAAGTCTTCGTTCGGACCGACTTCGATGCCCAGCCCCTCGATCGTCGCCGCGACCCGCTTCTTGACGATGCCGATACAGGCTTTCTGATAGTCCTTCTTGGTGTCCATCAGCTCGGCAAGCGAGAACATCGTCATCATCACCTGCTGCGGCAGCGACAGGCCGGCTGTGTGATTCAGCGCGATGTCGCGGCTGTCGGCGACGATGCGGTCGATGAAGGCGAACTTGCGCGGCTCGAGCGTGAGCCCGCCGTAGCGCTTGTCCAGCAGCTTCTTGATTGGCTCCGGATGCCTGGCGATCATCTCGTCGAAGATGTTGTCCTCGTGAACGGCGATCGTCCCGAGGCGCCAGCCGGTGCAGCCGAAGTACTTGCTGTAGGAGTAGACGCCGATGGTGTTCTTCGGGAACTCTCCCATCAGTGAACGGAAGCCTGGCACGAAGGTGCCATAGACGTCGTCGGTCAGCAGGATCAGGTCCGGCCGCTTCTTGAGCACCTCGCCGATCTTCTTGATCGTGGGCGCTGACATCGCCACCGCGTATGGGTTGCCCGGGTTGACGACGAAGAACGCCTTGATCTTCGGGTCGAGGAGCTTGTCGAGCTCTTCATCCGGATACTGAAACTGCTTCTCTTGCTTCGCGTGCACCTCGACGAAATGCAGGTCGTAGTCCTCGAGGTGCGCCATCTCGAGGTAGGGCGTGAAGATCGGCACGCCGAGCGCGATCGTATCGCCTTGATTGAGAATACGGTTGGCTTTGAGCGACTTGAAGATGTAGCACATCGCCGCGGTGCCGCCCTCGACCGCGTAGATCTTGAACTTGCCCTTCGGCTGCGGACTGCCGCACATCGCCCACTCCAGGTACTCGTGCACGATCTGTTCGTTGTGCACCAGCATCCGGTCCGGCACCGGGTAGTGATCTCCGATGATCGAATCCACGAGCTCGTGCACGAACTTGTCGGGGTCGAAGCCGAACTTCTTCACTGCCCAGGGCACCATCCGCTGCAGGAAGGGTGCGCCCGGCATGTCCTCGTGCTTCGTCAGCCACGCCTCGAGCCGGCCGGCAATGCCCGGGGCCTTCGGCATACCGCCCACGCCAGGCGGCAGGTCGAGGACGCGCTTGCACTCGGTGACCGCGAACTGCCCCAGGAGGAAGAATCCCTCGCGCGGCTCGGTGGCGACCCAGTTCGGGTTGCCGCGGCCGGCATTCAGGTAGGTGAGGGCGTTTTCCTGTGCGGACTTCGTCGCGACCTTCGCGAGGAAGTCCTTGATCTCGAACGGGCCCAGCTTCTCGTACTCTGCGTATTTCTTGACGGTCATATCCTGCATAGACTTCTCCTTGAACCGAGACGCCAGAACCTAACGCCTTTCACGACAGCAGGATGATCAAGACCATCCCCCAGATCGTCAGCAGGGTGTTGCCGACCGCGTAGGTCACGGTGTAGCCGAGGGCCGGCACTTGACTCTTGGCCTGATCGCAGACCAGACCGAGCGAGGCTGTCGTCGTGCGCGCGCCCGAGACAATGCCGAGCGTGAGTGCGTCATGGAAGCGGAACAGATACTTGGCGACGAACATGCCCAGAATCAGCGGGATCGTCGTGGCAACTGCGCCCCACAGGAACAGGCCGGCACCCTGTGTCTTCAAGCCATTGACGAACCCCGGGCCGGCGGAGATGCCGACGATGGCAATGAAGATATTGAGGCCGACCGAGTTCATGAACCAGATCGTGGGCGTCGGGATGCGCCCGAAGCTCGGACGCACGGACCGCAGCCAGCCGCCGACGATGCCCGCGATGAGCGCGCCGCCGGCAGTGGAAAGCGTGAGCGGCACGCCAGCCACGGTGAGGACGAGCGAGCCGAACAGCGCGCCGACGGTGACAAACAACCCAACGAATGCCATGTCCGTGACGTCGGTTGCGCGATCGGGGACGCCGAGCAGCTTGATCACGGCGTTCGTATCCTGGGTGCGGCCGACCACGGAGAGAATGTCGCCGCGCTGGACCGTGGTATTCGCCAGGATGGGGATCGAGGTGGCTGTTGCGCCCCTCGTGATCTTGCGCAGGAAGACGCCTCGCGTCTCCGGCATCTGCGCGAGCTCGGCCAGCGTCTTGCCATCGACCGCCTTGTTCGTGACGTAGACATCGATGCCCTGTACAGGCACGGCCAGGAGCTCCGGATCCTCGACCTCGGCCGCGTTCGCCCCGAGCAGCGACACCAGCAGGTCCCGGCTGCCCGCGACGGCCACGACGTCGTTGTCGCGCAGCACGGTGTCAGCTGTGGCGTCCTCGATCGCGCCGTTGCGTCGAATACGCAGGATGAAGAGGCGTGCCTCGGCCGCCTTCGCGTCGATGACTTGCGCGGCGCCGATCCCCCCGGTCAGTTGAGGCACCAGTGTTTCGGCCTGCTGGACACTGAGTCCAGCGGCGCGCCCGCCGGGCTGGATGCGATACGCGCGGAGTTCCCAGCGCCGCCAGGCCGACCCGGGTCCGCCCAGTTCCTTGGTGCCGCCTTGCTTCTGCTCGTAGTCCCTGCACGCCGCCTCGAGGTTGATGCCCAGGAGCTTGGGACCGAGCACGGCGATCACGATCGCGGAGCCCATCGTCCCGAACATGTAGCTCACCGCGTAGGCGACGGGCATTGAATCGATCAAGGCCTTGGCCTGGTCGGGCGCCAGGCCGACCCGGTTGATGGCGTCGGTCGAGAGGCCCATGGCGGCGGAGATCGTCTGCGACCCCGAGTAGAGCCCGGCCGCATACCCCATGTCGTAGCCCACGAGCTTCGCGATCCCCACCGGGACCAGGAGGCAGAACACGCACTGAAGCGCGGAGAACAGCGCCTGCGGGACGCCGTCCCGGGCGACGCCGCGGACGAACTGCGGGCCCACGGCGTAGCCGACAGCGAAGAGGAACATCAGGAACACGGTCGCCTTGAGCGGCTGGTTGATCGTGATCCCGATTTGTCCGATCAGCACGCCGGCCAGCAGGGTCGCGGTCACCGATCCCAGGCCGATGCCCTTGAACGTGAACTTGCCAAAGTAGTAGCCGATGGCAAGCGTGAGGAAGATCGCAATCTCGGGGTATTGCTTCAGCGTCGCGAAAAGCCAGTCAATCATGATGTGCTCCGTTTGCGGTGTCTCAGGCGCGAGTGCCTGGTTGCGGCGCTAGCTGCCGGCCGCCGTCGCAGCCGCCGGACCCGCCGCGGGCGCGGCCTTCACCTTCACCTGCGGCCCCGGCTTGGAGCGCGGTTCGAGCACCTCGGGGCTGATCAACTTGAGCCCGAGGGTGGCGTCGTAACCGTGGATCTCCTTGACGTCGAGCTTCCGCATGAACTCGATCGTGTCGGCCTTGATCACCTGGCCGGGGACCATGATCGGGAAACCCGGGGGATAGGGGATGACGAAGTGCGCCGAGACGAGAGGCGGACCGGACGCGAGCCGCTTGTCGATCTCCGGGCTCATCAGCTTCAAGTGCTCGCATCCGTCATGGTCGTAGGCCATGTAGAACGCCGTGCGCATGTCGCCTTCGAGCGTCGTGCCCTGCGGCGCATCGCGGAAACGGTCGTGGAAGTGACTGAAGTTCGGCAGGTCGGGGACGTCCTCGACCAGCGACTTCACCCGCGCCGCGAAGGCCTTGCGCGCTTCCTCGCCGCCGCTCTTGAGGCGCGTATCGATCTCCTTCGAGATCTCGACGAGCACCTTGAGCAGATTCGCGACGTCGCTGCGCGTGTTGTTGATATTGGTCTGCAGCAGGATGGAATTACGCGAGGTCTTGTTGAGTTGAATCTCGTACTCGGCGGCGAGCAGATTCTTGAACTGGGTGCCGTCGTAGCCGGCGGTCCCGCAGAGGAGCGAGAGCCGCGTCGGGTCGAGGATGAATTCATCCTCGCGGAACGCGAGAGCCGCATCCACCCAGGTGACACCGTCGCCGATGTAGCTCTTGAGGCCGGACTCGCGGAACTCCGCGGGGATCATGTCCTCGACGTCCAGGACGCGGAAGTACTTGGACACGAGCGGATGCTTGTTCACGGCGACGCGGATTTCGATGGCGAGCTGGATCGCCTGCATCACCAGCCCGTAGCCCTCCAATTCCATCTGCCGGCGCGCCAGGTCGAGCGACGCGATGATCTGCTGGTTGGGAGACGTCGAGGCGTGAGTGAACACCGCCTCTTTGAAGGCCTGCTCGTGGCGGTGGTAGTCCTCGTCGGCCACCAGCACCATCGAGCCCTGTCGCAGCGAAGACATCGACTTGTGCGTCGAGTTCGTCTGGTAGATGCGCAGCTTCGCCTTGCGCGGATCCGGTATGAGCCGCGTGTCGAGGACGCGTGCGTCCGTGGGGTCGAGGTCCGCTCCGAGCGTCTTTTCCTGCGCAAGATAACGTTCCAGGTACGCGGGATCGGCGAAGGCATCCTTCAAATCCGCGCGCGCGCCCATCGCGGTGCGCGGGCGGTAGAGCGGTGAGAAGCGGGCGAAGCCGAACCAGGCTTCGTCCCAGAGGAAGATCAGATCGGACTTGATCGCGAGGCACTCCTCCATCACCCGGCGCACGTCGTAGACGTGACCATCGAAGGTGCAGTTGGTCAGCGTGACCGTCTTGACCTTGTCGAGCCGGCCCGCCGCCTTGAGGTCGAGCAACGCCTTCTTGAGGCTTCGTACCGGTACCGCGCCGTACATCGAGTACGCGACCATCGGGAAAGCCTCGACGTAGTACGGCTGGGCGCCGGCCAGCACCATGCCGTAGTGGTGCGACTTGTGGCAGTTGCGGTCGGCGATCACGATGTCGCCCGGCTCCAGCAGTGCCTGGTGCACCATCTTGTTCGAGGTCGAGGTGCCATTGGTCACGAAGAACACGCGGTCGGCGCCGAAGGCGCGCGCCGCCGCGTCCTGCGCCTTCTTGATGTTGCCCGTGGGCTCGAGCAGGCTGTCGAGGCCGCCCGAGGTGGCCGACGACTCCGCGAGGAACAGGTTCGCTCCGTAGAACTCGCCCATGTCGCTGATCCAGTTCGACTTGAAGATCGACTTGCCGCGCGCCACCGGCAGCGCGTGGAAGGTGCCCACCGGCTTCTGCGCATACTTCTTGAGATTGTCGAAGAACGGCGTCTCATTCCGCTCGGCGACGCCGGAGAGGATCGAGAGGTGGATCTCGAGCGGCTCCTCGACCTCGTAGAAGATGCGGCGGATGCCTACCGCCGCCGGATCGGCGATCATCGCTTCGGGCGCCTTGTCGGCGAGGACGATGATGTCGAGCTCCGGCCGGTAGCGCTTGACGACCTCGGCCAGCGTCAGCGCCAGATCCTCCGATGGCCGGCTCTTGATGTCGGCAGACAGCCGGGACGACAGGACCTGCTTCAGCAGTGGCACGTCGCGCGACGACGCGTAGGGGAAGCCGTCGTAGATCACCACCGACTCGAGATTGGTGTTGAGAATGACCGCCAGCACCGCGTCCTCGAACGAGCCGACGAACACCGGCTCGTAGACGAACTGATCCTGACTGCGCCGGAGCTTCCGGATCTGCTGTGCGTGTGCGGTCCAGCGCGAGGGTGGCGTGGGTGTCACGAACAACACCTCGAAATAGGGTCGCGTCGCCGAGTCTCCCTGTGCTGTCGGCATCGCGCGCTCCGTCGCCTGCGCGTCGTCGTCCGATTCCCAATCGCCCGCGTCGCTGCGGTAGGTCCGCGACATGAGCGCCGACGAGACGCGCTGTACCAGCCGCGCGGTGCCCAGCGCATCGCCGGCGGCCATGCGTGACTTGATGGAGTTGAGGAGGCGGTCGCCGGGGTAGGCCTGGAACGCCTCGATGGGCAGGAGCGCGGTGAGCGCGTCGTTGCACGCGGCCTGCAGGCCTGCATCGCCCCGGCTCGCCGGAGTGGTGGCCCAGGCCCGCACCGCTCGGCTCAGATCCCGCCAGAGATCGAGGCGCGCGGCAACTGCCGAGAAGAAGTGATCGATCTTGGGTGCGTCGGTCTTCGCCATCGAATGCTCCTATGTCTCTGAAACAGGCAGCGACCAGGCCGCGGCGCGAAGGGCGCGCCTGCGACACCAACCGTCGCTCAGCGTGTGTCGGGCAGCGGCCATGGGGTTCCTTCCGACGAGAAAATCGGGACGCGACATTACGGGAAATTGAAGCGAACGGCGAAATGAACGCGGTGAGCGCTGCCGTCGGAGAGATCGAAGACCTCGCGACGGCCGTAGAGATACTCGACCCCTGCCCACGCCCGGTTCGGCAGGAACCAATAGAGCAGGTTCGCCGCGCCGTAATCGAGATCCTTGTTGAACGAGGGACTGTAGTAGTCCTCGTCTGCCGTGGACGCCACGCTGTAGACGGCGTTGGACGACAGGCGCGGAGACCAGTAATGCTCATACCCGAACAGAAAGGCGGTGAGTCCGACCGGCTGCAGCTTGCCGTTGAAATCAGGCACGGCGGTGACGCCTCCGCGATAGCGGCCGACGCCGTCGCCGAAAGTGAGCTGGCTGTAGCCGTAGTCGCGCCCAACCGTCTTGAGCCTCCCGGACAGGTTGATCCCCCAGAGCTTCACGGTGTCCGGGTCGCCCGTCGTCGGCCGGAAGCGCCCTCTCCCCATGAAACCCGACACGAAGGCGTGCCCGCGCGATCCCCCGAAACGGACACGCCCGGCCACGTCGGGCATCGGGTACTCGGGTTTGCCCGGCGCTCCGGTGGGTGACTCGATCGTCGACTTGTTGTCCTCGACTGCCACCGCCCACGACATGTTTCCGCGCGGGTTGCCCGTATAACGCAGCTGCGCCTGCCGGAACGACGGAAACGCCATCGGCGACTCGAAGTCGATGGTGTTGGGCATGTTGTTCTCGTCCACGAAGGTCGACCATGTCTGTCCGGCCAGCAGGCCGCCCCAGCTTGCATACACCTGGCGCAGACGAAACACACTGCCGCTGCCGTAGAGGTCGGTCTCGAAGTACACCTTGACCTCTTTGCCCTCGACCGGACCACGGATGTCGAGGAACAGGCGCGACTCCTTCGCATGAAGGTTCGAGTTGCCCCCTTCAGTGTTGTCGGTGGGAATCGTCCGTGGGTCGAACGAGTCCTCGGAGCCGATCGCATCGAAATCACGGATGATGTCGAGCTTGATGCGCCCGCCGGCCTTGAACACGAACCCGCCGAGGGTGAATCCCTCAGGCCCCTGAGCCTGCGGTTCCGCCTTTGGCTCTGCGGTCTTTGGCGCGTCGGTTGGTGCCGTCCCGGCGTTCGTCGCTTCGTTCGCCGCCGGAGTGGTCTTTGGCGCTTCGGTTGTCGCCGCAGCCTTGGGGGAAGCGGTTGTTGCCGCCGCGCGCCCGTCGTCGGCCGCACCGGTTTGCGCGCTGGCCGAACCGATCCCGCACAGAAGAACGCCCGCCACCGCCAGCGCTCGTATCACGCTGCCCGACTTCGCCCACCGTGTCACTCGTCCTCGTCGCCTCATGATGGCTCCCGACTATCTGGTCCACTCCATCCGAGTAGCTGGCGCGCGCCGACGCGCCCAGCGACGGGACCAGAGCTGTAGGTTTCCGGCCTTGCCCGGCGGTTTCG
>Ga0170475_106839606_pt1 | contig 10365 bp, 5 predicted proteins | sample Soicark_Litter_5_FD_111474 | JGI IMG/M metagenome (GOLD analysis project Ga0170475, IMG submission 111474) | Avena fatua rhizosphere microbial communities from Hopland, California, USA. Combined Assembly of 48 SPs | reverse complement strand
TTGAACCACTGCGGACGCGGATACGACCCGACCATCGTGGTCGGAAGAATGGTGTCGGTGATTTTGGTGATCATGAGGCCTGCCTGAATGAAAAAGGGCGTGTCTGGAAACAGGGAATGTTAATTACCGCTGAACAGATTCGTCAAGTTGGATCGCGTTTAGATCGCAGTTGTCGATACCGAATGTGTATTGACACTACACGATCCGTCGGCTAGCCTCGGCGCGAGTTTTTGAGGAAAAGGGGGGTGGGCCGATGAATAGACTCTTCAGAGCGATCCTTTTGCTCGCGGCATTACTGACCGTCTCCGGGTCCGCGTTCGCGCAGGAACTCGGGACTATCGCCGGCGTCGTCAAAGACGCATCGGGGGGCCTGCTGCCCGGTGTCTCGGTTGAAGCCGCGAGCCCGGCGCTGATCGAAAAAGTGCGGACGGCCGTCACCGACGGATCGGGCCAGTACCGCATCATCAATCTTCCGCCAGGCGCGTACACGGTCACGTTCACGCTGACGGGCTTCAGCAACGTGCGCCGCGAAGGCGTCGAGGTGTCGATCGGCGTCAGCGCGCAGGTCAACGCCGACAAAAGTCGGCGGGATCGCGGAGACGATTACAGTCACCGGAGAAACGCCCGTCGTCGACATTCAGTCGGCCTCGCAGAACCGTGCCGTCACGGCGCAGGCGTTCAAGGAACTGCCCTCCGGCGGATCGTGGATTCAGATGGCCGCCTCGTCCCGGCTGTTCGCGCGGCAAACGTCGACGTCGGCGGCGTGCTGGGCGATCAGACGGGCGCCGAGGTCTCTGCGCACGGCAGCCGCAACGGCGACGGCGTATCGCTCATCGACGGCATGCGGATCGGCAACATGTATCTGAGCTCGAATCTCACCAACATGAGCCTGTCGCCGCTGCTGTTCGATGAGGTCAACGTGCAGCTCTCCGGGCAGATGGCGGAGACGGGCACCAACGGCGTCATCATGAACGCCATTCCGCGGTCGGGCGGCAACCGCTTCAGCGGATCGTTTCTCGGCAACGCATCGGGACCAAAACTACAGTCCTCCAATGTCACGCCAAACCTGCAGTCGCGCGGCGTTCAGGCGGCATCATCGACGTTGAAGAAGTTGTACGACCTCAACGGTGCGTTCGGCGGTCCCATCAAGAGAGACAAGTTGTGGTTCTACGTGACGTCGCGCTACTTCACCAACGAGTATTACCTGGCGTCACGCTTCTATGCCGTCGACCCGTCCGCTGTTGTCCGCACCAACGACACATCGCGCCAGGGGTTTGCGGGCACCTACACCTACGACAACAACGGTCGGGTGACGTGGTCCATCTCGCCGAAGCAGAAGCTCTCGACCTGGTACGCGTATCAGTACAAGGTCGACCCGCACTGGCTGCTGCAGATCTTCAACGCGTCGCCGGAGGCCGCGCGCATCACGACGTGGCACACGCAGTTGTCCACCACCAAGTGGACGTACGCGGCGACGAACAAACTGCTGTTTGAAGTCGGGGTGATGGCGGGCACGAGCCCCGACACGATCCTGATCGATCAGAACCAGGTTGGTACGTGTCCGTCGCAGGGCAATTTGGCGCCTGTCTGCATCGGCATCGTGTCGCAGAACACCGGGAACTTCAATTATCGTGCGCCCACCGGATTTGACTTCGACGATCGGCTGCCGTCGCAGTCCTTCATTGGATCGGCGACGTACGTGACCGGTTCTCACAGCGCGAAGATCGGTTTCGATCTGCAGCGCGGTCATTTCTGGCGCGGAGACAACAACGTCTCGACCGGCGGACTGTGGTACACCGTGAACACCACCGCCACCGGGGTGTCTCCGGCGTTCGTGACCATCCAGGCTCCGGTCGCCGGGTGGCAGAACGACTTGAACTACAACCTGGGTATTTACGCGCAGGATCGCTGGACGATGAACCGGCTCACGTTGAGCGGTGGCATTCGCCTCGACATGCTCAATGAATCAACCGAGCCGTTCACGGCGGCGCCGCACCGGTGGCTGCCAAATCGCAACAACAGCTTTGCCGCGGTCCAGAACGTCCCGAATTGGAAGGACATCAATCCACGCGTCTCCGCCGCGTACGACCTGTTCGGCAACGGCAAGACGGCGATCAAGACGAGCGTGAGCCGCGGCGTCGAACAGGATTCGATTCGATATGCGGCCGCGAACAACCCCGCGAGCACGCTGGTCACGCAAACGGCTCGTGTCTGGAACGACACCAACAATAACTTCGTTCCGGATTGCGATCTCGCCAACGGCGCGGCCAATGGAGAGTGCCTCGGATGGCTGACGCCGAACTTCGGCAGCGCTAACCCGGCCACCGCGTATTCGCCGTCGATCATGAACGGCTGGGGCGTGCGGCCGTACAACTGGGAGTTCTCGGCGAGCGTACAGCAGCAGATCGTTCCGCGCGTGTCGGTCTCGCTCGGCTACTTCCGTCGAATCCTCGGCAACTTCTACGTCCTCGATAACGAGGCGCTCGGTCCGAACGACTTCACGCAGTTCTCGGTGACAGTTCCGAGCAACACGTTCAACGGCTTCACGCTCCCCAACGCAGGCCAGACGATCAGCGGCCTCTTCGATCCAAACCGGTTGGTGGCCCCACTGAATGTGATGAAGAACGCGTCGCAGTTCGGCGACCAGGTCCAGCATTGGAATGGTTTCGATGTGAACGCCGACGCGCGGCTCGCAAATGGTCTGCTCCTGCAGGGGGGCGTCAGCACCGGCAAGAGCATGTCGGACAACTGCGCGATCGTGGATGCTGTGCCGGAGTCGATGTCACTGGCGGGCGCCTTGCCGGCGGGTATCCAGCAGCCGGTCACGGCGGGCCTCGGTGCGCTCGTGCCGAAGTCGTTCTGTCATCAGGAGACACCCTTCCAGCCGCTCTACAAGGCGCTTGCGTCGTACACGCTGCCCTGGTTCGGAATCCGGTTGAGTGGAACGTTGCAGAGCCTGCCCGGTCCGCAAATCGTCGGGACGAACATCTACAACGAGGCGACTCGATCGACGACAACACTTGCGCGTCCATTCACGAACGCGCAGGCCGTGGTGAACGTGATCCAGCCGGGAACGCAGTGGGGCGACCGTCTCAACCAAATAGACCTGCGGTTCACGAAAATTCAGCGCGTAGGACGTGGAAACATCGACTTCGACGTCGATCTCTACAACGCGTTCAACTCGGACGCAGTGATCGCCGAGCTCGGGTCATTCGGTCCGGTGTGGCGGCTGCCGCTCACAGTAATCCAGCCGCGGTTCGTGAAATTCCAGGTACGCTACGATTTCTAACTTTCACGATGGGCGGCGCGATGCATGGGTAAGTACGCACGGGTAAGAACAGCTCTCCTGATCGGCGCGCTCGCGATGAGCGCGCCGGTCTTCGCTCAGAACGATTTTTCCGGCGAGTGGCAGCCGGTGAGAAACCAGGACAACTCGGAAAACCCGCTGGTGGGCGACTGGGTCGGCATTCCGCTGAACGAGGCGGGGCTGGCGCGAGCGGAAGCCTGGGACGCGTCGATTCAATCGCTGCCTGAATGGCAGTGCCGGCCGCACGGGTGGGCGTACATCTATCGAGGGCCAACCGCTCTCCGCATCTGGAAAGACATCGATCCCTACACGCGTGAAGTCACGGCGTTTCACGCGCAATGGCAGCAGGCGGCTGAAACCCCGATCTACCTCGACGGCCGGCCGCAGCCGCCCGACTACGCGCCGTTCACGTGGATGGGATTTTCGACGGCGAAGTGGGAAGGCGACGTCCTCAAGATCACGACGACGCACATCAAAGAAGACTACCTGCGCCGCAACGGCATCTTCGTCAGCGATAAAGCAACCGTCACGTCCTACTGGAGCCGGCACGGCGACTACCTGACGTGGATCAACATCGTCCACGACCCGGTCTATCTGACCGAACCGTTGATTCGCAGCGGGGAGTACCGGCTGACGCTCGGCGCGCAATTCCTCGCGCACCCGTGCACACCGGCGGATGAGGGGCACGAGAAGGGCGCGATTCCCGCGCATCTGCCCGGGAAAAATCCGTTCGTCAACGAGCCGGCCGAGAAGTTGAACATTCCAGCCGACGTCATGCGCGCAGGCGCGGCGGCGATGTATCCCGAGTTCAAAGCGAAGGTAGCGAAGTGACAACGCGATTCGCTGCGTTCACGGTTGCGCTGCTCTCGACGATCTTCACCGCGGCGGTGGTCGCGCAGCAGGGCGACGTCCACATCCTGCCGCTGCGCGGCAACGTGTACATGCTCGTCGGCGCGGGGTCGAATATCACCCTGTCGGTGGGGAGAGAAGGCGTGCTGCTCGTGGACGCGGGCGCCGCCGCTGCGGCCGACAAGGTCGTCGCCGCGGTCACGCAGCTTTCCAAGCAGGTGAACGCGCCGACCGTGGCGAAGCCGTGCCTCGGCTGCTCGGGCAACGAGTTCGCATCCCTTCTCGGTACGATCGCATCACCGGCGCCGCCGAAACCAATTCAATACATTGTCAATACGACGATGGACGCGGATCACACGGGCGGCAACGCGAAGGTCGCCGCCGCCGGCAACACGTATGGCGGTGGTCCAGGGCTGGGACAATTCGTCGGCATCGTAAAAGACAGCGCGACGATTTACGCGCACGAGAACGTGCTGGAGCGCATGAGCGCGGCGAAGATCGCCACCGCCTCGTTGCCGACGGAAAGCTATCCGAACGACTTCAAACAGTTCTTCAACGGCGAAGGCATTCACCTCATTCACGTGAAGAACGCCCACAGCGACGGAGACACGATCGTGCACTTCCGCGGGTCGGACGTGATTAGCGCCGGCGACATCCTGTCGACGGTGACCTATCCGGTGTTCGACATCGCGAAGGGCGGCAGCATCAACGGCGTCATCCGCGGACTGAACGATCTGCTGGATCTCGCGATCGCGGAATACCAGACCGAGGGCGGGACGCTGATCATCCCGGGACACGGACGTGTGTGCGACTCGGCAGACCTCGCCACGTATCGCGACATGGTGACGATTCTTCGCGACCGCGTGCAGGATGCGATCAAGCGGGGGTTGACGCTCGATCAGACGAAAGCCGCGCGACTGACCAAAGACTACGATCCGCGCTACGACGTGGCGTCCTGGACGAAAGATCAGTTCGTCGAGGCGATGTATCGCTCGCTGTCTACGACGTCCGCGACAACATCAACTCCGCCGGTGAAAAAATGATGCGACGCGTGCTTGCGGCGGCCGCCATGTTCGTGTCTCTCGGCGCAGCCACGTCGATCGCCCAGCGCGGCGGCGTCCCCGGTGCGGGACAGCCGGTTCGCACGCCGCAGGCTAATGCGCCGTTCGATCCCACGGGTTACTGGGTTGCTCTCGTCAGCGACGAATGGCGCTATCGCATGCTGACGCCGCCGAAAGGCAACGTCGACTACGTGCCCGTCAACGTCGAAGGACGCACCGCGGCGAACGCGTGGGATCCCGCGAAGGACGAGGCGAATGGCGAGCAGTGCCGCGGCTTCGGCGCGGGCGGCATCATGCGTCTGCCGATCCGGCTGCACATCACGTGGGCCGACGATCGCACGCTTCGCATGGATATCGACGCCGGTACGCAAACGAGGACGCTGCATTTCGGCGCGCCCGCGCCCGCGAATGTCGAAAGCTCCTGGCAGGGCTATTCCGCCGCGGATTGGCAGATCCCAGGCGGCGGCCGCGGCGCACCGCAGCCGCCGCCAAATGGCCAGTTGAAAATCGTCACGACGCATCTTCGTCCCGGCTATCTACGGAAGAACGGGGTTCCGTATGGGGCCGGAGCCGTGCTGACCGAATACGTCGCCCATCTCAAGGACGACGACGGGACCGAGTACCTGGCGATCACGAGCTTCCTGGAAGACGCTCAATATCTGGCGCAGCCCTGGGTGCGAACCTCTCAGTTCAAGAAGCAACCGGACGCGAAGGGCTGGAATCCAACGCCTTGTTCTGCCCGTTGAGCACTGCCTCACATAGTCGCAATCGTTCCTTGCTTATGCACAGGTGATGCGTTAGCGTTTCGCGACACTGAACACCATGTGCCGGCCGCTCGCGTCTGCGACGGTCGCAAAGGGGAATCGATTCATGCGACAGCTCACACGTCTTCTGTTGGCGGCTCTGATCGTGACGGCGTTTGCCGCGGCAAGCGGCGCCCAGACGCTGGGGACTATTTCGGGCGTGGTAAAGGATCCATCGGGCGCAGTGCTGCCCGGTGTGACGGTAGAAATCGCAAGTCCCGCGCTGATCGAAAAGACTCGGAGTGTCGTCACCGATGGCTCCGGTCAGTACGCGATCATCAATCTTCCGGTCGGCACGTACGAGGTGACGTTCACGCTGGGAGGGTTCAGCACGATCAAGCGGGACGGCATCGGCGTGCTTGCGAACTTCACGGCGCAGGTGAACGCCGAAATGAAGGTCGGCGCCGTCGCCGAAACGATTACCGTCACCGGTGAATCCCCGCTCATCGACGTACAAGGCGCGATCACCAATCGGGCCGTGACGGCTGATCTCATCAAAGCGATTCCCAACGGCGGCACGATGTACCAGCTCGCGGCGATGATGCCCGGCGTGTTCATCAGCGGCGGCCAGGACGTCGGCGGATCGTCGGGGTCGCCGGTCGGCGCGCAGCTCAGCACGCACGGCGGAACGGGCAACGACGAAGTGCAGATGCTCGACGGTGTGCGCGTCGGCAACATGATGGGCGGCAGCCGGACGCAGCAGACGCTCTCGCCGCTGTTGTACGACGAAGTGGACGTCCAGCTCTCCGGACAGGCTGGGGACGCGGTGTCTCTCGGCGTCACGAGCAACTCGATTCCGCGATCCGGCGGCAACAAATTTTCAGGTACGATCCTGACAAACGGATCGGGACCCGGGTTGCAGACCAGCAACCTGACGCCGAGGCTTCAGGGGCTCGGCCTGACCACGTCCGCGAGTCTGCGCTCGCTCTTCGACCTGAACGGATCGATCGGCGGGCCCCTCGTCAAGGATCGCCTGTGGTTCTATGCGACGGAGCGGTATCAGACCAACTCGACGAACGTCCCCGGTAGCTTCTTCAGCGCCAATCCGCTGCCGACCCCGGGCAACCTGACGCGCATCGCGTCGAGCGAGCAGGGCTACAACCCGCAATACCTCTGGGACAACACAGGACGCCTGACGGCGTCGGTGACGTCGAAACTGCGCGTGAATGGTCTCGCCGTCGTCCAGCGCAAGTGGTGGCCGGAATTTCCCGGCCCCTCATCCACGGTCTCGCCAGAGTCGGTGACTCCCGTCACCTGGCCGGGCCGCATCTATCAGGGGTCGGCGACGTACGCGGCGTCGAATCGCCTGCTCCTGGAGGGCGGCCTCAACTACCAGGACAGCTCGGACTGGTGGGAGCCGGTTCCGAGGGCGGACAATCGCGGCGGCAACGCCGTACGCGTCGTGGAGCAGGGCACCACGCTTCCGAACGGCACGGTGATCGCGCCGATCACGTGGGGCCCGATGTCGCCGAGCGCGGTGTCCGACAACCCGATGAAGATGACCGACTCGCGCGCGGCCATGAACTACGTCACGGGCACGCACAGCATCAAGATCGGCATGGACCTGCAGCACGGCTACCGGTCGAACTCGTGGTTGAACATGACCACGCCCATCCAGTACCGGACGCTCGGGTATCAGTTGAATCAGGTCACCATCTTTGCGCCGCTCGGGACGTATCAGCAGAATCTGGACTACGACGCCGGGATCTTCGCGCAGGATCGCTGGACGCTGAAACGCCTGACGGTCACCGGCGCGCTGCGTCTCGACATCCAGAAGGAGTCGTACGAGCCGACCGTCATCGGCCCGACGCTCTATCTGCCGAACCGCGCGACGCAGACCATCCCCGGTGCAGATGTCGTGGCGTGGAGGGACGTCAATCCGCGATTCGGCGCCGCCTATGACGTGTTCGGCAATGGCAAGACCGCGGTAAAGGCCTCGGCCGCGCGCGGCGTGGCCGGCGAGACGATCGCGACGGTCATCGCGCTCAACCCCGGCGGGTCGTTTTCAAGCAACACGCCCATCAACGTGACCGACGCAAACCGCAACAACATCGCCGACTGCGATTTCACGAAAATCACGGCGGCGGTGGGTAACGGCGAGTGCGGCCCGTATCTGACGGGGAACTTCGGCAGCGCGGTTCCCGTGCTCGTGCAGGATCCGGCCACGCTCAACGGCTGGAACAAGCGGCCGTGGAACTGGGAGTTCTCGGCGGGCGTTCAGCAGCAGCTGACGCCGCGGGTGTCGGCCGGCATCACGTACTATCGCCGGATCAACGGCGGTTTCCTCGTCACCGACAACACCGCGACGACGGCCGCCGACTACACGTCGTACAACCTCACCGTGCCGACCGATGCGCGGCTGCCGTTGTCGGGCCAGACGCTGAGCTACTACGATGTCAACCCCGTGCTGAAGAGCGGCGCGCTCGGCAACACCACGAGCAACCTCACCACGTTCGCGTCGAACTACGGCAATCAGTATCAGCACTGGAACGGGTTCGACATCACGGGCACGTCGCGGCTGGCCGGGGGAGTCACGGCGAACGGCGGCGTGACGTTCGGCAAGCAGATGCTCGACAACTGCGATCTCGTCCAGAAGCTGCCGGAGCTTTTGACGACGCCGTTGGCGGGACTCAGCCCGCAGCAGATGTGCCACTTCGAGAGCGGCTGGGCGCCGCAGTACAAGCTGCTCGGGTCGTACACGCTGCCGTGGCAGAACATCCGCATCAGCGGCAACCTCCAGAGCATTCCCGGTCCGGTCCGTCAGGCGGCTGTGCTCTACACGCAGGCCCAGATCACGTCCGCGCTCGGCCGTCCCGCGACCGCGCCCGGTAACAAGAACGCGCTCGTGATCGAGCCGTACAACGCGACCGGATTTTTCGGCACGGAATTCGGCGATCGGTTGAATCAGCTCGATCTCCGGTTCAGCAAGATCTTCAAGTTCGGCTCGAAGGGCACAATCGACGCGAACTTCGACATCTACAACGCGTTCAATTCGGACGCGGTGCTCGGCGAATCGGCGGCGTACTCGGGCGCCAACGGCGGTGCGTGGCAGTTGCCGACTTCGGTCATCCAGGGACGCATCATCAAGTTCGGCGTGCGCTGGGATTTTTAGGCGTCAAATAGGTCATTCAGCGATTGAGTGATGTGGTGATTGAAGTCACCGCATCATTCAATCGCCCGGATAAAATCAATTCTCTGGCTGGCTATTGACAGCTCCGCGAACGCCGCTGTAGTGTAAAGCCGCACTGAACACCCTGGTGTACGAGCTTGCTGTCGGCCGCCGTCCCACACACGGCGTCGATGGCGGGGCGCTGTGGGCGGACTAATGCGGCTGAACTGTTAGATCTCCCTTCCAGGACTGTCGCGCCGCTCCCACACCACGCAGCGGCGTTTGCCCGCAGCGCTTTTTGTTGCTCGTCATTCACTGTTTACATATGCTGCACAAGTGGAGGGCCGTCTTGTGCGCATTACCCGCCTGCTGATCTCACTCACTGTTGCTGTCCTTGGAGCGGTGTACATCGTACCTGGCGCATCTGCGCAAACACCTCGCACGGCTGCGAAGACAGAAACGTCGAACGGATGGAGTGTTCCGCGCACCGCGTGGGGCGATCCAGATCTACAAGGACTGTGGCCGAGCGTCGACATGCAGGGCACGCCGTACGAGCGTCCGGAGAATTTCGGCGCGCGCGCGACACTCAACGACGACGAACTGAAGACGCGTCAGTCGGCGAGCCAGCGCCAGTCGGAGTCCGACGCCGAAACGACATTCAGACAAGGCGAGCGAGTCGGTATCGGCGCTCCCTCCAATTGGGGCGAGCGCGGCAAGCCGCAACGTCAGGCGTCGCTCATCGTCGATCCGCCGGACGGGCGGTTCCCGCCGATGACGGCGGACGGGGAGAGACGTTCGAAAGAGGCCTACAGCACGTATTTTCTCGATTTTCCAGATGCGGTGACGGCGCATCCGTTCAACGACTTCTCCGATCTGGGGCCGTACGATCGCTGTATCACGCGCGGTTTGCTCGCGTCGATTCTGCCGACGGCCTACAACATGGGGAATCAGATCATCCAGCTCCCCGGCGTTATCGTCATTCGCAACGAGATGATTCACGAAACGCGTGTCATTCCCCTCGACGGCCGGCCGCACGTTAGCGCGAAAATCCGCCAGTACCTGGGCGACTCGCGAGGCCATTGGGAAGGCACGACGCTCGTCATCGAGACGACGAATTTCAACGGCAAAGTAGGGATCACGCGTAATGGCAACACGCTGCCGACGAGTCAGGAATTGAGAGTCGTCGAACGCCTCACGCGCGTTGACCCGGCGACGCTTCAGTACGAAGCGACGGTG
>Ga0170475_134018054_pt1 | contig 10367 bp, 3 predicted proteins | sample Soicark_Litter_5_FD_111474 | JGI IMG/M metagenome (GOLD analysis project Ga0170475, IMG submission 111474) | Avena fatua rhizosphere microbial communities from Hopland, California, USA. Combined Assembly of 48 SPs | reverse complement strand
TCTGAAGGTAACCCCGAAGCAATTGTTTGCCAACCAAACCATAGCAGAGTTGGCAACAGTTACCGCCGTTGGTCTGGTCATTCCACTGAATAAAGAAGTTGTAACCGGCGATGTTCCGCTGACTCCAATTCAGCAGTGGTTCTTCGAGCAGAATCTCGAAGAATTTCATCATTACAACCAGTCGTTCCTTTTTGAAGTTCAGGTACCCGTGGATCGCGCAATGCTTGAAGCTTCACTCCGGGCTGTAGGCGAGCAGCACGACGTGTTGCGATTACGATACGTTCGCGACGGCAACCAATGGCGTCAGTTTTATTCCAAACCGGAAGAGACAGTCCCGCTGACCTGGTTGCGCGTTACGCGACCGGAAGAGATCGACGCTATTGCCACTTCTACTCAGTCGGCCCTCAATCTTGAACGCGGTCCGATTTGGCGAGTGGCCTATTTCGACCTGGGACCTGAACAACCCGGACGGCTCTTGATTGTTGTGCATCATCTGGCTGTGGATGCTGTCTCCTGGCGTCCTCTTTTGGAAGACCTTGAAACCGCTTACCTGCAGCTTCAATCGGCTCAAGCCGTTCGTCTCCCATCGAAGACGGCATCATTCGGAACCTGGTCAAGACGAATCTGCGAGTTCGCGGATTCGCAAGCGCTGAAAAGCGAGTTGGCCTTCTGGCGAGAAGCTTCTATGAAAGGTGTTATCGCCGGCAATCTCATTCCAGGTTCTCTGGACGAGGACGATTCCATTCAGAACACCGAGGGGAAGGCCAGTACATTGAAGGTTTTTCTCACCGGAGAGGAAACGCTGGCGTTACTTCGAGATGTTCCGGGAGCATACAACACCCAGATTAATGACGTGCTGCTGACCGCATTGGCAAGAGCGTGGAATCAATCGACGGGAAGTCGAGTGCTTTTCACGAATATGGAGGGTCACGGTAGAGAGAATCTGTTCGAAGATGTGGATTTGTCTCGTACGGTGGGCTGGTACACATCTATTTTCCCGGTATGTTTGCACCTACCCGAGGGCGCAGACGTCTGGCAGCCAGACACAGCGCTGAAATCCATCAAAGAGCAGCTACGCCGGATTCCGCGCCGCGGAATCGGTTACGGAATCAGCCGATATCTGAGTAAGGACTCTCAGCTCTCCGACTTCGCAGAGCCGACACTGTTGTTCAACTATCTTGGCCAGTTTGATCAGGTAGTATCCGATTCGAAGTTGTTCAAGTTTGGCGGTGAATCCACTGGGCCGTGGCACAGTCCAGGACAGAGGCGACGCTACATACTGGAGATTAATTGTCTGGTCATCGATGAGCGACTGGAGATTTCGTGGACGTACAATCAAAATATCCAGAACGAAGCTACCATCCAAAACCTGGCGGAAGAGTTTCTGGCTGCACTAAAACAGATAATCGCTCATTGCCAATCGGCGAATGCCGGCGGCCGTACGCCATCGGATTTTCCATTGGCTGGACTCGACCAGTCTGAGGTCGACCTTCTTGTCGCACAACAGCGGGAGATTGAGGACATCTATCCGTTATCGCCGATTCAAACATTGTTCTATTCGGCGAATCCGCTTCCATCTCAGATGACTTTTGACCAGTGGCATTGCTCACTTCGTGGAGAGATGGCTGTTCATGCATTTCAGCATGCATGGCATGAAACTCTGCGCCGACACACTATTCTTCGTTCTACTGTTCACGGAGACGGATTGAGGGAGCCGGTACAGGTCGTCCATCGGGACTTCCACATTTCCTGGACTGTTGAAGATTGGCGAAGTTTTTCGCAGGAACAAAATGTCGAGCAATGGTCCGCCTTCCTTAAGAGCGATCTTGCAAAACCATTGTTGTTGACGAACGTGCCGGCAATGCGACTTGCCTTGATTCGGTTGACGGATACGACATGGAAATTTCTATGGAGCGTTCCGGCGATGTTTATGGATGGTTGGTCCTGGCCCGTCGTCTTTCATGACGCCAGCCACTTTTACGCAGTGCATGCTCAAAATGAGCGTGTACTTTTGGAGCCGGTCCGTCCTTACCGCGATTACATCGAATGGATGGCGAATCAATGCAATGTCGAAGCAAACGAATTCTGGAAAAAGTATCTCGCCGAATTCCGCGAACCGACGATGCTGTTCCCCGACATTCCGGATTCTGGTTCTGACGGCGAACGATACCAGGACTATGTTGTTCCCGTTACTACCGCCACGACCGAGGAGCTTCAAAATGTCTCTCGCCGCCTTCAAATTACGCTCAACACGCTGGTGGAGGGTACATGGGCATTACTGCTCAGCCATCAGAGTGGCACTTCGGATGTCGTATTTGGCGCGGCATACTCTGGAAGACCCTCGGACCTCCATGGCGTGGAATCAATCGTAGGACCTTTCGTGAATAACCTGCCAGTGCGAGTCGTGGTCGATACTGAAAAAACCGTCAGCCACTATTTTCGCGATCTCCACGCGCAGCTGCTGGAGCTGAGTTCCTTTCAATTCACGCCGCTGATGGATATACAGAGATGCACTGAAGTTCCATGGCGTTATCGGCTGTTTGATAGTGTGATCGTCTTTCAAAACTATCTGGTGGAAGATTCCGCGCGCAATTTCGGCGGAAGAATTGTTATTGAAGAATTTACGGGCCCGGTTCACACAAATTATCCAGTGATGCTGTTGGTTGAACCTGGCGTCACATTGCATTTGAAAATGATCCATGACCTTCAAATTGTGGCAGGAACCACAGTGGAACGCTGGGCTCGCGATTTTGCCATGGTGCTGGAGCGACTCCCTGCAATTCTTGACAAAAATGTGGGGGAATTGCGCGGCTTGTTTTCAGGTCCAGTCAGTTCCAGTCGTCGGTCTCGCCGGAAACTTAGAGCAGAATCGTCGAACCATGTGCCTCCCCAGACCGAGATGGAGCAGTCGATTGCAGGAGTCTGGAGCAGAATGTTTGGGGTGGAAAAGGTCAGTATTGAAGAGAATTTTTTCGACCTGGGAGGGCACTCGCAGCTGCTGGTCCAGATGCATAACGAGCTGAGGAAGCTCCTCAAGATAGACTTTCCGATAGTGACGTTGTTCGCGCATTCGACTGTTCGTTCCCTGGCCCGACAGCTGGATCAGGCTGAAAAATCAACCAATGGAAACAGCGAAGATGCCAGAAATCGAGCCCAACGGCAAAAGGAAGCGTTGCGACAGATGAGAAATAGAAATAATGATAATACAAACAAATGAAGGTGTAGCAGTGCGGGGTGGATCAAAGGACAGTATGCGAAATAAACGTGACTCTGTTCCGCTCGTCGAGAGCGACTTGCGTCGGAAGATCTGCATGGTAACGCACAGCCTTTACGAATCCGACAATCGAGTGAGGCGCTATGCGGAGGCTCTGGTCAAGCGGGGCGATCAGGTAGAGGTGATTGCAATTACTCTAAAAGATCGTCCTCTGGGAAAGTCCGTTATCAATGGAGTCACCGTGCATGATATCCAGCGCCGACTCGGCGACGAGGGGGGGAAGTGGGCCTATGCAACCCAACTAATCCGATTCTTACTGATTGCTTCGAGGCTTTTGAAGAAGCGTCACAAGGCAGTACATTTCGATGTAATTCATGTACATAACATTCCGGATTTTATGGTATTCAGCGCCTGGTATCCCAAACTGGCGGGCGCAAAAGTGATTCTGGATATCCACGATATAGTGCCGGAACTCTTTGCCAGTAAGTTCCCGACGGCCGGTACTGGCTTTGTTTGGGCGCTGAAGAAGACCGAATGGGCAGCGACCGCTTTTGCGGATCACGTCATCGTGGCGAATCACCTGTGGCAGGACACCCTCAATTCAAGATCTGTTCGTAAAGAAAAGACTTCCGTATTTCTGAATCATGTCGATCCATCCCTGTTCTATCGGCGTACCCGAACCCGTCACGATGGAAGGATCGTGATGATGTTTCCAGGAACATTTGGCTGGCACCAGGGACTCGATATCGCCATACGCGCCCTTACAAAAGTGAAGGACAAATTTCCGCGAGCGGAACTTCACTTGTACGGCGGGGGGACAGGGCAAGGTCCGATACAGGAATTGGCACGCCTGGCGGAGCAGCTCAATCTCAAGGAAAGTGTCAATTTTCATAAGGGCGTGGCCCTGGACCACATTGCGCAGGAGATCGCCAACGCCGATGTTGGAGTGGTTCCGAAACGCGCGGACTCATTTGGAAACGAAGCTTATAGCACCAAAATTATGGAGTTCATGTCGCAGGGTGTTCCTGTAGTGGTATCCCGAACGAAGATCGATTCCTACTATTTCGATGACACAAACGTTCGATTTTTCGATTCCGGCGACAGCGATGCCATGGCGAGAGCCGTGGTGGAGGTCATTGAGAACAAAACGCTGCGCGACTCATTGATTGAGGAGGGTCTGTGCTATGCCGAACGGCATAATTGGGATCAAAAAAAGCATGAATATTTCGCTCTCATTGACTCCCTGACCGCGCATGCAGTGGTTTAGATCTTGTCCTCGATGTCTCCGCGGCTAATGAAAAGGAGGAATTGAGCCGATTCCAATGTGAGACGCGTTTTCTTGCGTTCGGCGTTTGCAGTGACCGTAGCATTTGTAACAGGAGAAGTATGAGCAGCAGGTTCCGATCCGGGAATTGGGTTCTCGTCAAGAGTGCCCGGGAAATTGCGCAGACCTTGGATGCAAACGGTGCCTTGGATGGCCTGCCGTTTATGCCGGAAATGGTCGAGCTGTCAGGCCGGCGTTTTCGAGTCGCACGAAGAGCCGAGAAGACCTGTGTTGAGTATTCGGGTGGAAGTTACAAAGTTCGCGAATTTCGTAACAACGACGTCGTGGTGCTGGAGACATCTCGATGTGCCGGGACCGATCACGATGGATGTCAACGCGCTTGTACATTTTTCTGGAAGAGCGCTTGGCTGGATGAGTGGATGCCAGGCCAGTCGGAGGCTCCGTCTGACGCCGATGGCAAGGATCTTCTTCGGTCCAGATTGAAGGCCACATCTTCTTCCGGTCGTTATTATTGCCAGTCGACAGAATTGGACAAGGCAACTCAGTTTTTGCCCCGCAGTCGGGTAGTTCTCAAGTGTTTTAGTGAGGTATTTTCGGGCAGCCGCACTATTTTCGAAATGACCCGTATGGTGATGGTGCCTCTTTGGAAATTCGGTACTTCGTGGGTTCCCCGTCAGGGACTCAGGGGAAAATTGACAAATACGCCAGTCGGTAACCTTGGGCTCCAGGCCGGAGAACTCGTCAGCATCAGGTCCGAATCCGAAATTGCGGATACTCTCGATGAACGCGGCTGTAATCGGGGCCTAAAATGCGATCTGGGGATGACCCAATACGGTGGTGGCCGGTACGAGGTTCGCAACCGTCTGGATCGGATGATTGCGGAACCGACTGGTGAGATGCGCAGTATGAAGGGGACTGTGATTCTGGAGGGCCTGCACTGCATTTGTTGGTGGAATCATCTGGGTGGTTGTCCCCGTCAGGACTACATGTATTGGCGGGAAATATGGCTCGACCGGGTCTCGCAACCTACGGGTTTATCCAAGAAGTCTGAACCACAGGTACAGGATCCACCTGGCAGCGCGAGCTAAGGAGGCTCAGCAGATGTATCACAATTTATTCCAGACCACTGCCGGAGCCGCACTCGCGCTGATTGCGACAGTTTCCGGCGGTAGCGATAGAAGCTCCATCCGTGTTGGTGATATCGAGCGTCGCGAAGACCTTTCGTACGAAGAGTTTTCAACCCAGTACTTGTATCCCAACAAGCCCGTTATCGTGAAGGGCGCCCTTGGCAAATGGAAGGCCCTCAATCGATGGACCCCGGAATTCTTCAAGAAAGAGTTCGGCGACGTCAGGTTTTTCGTCAACGACTCCGAAAAGGGGCAGGGAGGATATAGATCTGACGGCGGCACCCAATACAATCTGGCGGAATTCATCGACCTTGTGGTGGCATCGACCGATGAACACCCTGCGCCATATTTCCGAAACCAGCTCCTATACGAACTATTTCCAGCATTGAAAGACGATATCCAGCCTCTGCCTGACTATGTACAACCTAACTGGCTTTCCGACCGTTATGCTGTAAAGCGAGTTGGCGAAATCCTGAATCGTGGCGCCGCGATCGAGCTTTATATCGGAGGCAAAGGCAGTTCATTTCCAGTGTTGCACTATGATGGAGCCGGTACTCATGCATTCCTGATGCAGATCCACGGCCGCAAGCAATATATCGTCTATCCTCCGGATCAAGAGCCTTTTATGTACGCGTCAGCGGATAAGCCCAATGTATCCAGAGTTAATAGCGTGGATTGTCCGGACTTTGAAAAATTCCCATTGTTTGCCAAGGCTACGCCGATTACGTTCTTTCTCGATCCTGGTGAGCTCCTGTTTGTTCCCAGCCACTGGTGGCATACTGCAAAAATCTTATCTCCCAGCATTACAGTTTCGATCAATGTACTGAACCAATCCAATTGGCATGAGTTGGAGAAGTATGTGTCTTTGCGACAGCGGAATCCTCTGATGGCGGTGGCAAGCCAGGTTTATCTGGCCATGGCCGGAGCCAGGCGCTCCTTTCGGGACAGGATTCGACATCGCAACGGTGGCCGCCAGCCTGATACGAGGCTTGTAAAATAGCGACCTTTGTCCAAAGGATTGGTGACTTCGGGTAGTTCAATAAGCAAGGAGAATGCCCCCGGGTAAAGCCTGGGCAGATTTAAGACATGAGCGAAATTGAGGATCAATACGAGGGGATAGCGGTCGTAGGAATGACCGGACGATTTCCTGGGGCGGATAATATCGAGGGGTTCTGGGCCAATCTTGTGTCGGGCAAGGAAAGCATTTCCTTTTTTTCTGACAGCGAACTTGCCGACTCTGGGATCGATGCTTCGGCGGCTAGGAAACGTGGCCATTACGTCCCGGCCCGCGGTGTTCTAAAGGAAGCGGATTGTTTCGACGCCGCCTTTTTCGGCGTGCATCCAAAGGAAGCCGAAGTGATGGATCCCCAGCAACGGGTTTTTCTGGAGGCCTGCTGGGCGGCATTGGAACACGCCGGCTATGCTCCAAACAGGATTTCCGGTTCCGTGGGTGTGTTTGGCGGAGCAACATTCAATACGTATTATCTGCATGCGCTGCAGCCGCGGCCAGACCTTATCGAGCTGGTCGGATCTGACGCGGTAATGCTTGGCAATGAAAAGGACTATCTAACTTCCCGCGTGGCCTACAAGCTCGGATTGAAAGGGCCCGCTCTCAGCGTGAGTACTGCCTGTTCAACATCTCTTGTTGCTGTCGGTCAGGCCTGCCAGTCGCTCTTGACCTTTCAGTGCGATATGGCACTTGCAGGCGGCGTTTCAGTGAATGTGCCGCAAAAGCGCGGATACTACCACGAAGAAGGCAACATTGCGTCAGCGGACGGCCACACGCGCACGTTCGATGCGCTGGCAACGGGTACGGTTTTCAGTAACGGCGTTGGTGTTGTCGTTCTGAAGCGCCTGGAAGATGCTGTGAAGGACGGTGACTGTATCTATGCCGTCATTAAGGGCGCTGCCTTGAACAACGACGGTTCACATCGTGTGAGTTTTGGCGCCCCGGGTGTTGAGGGCCAGTCGGAAGTAATTACAATGGCGCACGCACTCGCTGGAGTTAGTCCCGAAACGATTTCCTATGTCGAGGCTCATGGTACTGCGACTCCTCTGGGTGACCCCATCGAAGTTGCGGCGTTGACGAAGGCGTTCCGTGTTGGCACAAACGCAAAACATTATTGTGCGCTCGGTTCAGTAAAGACCAATGTCGGTCATCTGGATGCAGCGTCCGGAGTGACAGGGCTGATCAAGACTGTGCTCGCGCTGCACCACAAGACAATTCCGGCAAGTCTTCATTTCACGAAGCCAAATGCGAAGCTCGAGTTGGAAGGCAGTCCTTTTTACGTTAATACAACTCTTCAGGAGTGGAAGGCGCAGCCGGGAGTTCCACGCAGAGCTGGTGTAAGTTCATTTGGCACCGGCGGCACCAACGCACACCTTGTACTTGAGGAGGCCCCACAACTGGCGCCGTCTGGCAAGTCACGTCCGTGGCAGCTCCTGATGTTGTCTGCCAAGACAGCGGATGGGCTCGATCAGGCAACGAAGCAACTTTCTAATCATTTGAAAATATCGACACGCCTCGAAAATCCGAGCTGCACATCTCGGGAACTTGCAGATATGGCGTTCACCCTTCAGACCGGACGCGCCGAATTCAGTCACCGTCGCATAGCCGTGTGTAAGGACACGAATGAGGGCTCTGCCTTACTGGAGTCTCTTGAGACAAAGCGTGTATTTACACACCAACAGGTACTCCGTGAACCTCCCGTCGTATTCATGTTTCCCGGTCAGGGTTCTCAGTATGTGGGAATGGGCGTCTCCTTGTATGCGACTGAAACCGTCTTTCGGACTGAAGTGGACCGATGTGTGGATTTGCTTCTGCCGGTGCTGGGTATCGATCTGAGATCCATCCTCTTTCCCGCGTCCGGTTCGGAAGCGGAAGCAGAAAAACTACTGATTGAAACGCGTTATACGCAGCCCGCGCTTTTCGTGATCGAGTATGCGATGGCGAAACTTTGGATGTCCTGGGGAATCAAGCCTGCCGCGATGATAGGTCACAGCGTTGGTGAGTACGTGGCTGGCTGTCTGTCCGGTGTTTTTACGCTTCAGGATGCGTTGACGCTGGTATCGCGGCGCGGAGCGCTTGTTCAGGAACTGCCGGGTGGGGCGATGCTTGCTGTCCGGCTTTCCGAAAGTGAGATCGCGTCGTGGTTGAACGGTTCAATGTCTATTGCGGCGATCAATTCCCCTGGTCTTTGCGTCGTCGCTGGTCCATATGAACCGGTTGAAGCCCTTGAGCAGAAGCTCAACACGAAGGGAGTGATGACCCGGCGCCTTCAAACGTCGCATGCATTTCACTCCGCAATGATGGAACCTGTTCTCGCTCCATTTACGGAAATGTTGCGAAAGGTGAAGCTTGGCGAGCCGAGTATTCCATACGTCTCGAATGTCACTGCCCGATGGATCACCCCGACGGAGGCGAGACAGCCGGAGTACTGGGCGAGCCATGTTCGCGATACAGTTCGCTTTGCCGATGGTGTCGCGGAGCTGATGAAGGATCCGAAAAACATTCTTTTAGAGGTTGGGCCTGGTCAGACATTGAGTCAGGCCGCGCGGCAACATCCGAATAGACCATCCGAGCAGACCGTCTTGACTTCCATGTCGCTGACCGGCGCCGAAGAGCATCGAGGCATTCTCGAGACGCTAGGCCGACTCTGGATGAATGGCGTACAGGTAGATTGGCCGGCGTTTTATGTCCACGAGTGCCGTCATCGGATCGCCATCCCTACATATCCATTTGAGCGAAAAAGATATTGGCCGACTTCGATGCCTGTTGAGCAGAGGCCTGCTGCATCTGCTCACAGTGAAACAAATGTGATTCCTGCGCAGGCCGTCGTTTCTCAGGAGCCACAAATTGTCGAGACCACCGCACAGACAATTGCGGCGCCGGAAAAGCAGGAAATCGTTCCGCGGAAGGATCGTCTGCTTCACGCTGCGCGTACCTTGTTGCAGGAACTTTCGGGTTACGATTTTTCCGCGATCGATGTTTCTGCAGACCTTCTCGAGATGGGCCTCGATTCGCTCCTGTTGACTCAGGCAGCTACGTTGTTCCAACGCAAGTTTGGCGTATCGATTACGTTTCGACAGCTGATGGAGGAACTGAGTTCATTGGATGCCATCGCGACGCACCTGGATGCTAAATTGCCGCCGGATGCATTTTCGCCAGCGCAAGTTGCAGTCCCGCCAGCCAAATCCAGCGCTTCAGTTTCTGGAAGCCTTTCAGGGGCGACTCTCGAACAGCTGCTGCACCAACAACAACAGCTCATGAGTCAGCTGCAGCAGTTGATGGGCCGGCCGGCGGCTGCGTCGGCGCCAATTGCTGCTCCTCCTCAATCGCTTCCGGTTCAGGCAACCGGGGAGATCAAATCTCATGGGCCGTTTAAGCCAATTGTGCGAGGTGCGGATTTGGCGCTGTCTGCGAATCAGAGCCGAGCACTCGAAGCCTGGATTGCGCGGTACAACAGGCGCACTCCCAATTCCAAGAAACTGGCCGCGGAAAACAGACCAGTCCTGGCAGACCCGCGTTCCGTCTCGGGATTCAAACAACTCTGGAAGGAGATGGTTTATCCGATCTCTATAAACCGGTCAGAGGGTTCCAGAGTGTGGGACGTCGATGGCAACGAGTATTTGGACTTTGTGATGGGATTTGGTGCGAGCCTTTTCGGTCATCGCCCACCGTTTGTTGTGGACGCTGTTCGCGAACAGCTGGACCGGGGTTTCGAGATCGGACCAATTCACC
>Ga0170475_115369116_pt1 | contig 10367 bp, 6 predicted proteins | sample Soicark_Litter_5_FD_111474 | JGI IMG/M metagenome (GOLD analysis project Ga0170475, IMG submission 111474) | Avena fatua rhizosphere microbial communities from Hopland, California, USA. Combined Assembly of 48 SPs | reverse complement strand
GAACACGGCTGTTCGTACCGGCAACTCCCCTATCTCCCAGGACCAGAATGCGGTTCATCGAAACCAAGCTGAAAGGTGCGTTCATCATCGAGCTGGAGCGCCGTGAAGACCCGCGCGGGTTCTTCGCGCGCGCGTTCTGCCAGGAGGAGTTCGCCGCCCACGGCTGCAACCCGATGATTGTCCAGGCGAACATCGGCTACAACCGGTACAAGGGCACGCTGCGCGGCATGCACTTCCAGTTTCCGCCGGCCGCCGAGACCAAGCTGGTTCGCGCCAGCCGCGGCGCCGTCCACGACATCATCGTCGACCTGCGCCCCGAGTCGCCGACCTTCCTGGAACATGTCGTGATCGAGCTGACCGCCGACAACCACCGCGGCATCTACATTCCCGGACGGTTCGCCCACGGCTACCAGGCACTCATGGACGATACCGAAACGACCTACCAGGTCGGTGCCGTGTATACGCCGGGCGCCGAGGGAGGCATTCCCTACGACGATCCGACGCTCAAGCTCGAATGGCCGCTGCCGGTCAGCGGCATCTCCGACAAGGATCGCGCCTGGAAGCCGTATGCGATCCAGGAAGCGGAGCTCAAGCCACGCATGTCGCTGGCGTCGGAGGTCGAGGGACGATGATTCTCGTTGATACCGCACTGAAGGCGAGGGAAGCAGAAGGCAAGCCGATCCGGGTCGGGATCATCGGCGCCGGCTTCATGGCGCGCGGCCTGACCAACCAGATCGTCAACAGCGTCCCCGGCATGCGGGTCGTCGCCGTCTCGAACCGCAAGCTGGCGCGCGCGGTCGACGCGGTCCGTTACGCCGGGCTCGAGCCGATCGTCGCCGATGCGCAGACGTCACTCGACGGTGCAATCGAGTCGGGGAGAGTGGCCACGACCGAGGACGCGATGCTGATCGCGCGCTCGCCGTTCGTCGACGTGCTGGTCGAAACCACCGGCTCGGTCGAGTTCGGCGCGCGGGTCCTGATGGAAGCGTTCGCCCACGGCAAGGACGTGGTGTTGATGAACGCCGAGATCGACGCCACGATCGGGCCGATCCTCCACGTCTACGCCGAACGCTACGGCGTCGTCCTGTCGGCGTGCGAAGGGGACGAGCCGGGGATCCAGATCAATCTCTATCGGTGGGTGAAAGGGCTCGGCCTGACCCCGCGCGTCATCGGCAACATCAAGGGCCTGCAGGATCCGTATCGGACGCCTGATACGCAGCGGGGGTTCGCGGAGAAGTGGGGTCAGAACCCGGCGATGGTCACCAGCTTCGCCGACGGGTCGAAAATCAGCTTCGAACAGAGCATCGTCGCGAACGCGACCGGCTTCGTCACGCGCTCGCGCGGCATGTCGCGCGGGCTCGAATATCGCGGCGACGTGATGAACATCGGCAGCATCTACGACATCGACGAGCTCCGCGGCCTCGGCGGGATCGTCGACTACGTGGTCGGCACGCCGCTGACCAAGGTCTACGTGCTCGCCGAGCACCCCGATCCCAAGCAGCAGCACTATCTCAATCTGTACAAGATGGGGCCCGGACCGCTCTACTCGTTCTTCATCCCGTATCACCTGGTCCACTTCGAGGTGCCCAACGCCATCGCGCGGGCGGTGATTTTCAGGGACTCGGTGGCCAAGCCGCTCGCCGGTCCCGTGGTCGACGTCTGCGCAGTGGCGAAGCGGGATCTGCAGGCGGGCGAAACGCTTGATGACTACGGCAACTTCATGACCTACGGCGAGGCGGTGAACTCGGACGAGATGCGCGCGCGGCAGTACCTGCCGGAGGGCCTCGTCGAAGGCTGCCGTCTGATCCGCGACGTCGCGAAGGACTCGGTCGTCACCTATCCCGACGTCGAGTTGCCGGAAGGTCGGCTGTCGGACAGGCTGCGCGCGGAACAGAACGAGCGGTTCGCGGCCGTCGGATCCGCCGCGGTTGCCTGACCTTCCCAATCTCTCCCCTCACCGCTGCTCGGATCGGCGTACAAAGAAACGGGGCCTCCAAGGCCCCGTTGCCATTTACGCCGTCGGCGATCTCAAGTGTTCTACGGCAAGAACCCGAACACGGTCAGCTTGCTCATCGACGCGACGAACACCTTACCGTTCGCCACAAGCGGCACGCTGTGCTTCGCCGCGAAGTCCAGCCCGTCCCGCGAGGGCACCTGATCACTGCTGAACAGCAGCGACCCGAGGTTGCTGGCGTCGTAGGCCTTGAGCACGCCCGGGGCTGCGGAGCTGCACGACGGCTGGACGCCACAATCACCGTTGCGCTGGATCGCCCACAGAATTCCGTTGGACGTGCCATTGGCCGAGATCGCCATCGCCGCACCGGGATATTTGAAGACATCAACAGATCGGTGTGCGGCCGTCGTCGACAGCAGGCCGTTCGTCAAGGGGAACGCCTGGATGTTGTCCCTGATTGGACCAAAGTACACGGTGCCTTTGTAGTAGACCGGAGCCGAGTAGTTGCCAGGCTCGGGCGTGCCGAAGGGAAAGACATTCACGAGCGACTGAACGATCTGACTGTCGTTCGCTGCGTTGAATCCTCCCATCGCATCGCGGTCCACGAGATACACCGTGTTGTTCTTTCCGGCCCCGACGACCATTCGGGGATGTGCACCCGGTTGATCGGGCAGCAGCAGCGGCCCCGCCGCGCCTAGATCGAAGTTGTTGCCATCGATCGACGCTTGGTCGAAGGGAGTGAAGAACGTGAGGACGGTGCCGCTCGGGCCAATCTTCAGGTAGCTGTCCCCGTAGTTCTTGCGGGTCGCAGCATTTGTGTCGAACGTTCCGTTGCTCGTGACGAAGTAGATGTTGCCCGCACTGTCGGCAGCCAGCCCGCCGTTCGCGTGCCAGATGCCGCCGCCCTGCCCGTTCGGTGTCGTGTTCAAAACCAGCGTCTGTTGCAGCGCGGTGGCGTTGTAGCCCAGTACCCAGCCGTGGTAGGGCTGGATGTCCCCATGGCTGCCAAAGCCGATGTAGACAACACCATTGTTAAGGAGGAGGGCCGGACGCTGGTTCTCACGCAGCGCATCGAACGCGAGGGTTCCGCCCACTGAGCCCTGGCCGTTGCCGGGGACGCTCGCTTGCAGCAACACCGGACCACCAAACTTTTCGGCACCGGTGGTGATGTCCAGCGCGTGCAGGCGCTGCCGATACGCAGTCCCTTCCTTGGTCTTGGCGACGACGTAAAGCGTCCCAGTCACGGCATCGATCACCGGTGTTCCAGTAATCCCGATCTCGGGCGCGATGTCGCAGCACTCGCCCGTGTCTGACGACGGCACCGTCGTCACGCCTGTGGCAAGGAAGCTTCTCTGCCAAAGGGGAGCTGACGCTAAACCGTCGGCGTCGAAGGCGTATACCGAATCATGCTCGGTGGCGACGAACACGACGTTGTGGATTCCCTGCCCGGGGATACTGACCCCGGCGACGTAGAGGGGCGAGGCTACTGCCTGTCCATCGGTGTCGTAGGAGTACAGCTTTCCGAACGTAGTGGAGTTGACGTTTCCGGGAGTAAGTACCGTCTCGTTCAGGTTCTGACCGGTGCGAGCGTTGTCGTTGTGATGAGTCAGCGTACCGCTGTAGTTGGAGACGTAGACCATCGCACTCGATGTCTGCGTCTGATCCGTCACCGTGACCGTGTGGGTTCCGGTGGCAGCTGGCGGGGTGTACAGGCCTCCGGCGGTAATCGTTCCGCTCGCCGCCGTTCCGCCTGCGATGCCGTCCACGGACCATGATGGGTTGCCGCTGCCGCCAATGACGCCGAACTGCTGTGTCAGCGTGGGCGTGAGGACCGCGACTCGCGGCGTAATGGAAAAGCCAACTCCGGTTCCACTCAGTGCCACCAGATGTGGTGTTCCGGTCGCGTTGTCGCTAACCGAGAGGTTGGCCGAACGCGCACCGGTTACGCTCGGTTTGAACGTCACCGTAATCGTGCACGTCGCGCCGGCAGCGACGCTGGAGCCGCAGGTGCTGGTCTGGCCGAATTCGGTCGGGTTGGCTCCGGTTACCGAGATGCTGCCGATGAGCAGCGTCGCACTGCCATCGTTCTTCAAAGAGACCTGCTGGCCTGGACTCGTCGACCCGGTCGCCACACTTCCGAACGCGACGCTCGATGGCGAGAGCGTCGTCAGGGGCACAGACGCGCCGACCGGCAGCTGCATGTCGGTCTGAATCTGGTTCGGCGCGCGTGCGACGTTGTAGATCCGGATCTCGTCGATAGTGCCCTGGAAGAACTGTCCGAAGATGCTGTCGCCGCCGATTTCCAGCGCGTTCGTGGAGGTCGAGAGCGAACCCGTCTGTGGGACCGACCCGGTCTGTGTGCCGTTGACATAGAAGCGCAGCGTCGCGCCGTCGTAGGTGGCGGCGAGATGACTCCACGTATTCACTGGCAGAGCGGACGCGCCGAAGGCATTGGCATTGGTCGCTCCGAAGGTTCCTCCCGCGGCCGGTCGGCCTGATGAATCCGTGCTCGCCATCAAGTAGTACCGGTCATTGCCTTTGTAGATGACATCCCGCCAATTTGTCGCGGCCGTGGCTGGATTGACCCACGCTTCCACCGTCATTCCGGTAGTCAAGTGAAGCGCCGCGGCGTCTGGGACGGTCACCTTGGCGTTGGTGCCGTTGAACTGCAATGCGCGACCGTACTTGCCCGACGCCGTACGCGTGGCATTCACGATCGTTCCAGTCCGGCCGTTGCCCGATGCGTCGATGACGGTTGCACCGGTGGTTTCGTCGAACGCGTACGCGGCCACCAGCTCCGGAACGGTGGACGGTGTGGTGACGGTTGCGACGTTTGAATACGGACCGAGGTTGCTGGCCGCATCTTCGGCGCGCACGATATAGCTATAGGTGGTGTTGGGACTGAGCCCGCTGTCGCTGAATGCATTCGTTGTCGGTGCCGCAATCTTGACGAACCCGACGTCGACGCAAACGCCATCACACCGCTCGACGCGATAATCGACGACGCCGACATCGTCGGTTGCCGGACCCCATGTGAGGTCAACGTGAGTGCCGTTCGGTGCATTTGCGACGAGGGTCCCCGGCGCACTTGGCGGGGTCGTGTCGGGGCTGGTGATGGCGGTGACGTCTGTGCTTGAGTTGTTACCTGTGTTGGTCTCCCCGCCGCCGCTGACAGTGACTGTATTGGCTACGCTGGCCGGAGCGTTACCGGCGACGTCGACGCTGAGTGTGATGATTGGATAGGCCGACCCGCCGGCGAGGGTATCGCTGCGCGTGCACGTGAGCGTCGCGAACGCGCAGGTCCAGCCGGTGCCGCTCAGCGCGCTGGCTGCCAGACCCGCGGGCAAGGTGTCGGTGACAGTCACCGCGCCGGTAGTGCTGCCAGTGCCGCTGTTGGTCGTTGTGATTGTGTAGGTCGCGCCGGTCTGCCCGCGAACGAAGGTCCCACTGTGCGTCTTCGTGATGGTCAGGTCTGGGACCAGTGGGCCGCCGATAGGCGTTGTCATGTCCGCCTGAATCTGGCTGGAGGTACGCGCGACGTTGAAGATCCGGATTTCATCGATAGAACCTTGGAAAAACTGTCCGAAGACGCTGTCACCGCCTATCTCGAGCGGGCTGGTCGATGCCGCCAGCGCGCCGGTCTGCGCAACGCTGCCCGTCTGCGTTCCATTGACATAGAACCGCAGTGACGTGCCGTCATACGTGGCGGCGAGGTGGCTCCAAGTGTTGAGAGGCAAGGCGGCACTTCCGAAGACATTGACGTTTCCGGTCCCGAAGGTACCGCCGACCGCCGGTTTCCCGGCCGAATCCGTGCTAGCCATCAGGTAGTAATTGTCGGTGCCCTTGTAGATGACGTCACGCCAGCTGCTAGTGGCGGCGGACGGATTGACCCACGCCTCCAGCGTCATCCCGTTCGTCAAGTGAAGGGCTGCGGCATCGGGAACGCTGACCCTGGCATTCGTACCGTTGAACGTCAGCGCGCCGCCGTACTTGCCGCTCGCCGTACGCGACGCGTTGCTGATGGTTCCGGTTCGGCCGTTGCCAGAGGCGTCGGTGACCGTCCCGCCTGACGCTTCGTCGAACGCGTAGGCGGCAACGAGTGCCGAGGTCGAGCTCACGATCGTAGTCGGATCACTCGCGGTGTTATTGCCCGTGTTCGTTTCACCGCCGCCGCTCACGCTGGCGATATTGGTGACGTTACTCGGGGCATTGCTCGCCACCGAGACGATCAATGTGATCGCGGGATAGCTCCCACCAGCCGCCAGGGCGTCGCTCCGGGTGCACGTCAACGTGCCGAGTGTGCAGCTCCACCCAGTGCCAGACCATGCGGTTGCCGTCAGTCCAGTCGGGAGCGTGTCCGTGACGCTCACGGTTCCAGCGGTCGGGCCGTTGCCGCTGTTCTGGGCTGTCACTGTGTATGTCGCGCCGGTTTGGCCCTGCGTGAACGTGCCGGCGTGCGTCTTCACCACTGTCAGGTCCGGCGTCGAGGGGGGCACGACGGTCGTCGGGTCACTCGCGGTGTCGTTGGCTGTGTTGGTCTCGCCGCCGCCGCTCACGGTGGCGGTGTTCGTCACACCACTCGGGGCGTTGCCGGCGACGCTGACGGTCAATGTGATTGATGGATAGCTGCCACCTGCCGCCAGCGCGTCAGTACGCGTGCACGTCAAGGTGCTGAGCGTGCATGTCCACCCGGCGCCAGTCATCGCTGTCGCGGTGAGTCCGCCCGGAAGCGTATCGGAAACGACGACGGTTCCACTCGTCGCCGCGGTGCCGCTGTTCTGGACGGTCAGAGAATACGTCGCTCCAGTCTGACCCTGCGTGAACGTTCCGGCGTGACTCTTCGCCAGCGTCAGGTCCGGTGTGGTAGCTGCCAGCACGGTGGTCGGGTCGCTGGCGGTGTTGTTGGCGGTGTTGGCTTCGCCGCCACCGCTCACGCTCGCCGTGTTGGTCACAGTGCTCGGGGCGTTGCTGGCGACGGTCACGGTCAGCGTTATCGCGGGATGGCTCCCACCCGCCGCCAGCGCGTCGTTACGCGTGCACGTCAATGTGGCAAGCGTGCAGGTCCAGCCCGTCCCGCTCAGAGCGGTCGCGGTCAGACCGGTGGGAAGCGTATCGGTAACGGTCACAGCGCCGCTCGTCGGTCCGGTGCCGGTGTTCCGGGCCGTCAGCGTGTAGGTGGCGCCCGCCTGTCCAAGCGTGAACGAGCCGGAATGCGCCTTCGTGAGGCTCAGATCCGGCACGGTGGCGCCGACCGAGGCGTTCATGTCCGCTTGAATCTGCGCCGCACTCAGGGCGATGTTGTAGATGCGGATCTCGTCGATCGTTCCCTGGAAATACTGTCCAAAGATGTGATCGCTGCCAATCTCGAGCGCATTCGACGAAGTGGCGATCGCTCCGGTGCGCGCCGTGGTCGCGACTTGCTGGCCATTGATGTACAGCCGCACAGCGGTGCCATCGTAGGTGCCGGCGAGATGGACCCAGGTATTGGCCGCCAGCGCCTGGGCTCCATACGCTTCCGTCACCGACGTGCCGACGGTGATGCCCGCCGCCGGCTTGGATTGCCGCTGCGACGTCGCCATCAAGTAATAGTTGTCGTTTCCTTTGTAGATGACGTCCCGCCAGGCGTTTGTGACCCGCGTGGGATTCACCCATGCTTCCAACGTCATCGCCGTCGTCAGCCGCAGGGCTGGAGCATCGGGAATGGTGACGCGCGAGCTCGTGCCGTTGAACACGAGGGCCTGGCCGAACTTGCCCGCTGTCGTCCACGTGGCGTTGGCAATCGTGCCCGTGCCTCCGTTTCCGGATGCGTCGGAGACGGTCGTTCCAGTCCCCTCGTCGAACGAATATGCGGCGACCAGTCCGGATTGCGCACGCGCGGTCGCTGGCGCACAGAACAGGGCGATCGAAGCAATCAAGGTTTGCAGCACGACGCATCCAATCGGACGGGTCATGCACCAACACGCGGACATCAGACGTACTCCAATGCGTGCCACCGGGCGGCACGGGCTCAGCGAGCGAAGAACCTACGGGAGGGGAACGGAACGAGGGGCACCGTCACCCGACGGCTGCGTCGGATGATGGTAGTCCAACTCGGAACGAGATGCCCTGGAACGAGCTGCCGTGAGCGGATCCAGCGGGAGCGGTCGCCTGCCACGTCCACCAGAGATCGCGCGTCTGCGTGCTGCGCACGCAGGCCAGCCGCACGACCACGACATCTCCCTGCGCCACCCGGATTGGATCGGCGAACGGGAAGAATACCTGACGCCACACAGAGTCACGCTCGGTCGGCGCGTTGGTCAACCGAACTCCATCGGCCAGTTCGAGATCGAACCACCCGGCGAGACCGTCCATCGTTCCGGTGCGACACACCCGGAGCGAAACGACCGCGTCGAACAGGTAACTCTCCGGCTGCTCCAGCGAGATTCGGGCACACGTCTGCGGGGTGGCGAGGAGCGTGTCGGGTCCGATTGCACGCACGTGTGGGCTGCCGAGCATCATGTCGCGCAGGACACCGAATTCGAGGCCGCATACGTTGTAGCCTTCGTCTTCGAGCGTCAGCACGCTACGACGAAGCTGAGGATCGCCGACCGCAGAAAGGTGCAGCGTCACCGCGCCGGGAACGATCGTGCCGCCAGGTTTGAGGTGACGCAGCCGCGCGTCGCGAATGATCTCCTCGAGGCCGCGACGAACGAACATTGAGCTGAAATCCTCGATGATCAGCACGTCGGCTTTCTCCGGCAGCGTGATCTCGGTCGACTCTCCGCGCACGAAGGTGATGCGTTCCGCCAGTCCGTTCCGCTCGGCGATCTCCTGCGCGACCTCGATCACCTTGCCGCGTTCGATCGCATAGACCCGCTCTGCGCCGCGACGCGCCGCGAACAACGAATAGGTCCCTAGCCCGGCGCCGATCTCCACCACCACGTCGCCAGGCCGGACGACACGTCCGATCGCGGCGTCGAACGCGCGTAGACGTCCGACCCGCTTGATCATGCCGAGGTAGTAGTAGTAGTTGACCGCCTCCTCGGCGACGGGCGTGAGCTCGTTCATGACAGGATGCCGGAGAGCAGCGCCGCGCTCTCGTCAAGATCACCCTTGGTGAGGCGAAACAGCCGCGCCGAGCGGACGACGCGTACGAGCGTGGACAAGCCGGTATCCCTGACCTCGGGAAAGTTCATCGATTCAGTGAGGATGCGGGTGAGGGCTTCGGTCTGCCCGATCGGCGAGAGCGTCGCCCGACCTCCGGTCGATGCGTCGAGCACCACGACGTTCCTGACAGGGGCCGGCGCAGCACGACTCGAGGGCCGCACCCTGTCCGGGTCGAGCCACCACGATCGACAGTCTTGCGCACCGGTCGGAACAAAGCTCGCGCGATGCCCTGGAAACAAGTCCCAGGCGGATTCCTTCAGGAGCAGCGATCGCCACGTCGGGTGCGCAAGGGCAGAGGCCGTATCGATCCAGACTTCATCGTCAGACAGCAGCGGATATCCGTCGGTGAACAAACGGACGACGAGTGTACTCTTGCCCGCGCCACTCGGACCGACGAACAGCGTGGCTCCGCCGTTGTTGACAACGCCGCCGGCGTGCAACCTGCAGAACTCGCTCATTGCACGCGCAGCAGGCCCTCGCGATGGAAGTAGGCGACGACGTCGGTCACGTCCCTGAGCGCCTGGTGGTGCGGCACGTTACCCTGCTGCTGAAGCTCGCCGGCGATGTCCGCCAGTCGGTGCGTTCCGTCACAGCAGTTCCAGACGTAGGCTGCGGCGAGGTTCAGCGTGTGGATCCGTTCGGCCTCGGTGTCGTAAACGACGCCGCCGTCCTCGAGCTCGCGATATTGGAGATCGGCCCGGATGCTGGGCCGGAACTGGTCATCCCACATGAACGCGGTCCTTTCGGTAGTGCCGTCGAATCGGCGAGACCCACAGGGCGAGTGTCGCTGCAGCCTGGAGCAGGAACATCTTGAGCCGCTGCGCGGCGGCGGGACGACGCACGGCGTTCGCACCCTCGGTCGCGGGATCGACGCGTTCGGAGGACGAGTGGACCAGCAATCGCCCGAGTCTGCGCAGCGTGTCGACGCGGGTGCGGCCCGTCAGCAGCGCCAGAGAGGCGCGGTGCCCGTAGTCCGACAGCCGCACCGTTGATCCCACGACGGCATCGATAACGGCGAGGTCGGCTTGCGCCTGAGAACGTCTCGAATCCACTTCGGCCGGCAGGTGCAGGCCAAACTCCCGGTTGCCGCGCAGCAGGTAGGCCGTGAGGAGACGGTCGCTGCCCTTGCACCGGAGCTCCTCGAGTAACGCCGTCCAGTTGATTCGGCCACGATAGCGATCGACCAGCAGGCAGAAATAGTAGAGCCGCGTCGTGCTGACGGCGAGCATCGGGCCGCCATGGCCGATCGCGTCGTGGATCAGGCGAT
>Ga0170475_103468911_pt1 | contig 10368 bp, 7 predicted proteins | sample Soicark_Litter_5_FD_111474 | JGI IMG/M metagenome (GOLD analysis project Ga0170475, IMG submission 111474) | Avena fatua rhizosphere microbial communities from Hopland, California, USA. Combined Assembly of 48 SPs | reverse complement strand
GGGTCAGCAGCTGCCTGCGTGGCGACTTCTAAGCGGCCTGGGCGCACGCACGGTGTGGCACGTATACCGGAGTGGCGCAAGGCGTTGGTAACGAATAGATGGCTGGGTTTCTTGCTATGCGAGCCGCAAATCCTGCGAGCATTGAAGCGCAGACTGAAGATCAAGCCCAATACTTTCGCGCCAATGTTGGCATTGTTGTGAATAACACCGCGGAAGAGCTTCTCATTCTGAAGAGGCGCGACAAGGACGGCCAGATTGGTGCGTGGCAGTTGCCTCAAGGGGGCTTGGACCTCGGCGAGGAGCCGCGGGACGCAGCAAAGCGAGAACTCGATGAGGAGACCGGCTTGGCAACTCCCGTTGTCGAACTAATTGGAGAGCTTCGAGAATGGATAGCCTACGAGCTCCCTGAGGGCTACCGAACAAAGAAGACCGGCCGAGGGCAGGTACAGAAGTGGTTTCTTTGCCGGTTCGGCGGAGGCGACTCAGATATTGATCTCACAAAACCTCCCGTCGAGTTCGAGCAATATGTCTGGGGTTCGTTCGACGATCTACTACGCTTAACGATTGCTTTCAGAAGGCCCGTCTACCACCGTGTAGCGTCCGCGCTTCGCGCTGGTGAGTATGACACGCTCAAATAGCACATTTCTACCCGTTCTTCGTACTGGCCGCTCGGCGGTAATGACGCGAATATGCCGGAAATTATCTCGAGGACTTCCCGTCAGTAGCGGAGTAGGAGGTTGCCATGTCCGCTTCTGTTCGCCGGCAACGATCTCGGGCACCGATACCATATCAAAGTTCGGTTTAGGCGCGAGGTGACAGCCCTGAGCATGGCCGCCCTGTACTCGTGTCGCCCAGCAGACTCTAGCCGGAGCGCGATCTCCAACATCCGTTGGGGCAGTATCGACGACGAACTGCCGAGCTGTTGGTGCCACGAAGTAGCGATCTCGGTTGGCGCGTACGCCTTCTACTTCCCCATCCGTTGTATCGGAGCCGAACATGAACTCTCACGCTACTGGCCGCAATTGCTGGATCGAAGTGTCCGGAGAATTGCATCCCAAAGCAAGTTCTTTGTCCGAACCTACCAAAGCCTCCACCGGGAACGTGGTGATCCCAGCCGATCCCCATCTTTACGAATACCAATGGACGTTTCAGTACGACGAGGTGCCGGATTCGACTCCACCGCGCCGTGAGCTTCGCGATAGGGCGGGAGAGGTAGCCAATAGGGCCAAGGACATACTTAGCGGCGCGCGGCCGGAGGCTGACATCGAGGGGGGCACTGTTGCATGGGTGCGGTTGCTATTCGCGGTTGAACACGGTTGGCGGGCGTCGGAGATCATGGCTACCGTGAAACATCTTAGCCCTGTGGAGGATGAGGAATCCTGGCGCGCGAAGCTGGCAAAGGACTGGAACACCTTCGCACCGATGCTAGGCATTGCTGGCCAAGCGGCCGCGGACGCCGCGGGCATCCCGCCGCTCGGTTCGGTGGCACAAGCCATGGCACGTCTTCGGGTCAACAGTGTGCCGCAAACTCCCGACAGTCGATGGTTTGTCCGACGCGTCCATGACTACCTGGAGGGTAGAGAATATCGCGGCACAGAATGGTGTCTTCCCGACGCCCTCCTGCGCGCAGTCGGAACGCGGATTGGTGGCAGCCTCTTGGTAGCCTTCCTGCCGTATCACGGGGAGGATCCGCCTCACACGGGAGGAGCCGATGGCAGCGCTACGTTGTTGGCGACGGTCAAGATTGCGAAGGGAGTGCATCTGAGCGAGGACTCGACCACCCTTCGTGTCGAACCCGAGCTCGGCGAGCCGGTTGAGCTGACGGCCCCGTCATGAGCCTCAGCGAGTCAGGGCAGTGCCCACCTCGGATCCTGTCTGCAGCGGTAGATGACTGGATGCACCAGCCACTCGGATCCAGCCGTGGGGTTGCCGAGGGAAACGAAACTACAGGCCAAATATTGCCCAGCGCTCGAGATCGAGGCCAACCCCTACCGTTGAAGTGGTTGTCGGTATAGCCCATCCGGAGCTACCACCTTACCCACCAACGCATACCCTGAGCTTGGTCCTGCGACAGGGAGAGCTTGGCGGAGCCAAAGTGTCTGGTCCTATCGACATGCCACACCTGCCAAGGAAGGAATGGCCGCCCGGTGCCACAGAACCGGAATCGCGGGGTGGCTCGCTAATCGTGGTCGAGCACCTGAGTGAGCCCCGGGGAAGGGGGTGCTCATCGACGACACCGGTACTTTGCGAAGGAGGGGACATCGTTGAGGCTGGCTGTCCTCTATCACGGCAAGAGTGGCGATGAAGGTGAATGGTGGCGGCACAAGTAGTACCGAGGGACGCGCAGTACGTGCTAAACATGTGCACAAAGTACCTGGCGCGCGACAATATCGATACGCGCAGCAACTTCGGTCAGTATCAACCAGGCGACCCGCGAGCGGCGATCGCCGAAGCGTGGCGGTTTCCCGTGATCGATTCGTTCTGGGACGGCTCGCCGGCGTCGTCGTACCCCTTTGACACCGTGACGTTTATATGGGACGGCAAGCGCAGCCCTGCCCTAAGCGTCGACGTCACCGGAACCTTCACCGAGCTGTACTCGCCCGTGCCGTTGACCGAGGTTCCCTACCTCGGACAGCCCTCAGGGCTCTGGGCCGTCAGTGTCCGGGTCCCCAAAGGCCAAGTCCATGCGTACCGGTACTTGGTCGACGGTACGGCACGAGCCGACCCCATCAACCCGCAAATGCGTGAACTCGACAATGGTGAAGTGTGGTCGCGCTTTTTCACCTCAGGCTGCACAATTCCGCTGACGCTCGGCTACCGGGAGCGGCGAGTGCTCGACGCCCTGGTCCGGCACGTACTGCCCTTCCGGATCGCGGAGAACAGCCGTTTCGTCAGCGATGTCTACACCAAACTGGATCGGGCCGTTCGCGACGCGCAGTTCCCGCTTGCCTACCTTATGGACGAGGATGTCGGAGCCACAAATTACATCGACAAGCTTCTCGCGCGTGACGAGATGCACCACGCGGTGGACTACCACATCTGCTTGCCAATGATCGACACTTTGTTGCGCGAGCGGCTAGGTGGGCTGGACCCCCTCGTCGGCCCGGTCGAACTGTGGCAGGACCTCTATGGCGAACTCGCCTCAAACAACGTTCCAGGCTGGGACTATAACCGCTATCACGACCCATCTAATTTCCTCGCGCTGTTGCGTCGGCACGCGATCACGGGTGCGTTTGTCCATCCCCGTCGCGGCGGCAACAGCGGAGCGGCCGGCTGGGAATACCTAGAGTCAAGGTATGTCGACAACGCAGGCCAGACCTTGTTTGACTGGCGGCGGGCTATCGAGGCACCGCTTGGTCACAACACCGACTACCGAGGTTAGCACCGTGGCAGATGAGACTTTTGACGTCGTCGCTATTGGCAGCGGTGCCGGGGCTGCGCCCCTGGTGCACACACTGGTGAACCGCGGGAAGCACGTTCTTCTGCTGGAGAAGGGGCCGCTGCTACGCACACAGGGCCAAGACCCGTCGGGTCTTTCGGACTTCAAACGCGACGAGCTATTTGCTACCGGCGCAGCGAAGATTATCAACGTGCCGAATGTTGCTAACAACGGCGAGCCCTACTACTCAAGCCACGTCGAGCCCGACCTCAACGACGAGCCACACGTCTACAAGGGCGAGGATGGGCAGGATCGGGCGACGATCGAGGGCTATACGGCCCAGCTGGTGGGCGGAGGCACGCAGCTCTACGGCGGGGTCTCACTGCGATTTACCCCCGACGATCTACGTTTAGCGTCGTTCAACGCCGGTCGGACCGACCTGCTCGGCGACCCGAACGGCGATGTTCTCCGCGAGGCCCGCGACTGGCCCATCAGCTACAATCAGCTCGAGCCCTATTACTGCACCGCCGAGCGGCTAGTGGGCATCAACGGCACTCGCGGCGGCCAACTCAAGCCCGCGTCCCAGGACTTCTACCAGCCACCGCTTGAGCCCAACGCCATCAGCGGGTTCGCCGCGGCTGGCATGGACGCCCTGGGCATGGCTCGATACCGCACCCCACTAGCGGTCATTACTCGAGACCATGAGCCGAGCGGCCGGACGGTGCCCCAGGACACGGACACGATCAAGACCGCTTTCGTCAACCGATACGGCGACCCCTTGGGGCTTAAATCGAATACCTGGGTCTCGCTGCTGTGGCCAATCCACAACGAGCCGAACTTCGAGTTGCGGGCTAACTGCGTCGTGACCCACCTCACAGCGCAGGGCGCGACTGTGAACCAGGTGCACTACCGGGACCCGATGGGAAATGAACGCACCGTTACCGGACGTATCATCGTGGTGGCCTGCTCGGCCATCGAAAGTGTCCGCCTGCTTAAACTCTCGGCCGCTGCAGACCCGGACTTCAGCCGCCGCATCGACGCGAACGGCCTCCTCGGCGCCTACTTCCTCACCCACTGCTTCGGCGGGGCCCAATGCCAGGTGCCGCAACGGGCGGACAAGTCCAAAACCCTCGACTCCGACTGGGCCACCGACCACTGCGCCCACCCCGACTGGATCCGCAGCCACGGCCTATGGGCGGGCGGCGCAATCTACAACAACACTTCCGATGGTGCACTGCCAATCTCGCTGGCCCGAACCTGGGCTGCGATGGACATGGACAACATGTGGAAGGGCTACCTGGGCGACCCCAGCATTGTGGGGAACGAATTCGTCTCCTATCTCGACGCCAACTTCGGCAAGCGCCTGTCGGTAGCGTTTATGGCCAACCAGGTGCCACAACGCACCAACCGAATTGATCTACACCCATCGGTGACGGACAAGTGGGGGCGCCCAGTAGCCTACATCGAGAAGACCTGGCACGGTCACGATCGGCTGCTCATGGAGACCCTTGCCGAGCAGTGCCACCAAATTCTGGTGCACGCCGGTGATACCACCGACGTGAGCTATGGCAGCGTTGAGAACTCAATCGTTCGCATCGCCAACCACATCCTGGGTGGTACGCGCTTCGGCAGCGATCCGGATGACTCCGTCCTGGATCCGAACTGTCGGGCATGGAACTTCGACAACCTCTACGTCACCGACGGAGGTTTCATGCCGACGTCCGGCGGAGCCAACCCGACCCTCACCATCCAGGCCAACTCGTTCCGGGTCGGCGACCTCCTGAGCGCAAGGATCTGAGTAGTGGACCAACGGTTCGACCAAATCTACACGCACCCGGAGAACGAGATCTTTCGGGTCGTCTTCTTCCCCGACCGCATCTACCACGCGCGCTACCTCAATGCGACACGTAGCTCCCGGTACCGCTACAACGTTGCCGAGGTACGCTCCGGCGCCGACTCGACGGTGATGAAAGGTGACGTCTTCATCGACGGCACGCGCCTGTGCGGAATGCTGCGTGTCGAATACACCGGGCAGCGACTCGTCGAGGTCGCCCGCGAGTTCGACCGTCGACTCGGGCCAGTCACGCAGGCCTGGATGCGGGTGATGCCAGACGGCGCTCCGCCGGCCGAGGCGACGATCGCGCTGCACTGGGACCCAATGATCAACGCGTACGCCGCCGAGATCTGGGAGACACTCGAGCCACCGGCCGGCCAGACCCACGACCATCGGGTGCTCGCGAGCATGGGCCACGCCGCCGCGATCACGCGCGTCCCAGCCTTCTCACCGGCGCTGGCGAATCTGCCCTCGCTGCGGCAGGTACTGGTGGCGTTCAGCGAGGACTCGCTGCTGTACCCGACCGGCCAGTCGATCGGCAACCAGCAGTGGGACAACGACTACCGACGCTCGCACCAAGAGCCGCGCGACCCGACGCCGAGTTCTGACCAGAACACCGTCGAGGATGACAACTACAGCCTGAGCTTCCAGCGCGGCTACTTCATCCAGGAAGCCGCCCAACTAGCACCGGTGAGCTACGTCAACCCCATGTCCGATCCGGACAATCCGGACCGGCGTCCGGACAATATCATCCAGATGCGGTGGCTCTTCCAGCGCGAGCTGGGATCCGACCTCGTGTTCTTCCACGAGGTAACCGTTCCACCGGGCGCTGTCGAGGGAACACACCGGCACATCGGGTCGGAGGAGGTCTATTACGTCGTCTCGGGCACCGGCTTGCTCTACATCGAGGACGGCGACGACCCCAACACCGGCCAGTTCCCCCTGGTCACCCGGCCGCTGTACGGACTCGACCCTGTGCAATGCCGGGAGATCCCCGTACAGCCCGGCAGCGTGCTATGCACCAAGAGCGGCGGCGTGCACGGCATCCGCAACCCCGGCGCCGAGCCGTTGAAATTCGTTGCCTTCCTCTACCAGACCGCCTGAAAGGAGACCGATGGCCGACCTCGTCCACGGTGACTCGGTGTTTCGAGTCGAGCCGAACACTGCTCCCGACTACAACACCGGCAACTCGCTGCTGAAGCTGCTCGGTGTACTCGAGTCGATGACGCTCGCGGCCGACCGCGAGCTCTACGAACCGGCCTCGGTGCAGTACCTGTTACCGCTAGCCTGGCTGCAATTGTACGGCCCCTCGGCCCCGAACAGCGACCAGCTCGACCCGACGCAGCAGGACGTCAAGACCGACTTCCAAAAGCAGAACGTCCGCGACTTCCACCTCGGTGACGTACAAGCTGTCCGCGGCTGGGCGAACACCGGCGACTGGCGCGGCCCGTTCCTGCGACTAACCTACCGCGCCGGGCCGGACAGCGCGCTGGCCCACAACGGAGCGCAGCTGGGCGACACAATCGGCTGCGTCGTGTCCATTCCGAACGGTCCATCGACCACCTTGTCCGCTCACTACGATGCCGCCAGTACCCGGTACGCCGTGGAGATGTGGGGCCGATCCGGCGACTCGTTACGGAATCCGCTCGGCCCGCATGGCCAAGCCTCGGCCGATCAGGGCACCCTGGTCGGCCGCCCCGACATTGTGCTCGGCAGCGGTAGCGACTTCACTAGGGAGAACCTGACGGGGCAGGATATGCGCTCGGTTGCGCCACAGCACGCAATGCACCCGATTCTGCCCTTCTACGTCGACGTCCGGTTCACCGAGCACGCCGACGGCAGCGGCCACGGCGATCCCGAAGAAGGCTTCCTGCGCCTCGGCTTTGAGATGCTCGTGCGCGGTTGGGACAACTACCTCGGGGTGGGGGTAAGCCCCAACCCCCACGGCGGCGTCGGCTTCCTCGAGTACCGCAACCTGTTCAGCGACTACGGCCGCTACGCCGACAGCAACGACCTTTTCCGTCGACTAGAGCCGTGGAACTTCGACGCAATGGGTCACAAGGGCCACGCCAGCAGCGACGTGGAACCGTTCTGGGCTGTCAATTACATGGACCTGCACGTCCTAGAGAACGCCTGTGGCATCGGCCTGCACCGACACCGGGACAACCAGGAGATCTTCTTGCTCCTCGACGGCGCCGGCATCATGGTCGTCGGCGACTGGGCCGACTCGCACACCCGCGCCCGGGCGTTCGAGATTCGCCACCTGGCGCCGGGGTCGCTCGCGCTGCTCAAGGGCGGCAACCTGCACGGGCTCATGAACCCGCTGGATCGGCGGTCCGCGCTGTTCATGGCCGGCGGCTATGACTAACGCCGTCTGCGTTCCGGGCGACCCCACCCGGCTGGGCGCCGTGTGGGACGGAACGGCCACCAACCTCGCCGTCTATTCCAGCGCCGGTGACTACGGCGGCGCAGTGACTGCATGCGTTCTAGGCGACGACGGCTCCGAGCAACGAATGCCCCTCTTCCCAACGCCGGCCGGTATCTGGCACGGTCGGATTACCGGCCTGGCACCGGGTCAGCGGTACGGGCTACGGGTGGGTGGGCCGCGCGACCCTGGCCACGGGCTGCTCTTCGATCCCGGCGTGCTGCTGCTCGATCCGTACGCCCGAGCGCTCACCCCCGACCCGGCGGGTGGGCCCCGGCGCAGGCACGCGGTAGTCGTCGACGGCCGATACGACTGGGGCGACGACCAGTCACCGCGGATCCCGCTGGCCGACAGCGTCATCTACGAGTCGCACGTGCGCGGCCTGACGCTACGCCACCCGAGTGTCGAGGCGGCCAAGCGCGGCACCTACGCCGGACTGGCCCAGGCCGAGGTGATTCGATATCTCAAGGCTCTTGGCGTGACCGCCATCGAGCTGATGCCGGTGCATGAGTCGGTGAGCGAGCAACAGGTGCTCGACCGCGGGCTGGTCAACTACTGGGGGTACCAGACACTCGGATTCTTCGCGCCCGAGGGGCGATACAGCAGCTCGGGCACGCGAGGTGAGCAGGTGACGGAGTTCCGCGACATGGTGAAGGCCCTGCACGCGGCTGGCCTCGAAGTGATTCTCGATGTGGTCTACAATCATACCGGGGAAGGCGCAGCCGGCGAGCCGCCGCTGTTTCTCCGCGGGCTGGCGAATGAGGTCTACTACCGGCTGGACCCCGACCACCCCGACCGGTACATCGACACCACCGGAACCGGCAACAGCGTCGACCCGGGGCGGCCGCAGACTCTGAGGCTGATCACCGACTCGCTGCGCTACTGGGTGCAGGAGATGCATGTCGACGGCTTCCGGTTCGATCTCGCCGCTGAGTTGCTGCGCCAGCACGGACTGGTCGACCGCGCCGCCGCATTCGTCGATCTGCTATACCAGGACCCGGTGCTGGCTCAGGTGAAGTTGGTTGCTGAGCCCTGGGACGTTAACCAGGTCGACTCCTACCAGGCTGGGCGCTTCCAGCCCGGGTGGAGCGAGTGGAACGATCTGGCCCGAGATGGAGTCCGCAGCTTCTGGCTCAACGGAGGACGGATCGGCGATCTCGCCACCCGACTGGCAGGGTCCAGCGACCGGTTTGAGGGTACACGCCGAGGACCGGAGGCGTCGATCAACTACGTCGCCTCCCACGACGGCCGCACCACCAACGACCTGGTCACCTACGCTGACAAGCACAACGAGGCCAACGGCAACAACAATACTGACGGACCCTCGTTCGAGTTCGCCGTGAACTTCGGCGTTGAGGGCCCCAGCGAAGATCCGGCCGTCGAGGGCTCCCGGGCGCGTGCGATCCGCAACCTGCTCGCCACAGTGCTCCTCTGCCAGGGCGTGCCGATGCTGCTCGGCGGGGATGAGCGTCGCCGCACCCAGCAGGGCAACAACAATGCCTTCTGCCAGGACAACGAGCTCACCTGGTACGACTGGACGGACACGCCGCGGACGACATCGACAACCGCCTTCGTCACGGCACTAACCGCTCTGCGCCGAGCGCATCCAGCGCTGCGCCGCACCACGTTCCTTACAGGTCTTCCCGGACCGGGCGGACAGCCGGACGTCACATGGTTCGGCCCAAACGGCGGCACCCCCGACTGGTCCGGTAGAGCCCGCTTCGTCGGCTTCCTCCTTGCAGGTGACGCCACCGGCCGTGTCGATGCGGCCGGCAATCCAATAGCCGACGACGACGTCGCTGTCCTCGTCAATGGGACGGAACAGGAGCTGGCTGTGCCTCTACCTGGCCGTCCCGGAGCAATGTGGACGGTTGTCCTGACAACGTCCACCGACACCGGCGTGCCCGGTGACGCCGATGCCGCCGACAAGCCAGTGAGCGTGCCGCCGCAGGCGATGCTCGTCGCCACCAGCCCAGTCCCCGGCCGCTGAGGTCATGCGCGCGGCCTGGTACGGCTGGCAGAGTCCGGCGTCTGACGTCCTAGCGTGCCGGTCATCGCGCTCAAGGCTGGCGCTGCGACCGGATTCGCAAGCTGGCACCAGAAGGTGCCCATCGAATCATTGAGGTGTCGCCGCCCGACAACGCCGACCTCGACAGCCAGGCGATCGCCTCTAACGGCGTGATCGCCGCCTACGGAACGTCCACTGAGTGGCCGACCTTGCCTTTCTGGCCATTTCTGTTCGCGAAACCAACCGTCCGACTGCTGGGGAGTGACGACCTTCCTAGCCCGGATCTTTCACGACGGGCTTGTTGGTGATCGTTTCCGGGTCTGTCCGACGGAAGGTGTAACTGGTCCTGAGGCTCCGGGCGTGTCCCGGGGGAAGGACCACTGATGACGGACACGATCGAGCCCGTGCCGGCTCGCATCGATCAGCAACAGCTCGCTTAGGAACTCGTGGGCGCCGCCCGCGCGGAGGGGGTCGAGCTCGTCGGCCCCGGCGGGCTACTCACGGGGTTGACCAAGACGGTGCTCGAGACCGCGCTCGAGGCGGAGATGAGCGAGCACCTGGGCTACGACAAGCACGACGTGGTGGGCCGCGACGGCGGGAACTCGCGTAACGGCACGCGGGCCAAGATTGTGCTCACCGAGACGCCCCGCTTCGCCAACCCCGACCCGGCCGCCGACCCGGGCATCGCCGCCGTCCCGGCCGGCCGGCTGGCCGCCGTCCCG
>Ga0170475_101191950_pt1 | contig 10368 bp, 9 predicted proteins | sample Soicark_Litter_5_FD_111474 | JGI IMG/M metagenome (GOLD analysis project Ga0170475, IMG submission 111474) | Avena fatua rhizosphere microbial communities from Hopland, California, USA. Combined Assembly of 48 SPs | reverse complement strand
GTCGATGGTGATGGTGCTGCCACGAATGTCCAGGGCCTCCAGCAGTTCCGGTATGGCGGTAATCTCGTTGCTCTTGTCGGCGGTTCTCACCTGGCCCAGCGTCAGACCGGCCGCGCTGCTCCACGCCGACACCAGATGAATCGGGCTGCGCTCGCCGTCATGAGAACCGCGCACGCACTTGCCGTCGATCGCGATGTGCCGTCCCTCCAGCAAGGGGCACAGCTCGCCAATCCAGCGTATGAAGCAACGCTCGAACTGACTGGCATCGAGTAGCGAGAAAACGCGACCAAAGGTGTCGTGAGACGCAATTCCATTGGCATAGGGCAGATGCCGGCGCAGCCAATCGAGCTTCATCTCGCTCCAATCAACCACCGATGTCCAGCTTTCCGCTCCGCTGATAATTGCGCAGATTGCCGCCAGCAGCAGCTCATCGAGCCGGTGCGGGCATTCACGCGCCCTCGGGTCCGGCAAATCATCAAAGGCTGCCAGCAGGGAACTTTGTGCGTTTTCCATTTCTTCTGCGCAAAAATCGAGAGTAAACGCCTTTCCTCTAGAGTTTACAAGCAAAATTTGACGCAACAGCCACTACTCAACCAGATACGACGGCCGTCTTCATGCAATCGCCCTGGCACCGGAAGATACCAAGTGGCTCGTATGTGGGTACGGCGGCGTCCAATGGTGGGACCGAAGCCGGGCTGCTGGAAATTTGAATAAATCCTATTGTTTTTCAAACACAGTTTGACCCGCTGCTAGCGAAACTGAAGTTATACTGAATTTCAATGGATGCTGATGGGCGACGATGATCGGGCAAGGCCCATGATGGCGCGGCAATCAGGAATCCAGGAAGTCAAAGGGATGTAGAAAATATAAGATTGGAAATGAGATGAGTTCGACGCCGCCGCCTTCAGAGCCACATAAAATTACCGTTGATGAAATGATAGAGTTTTTAGACGGGAATGGCATAACCCCGAAGTGCCCTACATGTGGAAATGAGAAAAGCTCGATCCACGTTGACAAGATGGATGAAGAAGAGGTCAGCCAGTTTGCCAACAGGGTCGCAAAGGTTGACAAGGGAAACGTATCGGACTCCTCCGGCCGTTTCTTGACAACATTGCTCATGTGTGAGAGATGCGGTTATGTAAGAGCGTTTGCAGCGTCTATTGTTAACGACTGGCTCAATGCTAGACACCCAGAGAGAAGGTAAAAAGCATGAGCAATGTTTCGAATGGACCATGGAATACCACACGAACTCCCGATTCGCCTGTTGCGCAGCCAACGGGACCCACTTATGATGGGTCCATGAGCATGCCTACCCGAGAAGAGTTTGACGCTAAGCTTGAAACCATTGAGGTGCGCATGGATGGTCGCGTGGCGTCCATCGAGGCGAACATCAACGGCTTCATGGGGCGGATGGAAGAGCGCTCATTGCGTTCGGATGAGCGATTCAAGAGCATGGACGAACGGATGGGCCGGTTTGAGCAGATCATGGGCGACACGCAAACGTCCATACAAGCTTCCATAAGTAACCTGAAGACAACCATGATTGTCACAGCGCTTAGCACGGTCTTGGCAATCGTCTTAGGCGTGGCTGCATTCAATTCCACCGTTCTTTCGAACATGCTGGCCTCTTTTGAATCCGGTAAGAATACGAGTGCTGTGCAGGCTGAGGTGAAACGCCAGGCCGAAGAAACTGCAGCGCTGCTCAAACAGTTGCAAGAGCGCATGCCTTCCACGCCCCCTATGCCGGCGCCTACACAGCAGCCTCCGACAAAGTAACCCAGCCGTGATTTGGGAACGCGCTTTACTCTGCACCGCACTCGCTGGCTATACTCAGTAGGACGGCAACGCAAAGCCGGTCTAGGCGACAGTGGTCTGCCAGCGCCACGCTGTCGGGGAGCAACCCCCTCCCCCATAAACTAACGTGACGCGAAATCCGGGCCGATCAGGTCCAGTCGATCCGTACAGAACGCATCCACGCCCCACTCCAGCAATTCGCGCGCCCGCGCCGGGTCGTTAACCGTGTAGCAAAACAAACCGAACCCCGCCTGCTTGATCTCCTGCACCTGCCGCGGCGTCAAGTGCTTGTGATTGAGGTGAATCGCCACCGCTCCCACCGCGCGCGCGCGCCGCTCCCAATCCGGCGCCAACTCGCTCATCAGGCAGGCCCGCGGCACCTGCGCTGCCGCTTCTTGCGCCGCTTCCAGCGCGAGCTGGCTAAATGACGACAAAAGCGGCACCCGCGCGTAGTCCCCGGCCGCGATCTCATCGGCAAACATGGCGCCGACGATGCGCGCCACCACTTTGCCGGTCTCGGCGTCGAACCCCGGAGCTGGTTTAAGCTCGATGTTCATCCATACGCCGCTGACCTTGCAAAACTGCGCGAACTCGACGAACAGCGGCACCGCCTCCCCCTTGAAGGCGCGGGAAAACCAACTGCCGGCATCCATTGCCGCCAGTTCCGCCGCATCATAATCGACCACGTTGCCGGAACCGGCCACCGTGCGCCCCAGGAAAGGGTCATGCATCACCACCGGCACGCCGTCCCGGGCCAGCATGACGTCGAACTCAATTGCGCGAAACCCGTGCTCCATGCCGCAGCCCAGGCCGGCGAGCGTGTTTTCAGGCGCTAGCGTGCCGCCGCCCCGGTGCGCCAGACATCTTGGATATGGCCACATCGCACTTCCCCTTACCGAGTCTTGGTGGCGCAACATTATCACGATTCCGGCCGCCTCAAGGCCGGCTGCAAGCATCGAGCGCACACGGTCGTTCCGGCGGTACCCTCGAAAGGCTTTTGTCAAAAATGTTCGCTAACGAACGGATAAGCGATATCAAAAAGCCTAGCCTCGATCTTCCCCCGTCCTTCAATGAGGAGAACGACATGGGCTTTGATTTAGGAAATCTGTTGCAGCAGTACCTGGGCGGAGCAACCAACGCCACGCAGGCTACAGACGACTTCGACCATGTGGCGCAGACCGCGCCGCGCGAAACCCTTGCCAAAGGGCTCGCCGGGGCCATGCGCTCGGACCAGACTCCACCCTTCCCGCAAATGGTCAGCCAGCTGTTTGGTCAGGGCAATCCTGACCAGCGTGCAGGCATGCTGAACCAGCTCCTTTCCAGCGTCGGCCCCTCCGTGCTCAGCTCGATAGCCGGCGGCACGTTGGGCGGCCTGTTCGGCGGCGGCCAGACGCAGGCGCGTGTCACTCCGGAACAGGCCGCCCAATTGTCGCCTGAGCAGGTGCGGGAAATCGCTGAGAAAGCCGAACAGCACAACCCCGGCATCGTCGAGCGCATGGGTGACTTTTACGCCGAGAACCCGACCCTGGTCAAAGCGATCGGCGGCGCGGCGCTGGCAATCGCACTCAGCCACATGGCGCAAGGCACCCAGCGCCGCTAACCAACCAAACAACCAAGCACTTCAGCGAGGCATGTATGGGCATCCTGAGCAATATCTTCAACAAGATCTTTCCCTCATCTCATCCGGCCGTGAAGCAGGCCAACGCTCCGGCCGCACCGCCACCCGTGCAGCAGCAAAACGAGGTGAAGGCTGCCCCGCCGGCCGCCCCGCCGGCGCAACAAATGGAGGTGGTTGACGTGGAAGAAATCCTGACCAATATGCAGAAATCGTCCGGCCAGCAGTTGAACTGGCGTACCTCGATCGTCGACCTGCTCAAGCTGCTGAACCTGGATAGCAGCCTGCACGCGCGCAAGGAACTGGCCGCCGAACTGCACTACCCAGGCGACACCAGCGACTCTGCCGCGATGAACGTCTGGCTGCACAAGCAGGTGATGACGAAACTGGCCGCCAACGGCGGCAAGGTGCCGGCCGACCTGCGGGACTGACGTCAGTCGGCCAGGCTTGTGTTGGCCGGCGCCCCGCAGGCAAAACAGAAACGCGAAAACGCGTTCTTGCGCGAGCTGCAACGGCCGCAGCGGTCGAACAAGCCGATGCCGCAGTGCGGGCAAAAGTCGAGCGCGGGCTCCTTCGCGTCGATGGGGCGCTCGCAGCTGGGGCAGACGCCCTTGCCGATGCGGGCAAGGGCCACATCGTAGCGCAGCGTCTGGCGGCGCTCCTGGTCCGGGAGGGCTTCGGCCACCTTCTGCCGGGCCAGGTAGTGCTGTAACGACACGATCGCATAGCGGCCGGCCACGACAGTCAAGACAATGCCGACGATGTAGCGCACGTAGCCACCGTAGCTTGGCAGGTAGGGCACCAATTCAAAAAAGAACGCGTACAGCGCAAAGAAAACGAAGCCCCAGACGAACGGCCAGTAGCTGCCGTGGCGCTTGCGGGCGAACAACCAGCCGGCCACGACCAGGAGCGGCAGCGTTACCGCCAGCCGGTACAGGAACACCCGCAATTCCCTGGCCCGCGCCGCCTTCGTCGCCGCTTCGCGCGCCGGGGCCGCCAATTGCTCCCAGCGGTCGGCTGCGCGCGCGCTGGCCTGGGAGGCATCGAGCAGTTCCTGCTGCTGGGCTTCGACCGCCGCCAGCGCCTTGCGCTCTTGCGCCTTCAGTTCGTCGAGCGCGCGCGTGCGTTCGATCAGTTCGGCGTCCTGCTCGGGACGCGCCGTAGCCCGGCGCGTGGCCAGCCAGTTGTCGAAGGTTTCGCGGGCCACGCGGCTGTTGGACTCGGCCACCTGATGTTTCTGCGTGGCCTGGTCGAGCCGTTCGCGCGCCGCCGTGTGGCGCGCCTGCGCCGCCGCCTGCTGGGCACGCACCGAAGCAGCCTGTTGAGGGTCGATGAACTGCTCGACCGGACGCGGCGGCTCGACATCCCGCAAATTCTCGACGATCTTGCCGCCAAGGCCGATCAGGAAACCGGCGAATATGAATGCGACCAGCCACAGGCCACGTTGCATCCATTTCTCAGTCAAACGCAAGCCCTTGCTCATGGAATATCCTCTCGTTCGCGACGATGGTGTCATATTGCCACGGACCCGCCAGTTGCAACCACCGGCAAACGCAAAGCGCGGGCGCCTGGACTGCCCGCCGCGCGTTTCGTTTCAGAAGTACGTCAGGCCGAGCGCGGCGCGCACTTCGTCGGCGGTCCGGGCTGCCACTTCGCGCGCCTTGAAGGTGCCTTCCTTGAGCACCTGCATGATGTAACCGCGGTCCTTCGCCAGCTCCTCGCGGCGCGCGCGGATGGGCCTGAGCAGCTCTTGCAGGATGCCTTCGAGGCGCTTCTTGACGACGCTATCGCCCAATCCGCCGCGCACATAGTGCGCCTTCATTTCCTCCAGGCCAGCCTTGTCGATATCGAAGGCGTCGAGATAGATGAACGCGACGTTGCCTTCGAGATGGCCGGGATCGGATACACGCAGGTGCAGCGGGTCGGTGTAAATCTGCTTGACGGCCGCGCTGATTTCGTCGGCGGTGGCGCCGAGGTTGATCGTATTGCCCAGCGACTTGCTCATCTTGGCCTTGCCGTCGATACCAGGCAGGCGGCCGACCTCCGGCACCAGCGCCTTGCACTCGACCAGGATGTCGCGCTGGGCGATGCGGTTGAAGCGGCGCACGATTTCGTTGCATTGCTCGATCATCGGCAACTGGTCCTCGCCCACTGGAACCACCGTAGCCTTGAAGGCGCTGATGTCGGCGGCCTGACTGGCGGGATAGGTCAGAAAGCCAGCGGGGATGTCGCGCTCGAAGCCGCGCAGCTTGATCTCTTCCTTGACGGTCGGGTTGCGTTCGAGGCGCGCGACCGTGACGAGGTTCAGGTAGTAGAAGGTCAGCTCGGCAAGTTCTGGAATCTGGGACTGGATCAGGACGGTCGAGCGCGCCGGATCGATGCCGACGGCGAGGTAATCGAGCGCCACCTCGACCACGTTCCGGTGTACCTTGCCGGTGTCATCCATGTTGTCGGTGAGCGCCTGGGCGTCGGCCAGCATGACGAACTGGCGGTACTGGTCCTGGTAGGCAATACGGTTGCGCAGGCTGCCGACGAAGTGGCCGAGATGCAACGGGCCGGTGGGGCGGTCGCCGGTGAGGATGACAGGCGTGGAAGCGGGGGTGGTTTGCAAGCTCATCGAGTTTCCTTGTCTCTGCCTCGATTCTGCCGCGCCAACGAAAAAACGCCACCTGAATCGAGGCGGCGTTTATTGAAAATTCACATCATGTCCAGTGGCCGCCCGCTCTCAGCGGCGCCACCAGTTGCAAAGAAGTGAATGTGGGTTGAGAAAATTCATGGATCGCATGGTTACAGGTTGACGCCACGCTGTCAACCGCTTCCGCGCGCCAGCCGAACGGGTGCCGCTGCATTTTGTCCGAACTTTTATTTTTTGGCGGCCCTCTAAAATTCCTCCGTTGCAAAAATTTTAACGATTGGTGAATTTCATGGATTCAAACACGCGCATCATCAATCTCTCCCGCCCGCTCGAACTCTGGGGCGGCCTCGAATGTACGGTCAATCGCGTCCGCAACGACTACTACAGCCAGCTCGACAGAAACGGACATACCCAACGCGCCTGCGACATCGACCGTTTCGCCTCGCTCGGCATCCGCGCCATCCGCTACCCGATCCTGTGGGAACACACCGCCCCGGACGGCCTGGCCACCGCCGATTGGCGCTGGCCCGACGAACGGCTGCGCGCACTGCGCGACGCCGGCGTGACGCCCATTGCCGGCCTCGTGCACCACGGCAGCGGCCCACGCCACACCAGCCTGCTCGACCCGGCCTTTGCCGAGCAGCTGGCCGACTATGCGGGCGCGGTCGCCGCGCGTTATCCGTGGCTTGAATACTACACTCCGGTCAACGAGCCGTGCACCACCGCGCGGTTTTCGGGCTTGTACGGGCTGTGGTACCCCCACGGGCGCGACGACCGCACCTTCATCCAAGCCCTGCTGAACCAGTGCCGCGCCGTCGTGCTGGCGATGCGGGCGATCCGCAAGATCCAGCCCGATGCCAAGCTGGTTCAGACCGACGACCTGGGCAAGAACTACGGCACGCCAGAAATGACGCATCTGGTCAATTTCTACAACGAACGGCGCTGGCTGGCCTGGGATCTGCTGTGCGGCACGATCGGTCCCGAGCATGTGCTGTGGAACTACCTGACCGGCACCGGCATCGACGAGTCCGAGTTCCTGTGGTTCCGCGACAATCCCTGCCCTCCCGACATCATCGGCGTCAACTACTACGTCACCAGCGAACGCTGGCTCGACCACCGGGCAGAGCGCTATCCGGCGCACCATCGCGGCATGGCCGACGGCAAGCCCTGCGCGGACATCGAAGCCGCGCGCGTGCTGGCCACGCCCACGCCCGGCATTGCGCCGCTGCTGTCGGAAATCTGGGACCGCTACCGCTTGCCGCTTGCGGTGACCGAAGCGCACATCGACTCCAACCGCGAAGACCAGTTGCGCTGGCTGCTGGAAATCTGGGAAGCGGCGCAGCAGTCCAGGCAAGACGGGGTGGACGTGCGCGCGGTGACGGTCTGGGCGCTGCTCGGCTCGTTCGACTGGAACTGCGTCGTGACCGAGTGCCGGGGCTATTACGAGCCGGGACCGTTCGACGTGCGCTCCCCCTTGCCGCGCCCGACCGCCGTGGCGGGCATGATGCGCGAACTTTCCAGCGGCAAGCCCCTGTCGCACCCGGTGCTGCGCGGCCAGGGCTGGTGGCGCCGCCCGGGGCGCTTCCTGTGCCAGCCGGTCGCCACGCCGGCCGCGCTGATCTCGATGCCGGGGGCACCCACCACCTGGGCGGCAAGACGGCGGACCCGATCCTGATCCTCGGCGCCACCGGCACCCTCGGCCGCGCCTTTGCCCGCATCTGCCACAAGCGCAACCTGGCCTATCGCCTGCTGTCGCGCCGCGACATGGATATCGCGGACCCGGCTTCGGTCGAGCGCGCGCTCGGCCGCTTTCACCCGTGGGCGGTCATCAACGCCTGCGGCTATGTCCGCGTCGATGACGCCGAGCACGACGCCGAGCGCTGCTTCCGCGAAAACACGATCGGCCCGGCGATCCTGGCCGCCGCGTGCGCGCGCCACGGCGTGCACCTGACCACGTTCTCGAGCGACCTGGTATTCGACGGCAGCCGGGACCAGCCCTACGTGGAGACGGACGCCGTCGCCCCGCTGAACGTGTATGGCAGAAGCAAGGCCGAAGCCGAAGTGGGCGTGCTGGACAAGCATCCGGACTCGCTCGTGGTGCGCACCAGCGCCTTCTTCGGGCCGTGGGACAACTTCAACTTCGTCACCCTGGCGCTGGGCGCGCTCGAACGCGGCGAAACCTTCACGGCGGCCAGCGATCTGACCGTGTCGCCGACCTACGTGCCGGATCTGGTGAACGCCTGCCTGGACTTGGCGATCGACCGCGAAAGCGGGATCTGGCACCTCTCGAACGGCCGCGCGGTCACCTGGGCCGAGTTGGCGCTGAAGGCAGCGCAACACGCGGGCGTCGATGCGAGCCGGCTCGAATCGCAGCCTAGCAGCGGCTGCAACTTCGTGGCGGAACGGCCACGCTACAGCGCGCTGCACAGCGCACGCGCGATGTTGCTGCCGACGCTGGACTACGCCCTCGGGCGCTTCATCGAATTGCGCGGCGAAGAAGGGCCGGATCTTGAGGAAGCGATCATGACTGGCGAGAGCCAGCAGGAAACGACGCCGCCGGACGCCTTCCATGCCAAGCACTTCTGAGCGGACGAGGCGTGCGGGCCTGGCGCCCGCACGCCACTGTGTTAGTGCGGTAACTGGCGCAGGTATTGCTCGACCTCCCTGCTCTCGAAGCCGGAAATATTCTTCGGGATTTCTTCCTCGACCATCTTCTGCACTTCCTTGCTCATGTTCTGACGGATCAGCCCAAGGAATTTCGGCGCCGCGATCACGCGCAACCTGTCGAAACGATGCTCGTTGCGCGCCTGGTCCAGGTAACGCCCAAGCTGCTTGGAGAACATTTCCACCTCATGCTCCCTGACGCTTTGCTGCGGTTCGGACGTATGCGCCTGGCCGCGCGCGCCGGGGCCGAGATTGCCCGGACCGCCCTCGCCGCCCTGGCCTCCCTGACCAAAACGGCCGCCCGCGTCCGTCACCTGCTCACGCTCCATCTGGCGCGCCTCGGGATTGAGCATGTCTTCAATTTCCCGCAACTTGTGACCGCTGTCCGACAGCTCAAAGACCCGCGCGCGGTTTGAATCCGCAGCAATTACCCAAGTGGTTCGCATGGACTTCTCCTTCTCATCAAGACCGGATAAATCGGCAAGGACAGTGTAACGCTGCATCCAAAAACAGGGAGCCCGCGAGCGCGGCGTTATAAAATGCGAATGCCAGACAACAACCGCAAAGGCGCGATCCCGTGCATGAGCAACAAGCGTTCCCCTTCTTACGGGAAATTCTCCTGTTCCTTATCCTGGCCGGGGTTCTGGTTCCCACATTGCAGCGTTTACGCGTCAACCAAGTGCTCGGCTTCCTGGCGGTAGGCGCCCTGCTTGGTCCGTTCGGACTGGGTCTGCTGGTGGACGAGGTGCCCTGGCTCGGCTACCTGACTTTTCCCAGCGGCCAGGGCGTGTCGATGCTGGCCGAACTGGGCGTACTGTTCCTGATGTTCATGATCGGCCTGGAACTGTCGGGCGCGCGCCTGTGGTCGATGCGGCACTGGGTGTTCGGCGCCGGCGCCGCCCAGGTGCTGGTCAGCGCGCTCCTGATCGGCGGCACGGTCTATCTGCTCGGCCAGCCGCCGCAGGTGGCCCTCATTCTCGGACTGGTGCTGTCGCTGTCATCGACGGCGGTCGTGATGCACCTCATGAGCGAGCAGCAAAGCATCGGCACGCGCCTGGGCCAGGCCACCTTCGCCGTGCTGATGCTGCAGGACCTGGCCGTGGTGCCGATCCTGATCCTGATCGGCGCGCTCGGCCCCCGTGGCGGCGGCGGGGACGCGGCGATGCTGATGCTGGCGACCGTGGCCAAGGCCGGCGGCGCGGTCGCGCTGATCTACCTGGCCGGCGCGCGCGTGATCCACCCGTTGTTCCGCGCCTTTGCGCAGCACCGCCAGCCGGACGTGTTCATGGCGCTGATCCTGCTGAGCACCTTCGGCATCGCCGGCCTGTTCGCCGCGGCGGGCCTGTCGATGGCGCTGGGCGCGCTGATCGCCGGGCTGCTGCTGGCCGAGACCGAGTTCAAGCACGAAGTCGAACTGATGGTCGAACCCTTCAAGGGTTTGCTCATGGGGCTGTTCTTCATGACGGTCGGCACGGGGCTGGACACGCGCCAGATCGTCGAGGCGCCGCTATGGCTGGCTACGGCGGTGTGCGCGCTGGTGCTGATCAAGGCGGCTGTCGTCACGCTGCTGTTCCGCCTGGGCCGGTTGCCGTGGGGCCGCGCGATCGAAGGCGGCCTGTTGCTGGGACAGGGCGGCGAATTCGCCTTCATCGTGATCGGC
>Ga0170475_115846048_pt1 | contig 10372 bp, 2 predicted proteins | sample Soicark_Litter_5_FD_111474 | JGI IMG/M metagenome (GOLD analysis project Ga0170475, IMG submission 111474) | Avena fatua rhizosphere microbial communities from Hopland, California, USA. Combined Assembly of 48 SPs | reverse complement strand
GGTCCATCCTTGGGTAGCACCCTCGTCGTGCCACCACATTTCCATGGCTGACCAGCGCGTTTTAAGACATGTCGCAAATTATTGTTCGCTCTGTTCTCGAGAGGATTCAAATGAAGCTGACCCAACGCAAATCGGTCTCCCGCAAACAAATTGGCACCCTTCTGGCGGTCGCCGTTATCGGCCTTACGGGCGTCCGGGCCTATGCGACCGATGGGGTCACAAATGGCGGTGACAACCTGGGCAGCGGCGCCAGTTATGTCAACGGGATCCTCCCGGACAACAACGGCTACCTTATTTTTGACATCAACAACACCAGCATCACCGGTTCCTATAACTTCGCCACGGCTCCTTCGAACTCCTTTGGTGGGTGGCGCGTTGTGAATCCGGCCGTGGATGTGACGGTCAATCTGAGTGGCACCAGCACGACGATTGGCTTCCTGGGTATCGATATGACCCAAGCCACCAAAAATCTCACGTTTTCCGGTGGCTCGCTGGTCCTCAGCAATAGCCAGGACTGGAATATCGGCGGCCAGTCGGTCATGACCGTCAGCGGCTCGAAACTCTTTACCTTCAACAGCCAGATCACCAAGTCGGGCACGGGCAGCGTGGTGCTCACCAGCTCCTCGTCTTGGGGCGACAACGCTTTCACCCAGGAAACCTTCCGCCTCAACAATGGCGTCCTCCAACTCGGCGATCAATCGGCCTCCTTCTCCAATATCATTAACGTCAACTCCAACCAGCTGATCATGTCCGGCGGCACGCTCTCGTTGAATGGTGCCTCGGGCTCCAGCCAAACCCTCCAGAATTTCATTCTCGATCGCGGCTCGTCCCGCATCGTCACCGCCGCCAATAACAACCTGACCATTTCCAGCGCACCCACCGCCAATAGCAACGCGCAAAACGGGCAGGTCAGCTCCTTGGTGTTTGACGTGGGAGCCGGCTCCGTTATCACGTGGGGCTCGGTTGGCGCCCAGAACATTCTCACCGATAGCCAAGGCAACGCGGTTTATCGTTTCGGTAACACCGACTTTGCCGCCACCGATTCCAGCAGCCACGTCATTGCGGCCTCTTACACCGCCCTTCCCGCTTCGGGCGCTTCGGCCACCACGGCTTACAGCTTTGGGGCCTCGATGGCCATCACCGCAAGCCAGACTGCTGGTGCGATCAAGTTCACCGGCGGCGCTGGCTCTTCGCTGACCTTGAACACCAACGTGATCCTCCAGACCGGCGGCATTCTTGCGACCGGCGGTAATACGCTGGTCATCGGTGGTGCAGGGGCTTCCACCCTCACCGCCCGCGCTACCAATCCGGGTTCTTATGCCGTACTGCCTATCTATGTGACCGGCAACGGTTCAGTCACCATCAACAACACCACCATCGCCGACAATGGAACCAGCCGCGTCGCATTGCTCAAAGATGGTTCCGGCACACTGACTATTTTGACTTCCCAGAGTTACTCCGGCGGGGCGTATTTGTTCGGCGGCGTGCTCGCCATTGCCGGCGGCAGCGGCTTGGGCGCTGATCCTGCTTCAAACACCGGCTACCTCTACATGGACGGTGGCGAGCTTGATTTCCTCGGAACCAATTCCGGTAGCGGAAATAGCCGCAACGTGGTCATCGGCGAGAAGGGTGGCATCATCAATGTGACGCAAGCAAATCAGTCCTTTACGGTTGGCACCCTGACCAACGCCACGAACAACTCGTTCATCGGCAGCACCGGCCCTGGTGTTTTGACCAAGACCGGCGCCGGAATCTTTGGGATCAGCCGCGATAACAGCAATTTCGGTGGAACCTTGCGGGTCACCCAGGGTGCGGTGAACTTCTCCCAGATCAATACCACCGCTTGGAACAACTCCAACGCGGTTATCAACCTTGCCGGCGGCTCGCTGACGGGTACGCCCCTTCTTACCGTTGGCAGCATCACCCTTGCCTCAGGTGGCGTTCTCAATAGCAACGGCACTTTGACCGCAAACCTCGTCAGCGTCACCGGCAACGGCTCCAAGATCATTAACAACAGCCCGATCAACGCCTCCGTGTCGGTTAACGGTTTCGGCCAGATCGCCATGACCGGCGGCACCATCACCCCCTCCTTCGGTGGTTCGATCGTCATCGGCAACAATGGCTTGATCGCCAATACCGGTAACTCCGGCCTTATGGGCACCGTCTTCGTCAACGCCGGCGGTACCTTGGCCAACACGGCGGCTTCCTTCATCGGTAACGGCAGCGGCAGCCTCGTGGTCAGTGGCCTTGCCAGCACCGCCAACAATTCAGCCATCGGCATCCCGGTCTTCGTCAATGCCGGCGGTTCGTTGACCGTCACCGGCACCACCATCAACAGCCAGGTGAACAACTTCGGCACCATGAACATGGCGGGTAACACCGTCATCAGTTCCCAAGTCAATAACAACGGCGTCTTTACGATGTCGGCTGGTTCGCTCACCCAAGGCCTCACCAACAATGCCCAGGGCATCTTCAACGGCAACGGTGCGGTCACCTCGGGCGGCCTGACGATGAACGCCAATTCGATCGTCAACCCCGGCACCTCCTCCACCATCGGTACCCTCTCGCTCAACAGCCTGACGGTCAACGGTGGTTCGGTGAATTACAATATGGGCGGCTTGGTGCATGATCTGATCACCGGTGCCAACGCCTCCACCATGCAATATTTTGGCCCCAACTCCAGCTCGCCTTTGAACGTTTCCGCTCTGGATGCCACCGGCGCCAATCAGTTCGCCAGCTCCGGCACCTTTACCCTGATCTCCAATATCAGCGGCTTGAGCAACGGCACTGTCTTGGGTGTTAACGGCGGCGTCGGCAACACGATCATTCTCGCCAACACTTCCGGCAGCATTTCCAGCTGGAAGTTCCAGGTCGTTCCGAACGTTACCAATGCCTCTAATTCCGATATCGTCCTCATCGAGACCACCAGCGGCGCGGGCACCGGTCACTTCTGGATCGGCGGCACCGGCGGCACCAACAACTACAGCACCGGTAGCAACTGGCTGGGCACTCCCGCCAACAATGTCGGCGATGTGGGGGTCTTCGGCGACCCCTTCGATCACATGGCCGCCAGCACCACGCTGGTTGACTTGGGCAATAACGTCGTAACCCTTGGTGCGGCCGCGATTGGCCAGAATGGTTTCGTCTTCACCAGCGGCACCATCGCCATCTCCGGCGCGACCGGCGGCATCAACCAAATCGATTACATGGGCAACCAGGGCCTGACCACCGTGATCAATTCCGCCGTGGCTTTGTCCAACAACGCCAACGTGAGCATCTCCGGCGGCACCTTGTCCTTGAATGGTGGCGTCAGCGGGGGCTCGGGCATCGTGGAAATCGCGGGTGCCGCGGCTAACACCCGTTTGATCATCGGCGGACCCACCAGCTATGCCGGGTCCACAACGGTGAGCGGCGGTATCCTTGAATTCACGGGCAACAATGCCAGCAGCGCCTCCAGCTCGTACTCCTTGGGCACTGGCACCACCCTCTTGTTTACTCAGACCAATGCCTTGGCGTTGGGTGGCCCCATCACCGGCACCGGCCAGGTTCAGATCACCAACGGTGGCACGGTTTCTCTTCCCACCGGCCTCAGCAATTACACCGGCGTGACCAACGTCGACAATGGCCGCATGTTGGTCAATGGCGGCACCTTGTTCGCCAGCACCGTGATCAACGTCGGTAGCCTCACCGGTCAAACCGGTGTGTTCCAGATGACCGGCGGCACGGTCCGATCCGTGGCGGCTGGCCAGTTCGCCTCGGGCTTCGGCCTCGGTATGGCTGCCAACGCCACCGGCGTCCTGCAAATCTCCGGCGGAACCCTCAACGTGGGTAACAACGGTCAGCTCCAAGTTGGCGGTGCCGTGGGTGGCTACGCCAGCTTTGACCTCAGCGGTGGCAGCGTCTCGGTCAACAACTTCTTCCCCATTGCACAGACCAACGATAACGGCATCATGAACCAGACCGGTGGCATGATGTTCATCGGCACCGCCTCCGGCAGCTTGATGACCATCGCCAACGGTGGCAACGCCGCCAACACCGCAGTCGGTGTCTTTAACATCTCCGGCGGCACCCTGACCGGCACCGGTGCTCGCGTCTCTGAAGGATTCGGCACGGCCATCGTCAACGTCTCCGGTACTGGCCACGCCAACTTCCAGAACGGCTTCATGGCCTTTAACGGCTCCGGCAACAACAACAACGCCGCGGTCGGCTCTGGCGGCCAGTTCAGCACCGGCGTCATCAACATTGGTGCGGTCGGTGCGGGCGGCGGTACCCTTACCGCCGGCGGCATCTTCAAGGGTGCCAACGGCATCGGCTTGGTCAACTTCCATGGCGGCACCCTTCGCGCGGGCGGAAACCAGGGCAGCTTCATCAACATCAATACCGCCACGGCAAACGGCCAAGGCCATGTTTACGTGTGGAGCGAAGGCGCGGTCATCGATACCAACACCTTCAATGACACCGTCCTCAACGCCTTGGAAGCGGTTCCCTCCGGCACCGGCGTCACCAGCATCACCATCCCCAGCCAGCATGGTTTGGGTTATGTAGGCACCCCGGTCGTCTCCCTCGTGGGTGGCGGTGGCGTGGGTGCGACGGCTGTCGCCCAAATGAGCAACGGCACGATCACCGGGATCATCATCACCAACCCGGGCATCGGTTACACCCAGGCTCCGACCGTGGTCATCGCGGGCGGCACGCTGGCGACTGGCACGACCGCCCAGGCCTCGGCTTCCATCGGCAGTTATGCACTCGGCGGTGGCTTCACCAAGACCGGTGCGGGCATCCTTACCCTCGCGGGTGCCGACACCTACACCGGCGACACCTCGGTCACCGGCGGTTCGCTGGTCTTCTCCCTGCCCCACGGTTCCTATCGCAACACCATCCTGAATGGTGGCGGCTTGGTCGCCAACGGCAGCCTGACCACCAACGGTTATCTGAACATCATCAACGGCAATATGACCATCGCCGACAACCTGATTAACTCCTTCGCCGGCGCTGGCACGGTCAGCAGCGGTATCTTCAATACCGGTTCGGGTACCACCACCCTGAACAACAACCTCACCATCAACGGTGGTACCGTGAATCTGACCGGTGTACTGAGCTACAGCGGCCCCACCAACGTGAACAACGGTGGTGCACTGAACTTCGCAACCGTTTCCAGCACCAACAGCAACGCCCTGAATATCAACAATGGGTCGATCAACACCCTCGGCCAGATCGGCACTGTGACCGTCAACGGGGTCATGGGTTCGCCCACCATCACCGGCAATGTCACTCTCGGCCTCACCGGCAGTGCTACGGCTGGTACATTGAACATGACTTCGCTGGCCTTGGCGGCCTCCACCACCAACCGCATCAACATCGACGTCAACAACGGCGTCGCCGACAAGATCCTCCTCAACAACGGCACTGGCGCATTTACCGCCAACGGGTCCGCCATTTCGGTTGGATTCGGCCTCTTCCAGATGCCGTCGGGTGGCTTGCCCAACGGCAGCCAATTGCCCTTCCTCGTCGGTGCAAACGACCAGACCGGCGTGTTCACCTTCGTCGGCGGTGGGACCAGCCAACAAATCGAATTCCAGCAGTTCTCTATCGCACAGAACGCCAGCAGCGCTTACCTGCTGGTCAACGGCTCCGTGCCTGCCACCCCGGCCACCTTGTACTGGGGCGGCAGCTTGGCCGCGGGCAGCGCCCCTCCGGGTCTCCTGCTTGACGGCAGCACGGTTACCCCGACCATCTGGGGTGGTCAGACCGGCGTGAGCACCTTCGCCACTGGTACCCTCACCAACTGGTCCACGACCAGAACGCTGGCCAGCAACGCCCGCAATCTCCCAGGCCTCACCACCAACGTATACTTCAACGGCTCGCTTTCCTCGGCCGCTCTCTATAACACCACCCTGGGCCGCAATTTCGAAATCAACTCCCTCAACATCAACCCCGGCACCAATCTCGGTGGAACCCTCTCCAACGGGACGCCCATCGCCGGTGTCATCATCTCCGGTGCGACCCTCACCCTCGATGGCTCCGATATCGGAAACACCAACCAACAGCCCGGATTCCTGGGTGGCAGCTTCTCCGCCTTCGGCAGCACCACCGTCGATCAGGCCATGATTTGGCTGGGCAAGGGCGGCACCATCAGCTCCACCCTCGCCCTTGGCAACGATCAGACGTGGGAACTCGATGCCAACGCGGCCAAAGCCGTGACTATCAGCGGCGGCATCATCGGCGCCCACGCCCTCACTTTGGTCGGTACCCGTGACGTGATCTTGTCCGCCGCCAGCACCTACACCGGTGGTACGACCATCTCCGGTATCTACGGTAACTTCACCGTGTACGCCGGTAACAACACCGCCCTGAGCACCGGCCCTGTCACGGTCGGCTCCGGCGCCACCCTCGATTTGAGCAACGGTGTCGCGAACAACAACCTCACCCTCACCGGCGGCCTGAATGGCGACGCCGCTGGCGTCATCACTGCCAGTGGTACTGGAAACGCCGCCCTCACCCTTAACCAAACCGTTACTTCCACGTTCGCCGGCATCATCCACGGTGCCGCCGCTATGTCCGTCACCAAGACCGGCACGGGCACTGTGATCCTCACCGGGGCCAATGATTACACCGGCAACACCGTCGTTAACCAAGGCCACCTCGTCCTCGGCCCCGGCGGCAAGCTCTTTACCGGCACCGGCAACGGTAACCAGATCCTTGTCAGCAACACCGCCAACACCATCGGCTACTTCGATCTCACCGGCGGCACCATCTCCAACGTCGGCGCCACCGCCTTCACCATCAACGTCGCCAACGTCGACAACAGCACCGGCGTCTTCAACATGACCGGCGGCGGCATCATCACCGGTAACCAAACCGCCCTCGCTAACGGTGCCAACCGCTCCGCCTACTTCAACATGTCCGGCGGCAGCATCAACAACGGCAACTGGTTCGTCGTCGGTGGCGTCGGTGCCAACGGCAACGAAACCGCCGCCCTGAACATGACCGGCGGTACCCTCAACATCTCCGCCAACCAGATGACCATCGGCGGCCAGGCCAACGCCAAGATTGGCTCCAACATGGTCAACGTCGCCGGCACCGGTGTCATCATGGTCACCTCCGCCAACAACGGCATCTTCATCGGTGAAGGTGGCTACGCCGTCATGACCATCGCCGACAACGCCCAAGTCCTCACCAATACCACCGGCGTCATCAACATGACCCGCAACGGTACCACCGAAAATATCTCCGTCCTTAACCTCAACGGCGGTAAACTCACCGTTGGCTCCAACAACAACTCCGGCATCGGCCGTAACAACCAGGGCAACGGCTCCAACGCCGTCGTCAACTTCAACGGTGGCACCCTCTCCTCCTTCGGGGCGGAAAACCTCATCGCCACCGTCATGGACAACGTCTATGTCTACGAAAACGGCGCCTACATCGACACCGCCGGCTTCACCGACACCATCAACAAGCCCCTCAGTTCCCCAGACGGCTTGGGCATCGGCACCATCACCGTCACCGGCGGCACCGGCTACGTCCCCGGCAGCTCCCCCATCGTCCGTGTCGCCAACGGCACCGGCAGCCTCGCCACCGGCTATGCGATCATCGACGCCTCGGGCAACATGACCGGCATCAAGCTCACCAACGCCGGCCGTGGCTACACCGCGGGCGATAACGTCACCGTCTCCCTCGTCGGTGGCTCCATCGCTGGCACCGTCCAACCCACCTTCGGCGTCGCCTTCAAGACCAACGTCGCCGGCGACCTCAACAAGGTCGGTGCGGGCGTCCTTAACCTCAACCTTGATGAATCGGCCTTCACCGGCGGCTACAAGTCCTACGGTGGCACCTTGCTCTTCTCCGACGCCACCGTCCTCAACAACGCCAGCCCGGTCAACGCCGTCTCCGGCGAAGTCCAGATCAACCGCACCTCCGATACCGTCTACCAGAATCCGTTCTCCAGCGGCAACGGCGGCACCATCAACCTCGCGGGTGCCTCCAAGACCACCTTCGCCAACAACAACAACATGTCCGGCAAGCTCCTGGTCGCCGGCGGCAACGTCCAGTTCGGTACCGGTACCTCCACGGGCAACGTCGGCAGCGGCACCATCGTGCTCTCCGCCGGCAACAACGTGACCTACAACAGCACCAGTGCAATCAACGGCGGTGGTGCGATCACCGGCAACTCGACCACCAGCATCATCCAGGCTGGTCCTGGCGTGACCACCATCGGCACGGCTACCAACAATCCGCTCGCAGGCTTTACTGGCCATATCCAGGTCTCCGCTGGCACCTTGAAACTCGCGGAACTCAATCCTTCCGTGGCTCGCCAGACGCCCACCGTCGCCGTGGTGCTCAATGCCTCCAACCTCACGCTGGCAGCTAACACCAGTCTGGATATTTCCAACCATGACCTGATCATCCATGGCGGCAACTTCTCCACCATCGAAGGTCTCGTGGCCAGTGCCTTTAACCCGGGCATCGGTGACTGGTCGGGCTTTGGCATCACCAGCTCCACGGCCGCCGCTCAAGGCAACACCATCGGCGTGGGTATCGCCCAGGACCTTGGCTATGGCGATGGAACCCTCGGCACCCTGCTCTTTGACGGTGTTGCGGTCCAACCCACCGACATCCTGGTGAAGTACACCACCTATGGCGATGCCGACCTCAACGGCGTGACCAATGACGATGACTACACGCTGCTGCAGATTGGTTATGGCAACACCGGCGTGGGCTGGGAATTGGGCGACTTCGACCGCAATGGCGTGGTGAACGACGACGACTACACGTTCATCCAGATTGGTTACAACCCCGGCGGCACGCCTCTGGGTGGCCTCGGTGGCGGTCTGCAAGTCGGCGGCGTCGCTGGTCCCTCCATCGTGGCTGTGCCTGAACCTGCCAGCTTGGCAGTGCTGGGTCTGGCCGTGGTCGGCCTAGTTGCCAAACGTCGTCGGAAATAAAAATTGTTGCAATATCCCTTGACAGCTGTTTCTTTCGTGTCATATTTACGCAAGAGCCTCTCTTTGTAAGGAACCCCGAGTATGAAAATCCAACGCAAAAATGTAGTCGGTGCGGCAATCGCGGCAGCTGTGCTGGGATTGAGCCAGATCGGGTCGGCGGCGATGATCGTCGACCTCCGATTCGCAGACGCGAGCGGAGTCGATCTGGCCGGTACAGCCGCCAAAACCCAAACCGCTACGGCGGGCACTGACTACAATGTCAATGTCTGGGCCCAGGTAACCGGCGCAGATGCAAACAATGGAAACGATGGGTTCGAATTCCTCATCGGCTCCATTCAGAGTGCTCAGATTGGTGGCGGGGCCCTCACCGGGGCTGCGGGCGTAGGCGTCACCACGACCTTCCAAGTTTATAATTCCAGCACCACGAGCGGCTTTACGGCTACATCGCCAACTGGCGGTCCTGGTGCTTTGGATAGCGCGACAGCTGATAACATTCAAGACCTTGGGCTCGGGACCACGACCAGCACCGCCAGCGAAATTAAAGTGGTGGCGAACTTGGGCACCCCAGGCGGAACGCCTGTTCTGTTGGGTACGAGCGGTGCAACTGCGAACGCCCTTCCTGGCTCAGGAAACGCTAATACGGGTGCAGAATTCTTGCTCGGTCATGTGACCTTCCATGTGGGTGCTCTCACGGGCACAGCTGGAGCTGCAACGGCCGTCAACTGGGTGAGCTTCCAATCAGCTACTGCCGCGAAAACCGCGAAGCAGGTCGTTGATGGCGCCACCGTTACCACGTTGAACGCCGGTTCGACTGTGGCTTCTAACGCTTCCACGCCAAACAACGGTTTGCTTTTCCTCGGCGGCGGCGGTCCGCCCCCGACACTGGACACCGTGGCATTGGCCTCGACGCCCAATGGGGGCACTCAGGTTAGCGAAGGCAACGGCGTATTCGACAATCACTTCCCCAGCGGTCCTGGCGCTCCGCCGACTCCGATCGCGGTTGGCACAGCGGGCACCGGAGCCGCGGTCGGCAGCCTTCATATCGTCGATTTGGCCAGTACGGGCGATGTTTATGTCCTTACCCACTTGACTGGCGGCAAAACGCTGGCAGATTTGCATAATCTTCCCAGTGGCTTCACGGCTGTCGATCTGACCAACAGTTCATTCCTCAACAATCCGAGCAATTCGGACTGGAAGAACCTGATGAATCTGTACGGCAACTTTGCTAACGTCGGCTTCAAATTCACCGCCGCTCCCGGCGGTACCGCCAACGATTACTTTGTCTGGGATCTCGGGGCCGATAACGCCGCCATCGACCAGATCGTCGCGGTTCCCGAACCGGCTTCGCTCGGCCTCGTCGGAATCGGAGTGTTCGCACTCATGACTCGCCGCCGTCGCTCGGTGAAATGAGCAGGTTCCCATAATTGATG
>Ga0170475_131878980_pt1 | contig 10373 bp, 6 predicted proteins | sample Soicark_Litter_5_FD_111474 | JGI IMG/M metagenome (GOLD analysis project Ga0170475, IMG submission 111474) | Avena fatua rhizosphere microbial communities from Hopland, California, USA. Combined Assembly of 48 SPs | reverse complement strand
TGAAAGCATAAGCAAAGCAATACCTCAACATCTTGGTGACTACATCCACTCGGTGGTCGACTCGAGCGAAGAAAACGACGATCTTCACTGCTTACAGTCACAAAAGTCGTTCCGCCAAAGCGTTCATGGCGTAAAGACGTCACCTGTTTTCGGTTTCTTAAACAGAAAAAAAAAACGTTATAAATAATCAACCAATGATTCGAAACTTTCTTACTGAAAGCGTAAGCAAAGCAATACCTCAACATCTTGGTGACTACATCCACTCGGTGGTCGACTCGAGCGAAGAAAACGACGACCTACACTGCTTACAGTTACAAACGTCGTTCCGCCACAGCATTCATGACGTAGAGACGTCACCTGTTTTCTGTTTCATAAAAGAAAAAAACAAACGTTGCAAACAAACAACCAATGAATCGAAGCTTTCTTAATGAAAGCGTAAGCAAAGCAATACCTCAACATCTTGGTGACTACATCCACTCGGTGGTCGACTCTAGCGAAGAAAACGACGATCTTCACTGCTTACAGTCACAAACGTCGTTCCGCCACAGCGTTCATGACGTAGAGACGTCACCTGTTGTTTTGTTTTGATCCTAGCATTACAGTTGCTGCTATCTGCGTTGAGGCTCTGGGCAGACTTTCATTCGATTTGGAGCTTTCGTTGCATGCGTGTCTTCAATTCAACGACGTGTTTTCAATTCAACGACGTGTTTTCAATTCAACGATGTCTTTTCAATTCAATGGGGGATGGTTACACAAAGTGTGTAGAAACTAATATGGGATGTGCAGAACATCATCAAAGAAACTAATGGCATTAATTGCCAGGCCCGGACTGGCCCGGGCTGCGATCGCAGCCTGTGCCCCAAGCGAAAAGTGCCCTGCGTGCCCTCAATCGACACTTTAAAAATAGTAAGTTTGTTGTTGTTGTTTGCAAGTACGATTCAATTCTGAATTCCCATGTTCTAAAATCGATACAACTCAGCAAGCATCTCAAACAACAGAAAGTGAGCGATGGAGCACAGTTATCAAAAGGAAGGGGCTCTCTGTTGACCTTCTTGTCAAAATCCTTTGTCAATAAGCTGGTTGCCTGCCTTACATTACAAATCCAGTGCAGCATTTCGGAAGAAGTAAAACAAGCTGGTACATTTAGCATTGAAGTTGATTCTACACAGGACATAGCCGTTATGGATCAGTTGGCAAGTTGCGTCAGATATGTTCACTGTGGCAAAGTGAAGGTTCGGTTGATCAAGCTCGTGGTCGCGAAGAAAACTACTGGTGAAGCACTATACTGGCTTGTTAAATCTGAACTGGAGCGCTTAGAATTGAGTACTTCAAAGATCATTGGTTGCTCCTTCGATGGTGCAGCAAATATGAGTGGTCAATACAACGGATTACAAGCAAAACTTAAGCAAGACAACGAAGATATTGTGCATGTTCATTGTCAGGCACATGTGCTGAACTTAGTTATGACTGATTCGATCGAATGCTGCAAACAAACTAAAGATTTCCTTGGTCTTCTTCAAAATACCGCAGTACTCATATCAGAATCACACAAACGAATGCTTGTTTGGACTGAAGTTAACAAGCAGGTTGAAACAGGTCATAACCTACTGCGAAGACTTCAGAAGATCGGAGCCACAAGATGGTGGAGCAAGGACAAAGCACTATCAAGTATGTTCGATGACAACACACATTCTCCTCTGAGTGATACCAGGAAGTTTGCTACCTTGCTTATATGTCTGCATACAATCTCCAATAGTGAAGACTTCAATGCAGACGTTACTTTCAGGGCCAATGCTTTGCTAGAAAATTGGTGCAAGTTCAAGAATATTTTGACAGCTTGGATATTCTGTGAAATGTTCAGAATCACTTCGCCGACTTCCAGCTATTTGCAGACACATGATCTTAATTATCAAACAGATGCAAATTTAGTCAACACCATGCACAGTGAGCTAATCAAAATGAGAGCCGAATTTCAGAAGATGCATGACAACTGCAAAGCATTTGTGAAATTCACCAATGAAAGTTTATCATCTGACGGGTTTGAAATTTTGATTGAGGAAAATCTTCCTTCAAAACGCATTCACATTCCGAAAAGACAAGCAGATGATCTTGCCCTAGATGAATCAAGATCAGCATTGTCATCACCAGCAAAGGAGTTCGAAATTATGGTATTTAATGTGATATTTGACACTGTTCAGCAACAAATCTCAAACAGATTCAGGTTCAATGAGGCCCTTCTGAAGGACATTGCCTGGCTTGACCCAAAGAACTTCAACCAACTCCGAAATGAACTCCAGTTGCCAGATGAAGCTTTGAAACAACTAGCTCACCTTAGCAAAACAGATTGGATTAAGCTTATTCAAGAACTTCATCAGTTTTCTACCCATTTCGAAGATTACAATCCTGATTTATATGCACATCCCTATACTTCTATTGCTGCTAGCAACATCGCTACATCAGCCAACGAGGTTCAGTCAGACCTTCAAAATGCAGGCAAGTGTTATCATAAGTTGGGAAAATTGTAATAAGGGTGCTTTAGTTAAAGTGGTGCATTTGTATCAAACGTATTGTCTGCACTTCTCATTGCGATGGGTAGGAGTTCATGACAATTGTGTAAATTAGTATGTACAGTTATCTCTTTTATTAATATCAAAGACTAAATCAAAATGTTGGAATTGCTTTTACCCTCCCCGAAATGAGCACCATGTTAACAAGCACCATGTTAACAATTTTACAATATAAGTGTTTCTAATACTTTGAAAATTCCCCTGCAAATCATTTTCACTTACTGCTTTTTGCAATATACATGTACATCACATACTGTATATGATTTTTCAGAAGAACAATCAGAGGAGATGCTGTATGAAGTTGAAGGCAACACTGAGCAAGCTAGTTCCGAGGACAATCCATGCTGCATCAGGAAAATATGCAAAAAGTGCTTAGCATGCGCAGTGGAGTTGCTTCATGATCTCAATCAGGAAGGATCCGTGTATACATCACTGTACACAGCATACAAGTACATTTTAACACTGTCTTGCACCTAAGTGTCATGTGAAAGAATATTCTCGGTACTGAAGGTGATCAAAACGAGAATACGTTCATCAATTGGGCAAGAACTTTTGGAAAGCTTCATATTGTTTTACGTGAATCGCACATTTAATTTTGATTATGAGCGAGCCATCGACACTGTTGCTTCTAGTTCAAGTGAGTTGTCTAGGAATTTGAAGCTGTGATTTCTGCATTGAATCTCAAATTGATAATCTAATCTGGACCGACCAAGTTTCTGCGAGTTTGTTGACTGAATTTTGAGACTATTGCCTGTATTTCGCTAAATTTTCAGTTATATTCATATCATTCAGTCAGAAATCAGAATGCAAGTGAATAATTTATGTTTCTATTGTGTATATCAGTATCTAGTATCACACAGATACTAGTTCATTGGCGAGTGTTAAAAGTGTCATGGTCATAAAGCAGGAATTAGGGGGGTCATTCACAAAAACTTTAGAACGGTGCTGGGTGCCACATATAAATTTCGCATTTAAAAAGGCGTTAGTACCGGGCTTGAATATTTGTGAATGACCCCCAGAGAGTGCTTAAATATTTGAACCCCCACTGGTCCCCCAGAAGGATTAATTTTTTTCTGGTGCCCCAAATTTTTCCTATGCAGCCTGTGCCCTTAACCAGCCAGTCCGGCCCTGTTAATTGCTATGACATTAGAAAATTCACAGGAGGTTCAGTTCTGACCATGTGTACAACTGACTGTGGTAAGTTTCAGATTTTTTTTTGGTGCTCCACTGTGTAATATTTTAATCTTGCTGTGCTCACTCAATTATCACAAATTGTTATGGTCGTACGTTGTCATTATTATTGTACTATTTCTTTCATATTGGTAAACAGGTCGTACACTTTTGTTTAATTCTCTGGTTAAAGGTGACATGTTCTACTGTATTTCTAGATATTTTGCAAATGATTAACCTATAATTAATCATTTAATCATTGTTTATTTCGTCATGACATATATCTATTTAGCACGGAGATTGACTGAGAAGTTTAACCTGCATCCATAAATCTGTATAGGATATGATGTTATTGATTTTTTAGTGGTAATAATTTGACATGTTATTTTGACTATGTATTTGTATTGCAAATAAATTTCAATTTCTTACACAGTAAAAGTTTGACTGTTGCAAAGAAAAAATAGTTTGCATCTGTTTGAGATACATATTGGCAGGCTTAGATTTGTGGCTGCAAAAACTTATCTAATATCTATTGAATGTATTAAGTTGTTTGTATAGCAGTCTAGTCAAAATAGTGAAATTTACTTAAATTTAGATTAGTTTCTTTTGCTAGGTCTAATCTTCAAAACAACCCTGGCACAGCATCTCGACAAGAAAACAGATCCCCTGACAGTTCTAATGAATGGAAGACTTAAACAAGAACTGCAGATCATCCCACCTACTGTGCAGTGGGGAGGTACGAATATTTTAACGACAGTGCTGTCTCTTTTTCATCATAATGACACTATGCATATAATTGACAATGATTCAAGTTATTTACAAGTCAGTGTTATTCTTCAGATTGTATCCCTTTTCATTGACAGTTTGCAATAAAGCCCCAGCTTGATTAATGTGAATGTTTGTCTTGATCATGTTACGCCACATCCAAAGTTACTAATTATGTTGTTGAGTTTTTTTTAGCTGAGTTTACGTTTTCATTACAGAACACAGTCTCTAGTCTAATCAAATTTAAATTGCATCTATTTTAGACTTTGCGAATATTATCTCAGTTTTATTTCATTTGTAATATTTCTTGATCAAGAAAAAGATCTAAAAGCAAAAACTGCTGAGACGGTTACACTCCAGTTTGTTAATCATTCCTGTGTGATCAGCTGGATCTCTTCACCAATATTGTAATGAGAAAAAAGTTTACACTTCTTTTTGTTAATAAATAGCGAGTGTTTAACTTCATCTCCTCACCAATATTGCGATAGAAAATAATTTTTTCAAGTCTAATGTCGCACGTAAAATAGACACGCAGACATGATTGATGAATTGAAGAAAGCCACTTTAGATTTCAATAATTTGTTTAGTTTTAGAAGCCATGTTGAAAATTAAAGTATTCTTTGTGGATGTTTGATACTGTTTGGAAGCAGTCTCTGTTACACTTGTTGTAATTTGCTTGTCAGGACAAGCTCAAAGAGTATTTGATGCTTTGAAGGGCATCTACATGCAAGGCGTCGTTCATATCGGTTAGTGCACACAATTCTAACAAGTAATATTATTTGCAAAACAATGAAAACATGTCGCTGGAATGTTAGTATGCATGTGACATGCGCTTTGCACAGTTCCACATGCGTAGAATGATAGAATCCAGTAGACTCGTTACACGCAGACAAGCATTAATTAAACCTAAACATTTTGCAGTCACGTCATTAATATGCACACTCCCGTACACATGTGCATTCATGAACATTAATTGTAAGGCGAAAATATTAGTATTCACCTTGCATCACATCTGAAGTAAATGCATACATATAATACTACAGCTTTGACACTTTAAAGTAATTTAACTCCCAGTAGTAAACAATTAACTTCTTATCTTTTGCATGAAAACTAGTAAATGGAAGAAAAATCGTACTTAATTAGAAATGTATAATTTATAGTAAGTTGTTTTTTTATTGACATATATGTAATTATTTTGAATACAATTTGTTTTCTGATTTTCTATTTTCAGTGGATGACCTTCTGATCAACACCAACCTCGATGTGTGTATTTACACAGGAACGCGCGACCTTGTATGCTCTGAGATAGGTTTGTTATCCTTTGATAACATCGCAATTGATTTTGTAATACCCATTATATAATTACCATAATGACAGTAAATAATATAACTTTTCTGAGTACTGTACCTTATGGATAGATGTCTCCTGTTGGTCAAACAATAGCTTACGATGTTTGTCTTTCTAGACAATAGTTGTTGTCATGTCTTTGTGTAGAGAAGAGCAGCAAACTGTACTTAATGTTTGGTCTGAATTTCCTATTTAAGTTTGATGTTCAAGGTATCTTACTGATCATGAGAACCATGTAGTATATCTTAATGGAAAGCAAACTGCAGAGAACCTCAAAACAGTGTTCATATATATTTTATGATGTCAAATGGTTAATTAAGTAATTTGTGTAATTGGGTAACTCGTCGTTATTGTGATCATATTACGATCTTGATCTAATCAATCAATCATGACTTTACTTTTTACAGTTCTCTTTTCCATAACAGTGTCGATGAGGAGATGTAGCTGAGCACTCAGCATTGATTAACGAAATGGAGTGTAAATTACGCTATTTCAGTTTTGGATTGAAGCAATGTTTTACAACCATAAACGAGATGTTCTTCCTGTGGTCCACCACCTTTTTGCTCCCATTTTCAAGCGTGTGCTCATGAGTATGGTAAGCACGGTGAGTATATTGTATATCTCGACATCACTGGCCAGAAAAATATAATTGTATAAATGTTGCATGGGGTGTTCATCTGAGGTGATGTCTGTTAAAATCCAGTAACTATATAAAGTTGATCAGTTGTTCATTCAGTCGTATGTTTCTTACTTTGCAATCAGGGACAACCGCCTGGCTGAAGAAGCTTGCCTGGAGCAAGAGGCCACAGTGCGAGAGTGCGCGCCGCACACTACTTGTCAATCAGCAGTCAGGTCAGATTTTCATGATACTTAAGAAGTTCAACAAGCTGAGGACTTACTTTCTGCTCAATGCCGGCCACATGGTAATTGATCGAGATTTAATTAGTTGCATTTGTTTGTATCAGTTCAGTATTCTACTCCTATCCTTTACAGTTTGTCATCTATTCTAAATTGGTTTTAAATGAATATTTAAATATATCTTTGTAACTGAGATATCCATTGCAAGTAATCCAGAGATCGAGAAGCTGAGAGTTGTGATGACTTGTGTGCATGGGAAGAGTTATTTGTGTCCTGCGTGTGATGTTCTCAAAGAGTACAGTTCAGTGATGGATGAGAAAATGGATTCATTTGGGTGCAGATGGAGATTTCTTGAAATGTAGTTGCATAAAAGTACATATGGTTTTCTTGTGGAGGGTTTCTTCAGTTTGCCTAAGTTTTAGGGCAAGTTTGGTGTTTGTTTGGTTTATTAAAGGGTAGATGATTGATTGGTAGATGATTTTTTTTTGTCCGAGTTGTGGGACATTAAGTTCAGTTTTTAAAATTTATTTAGAGTGCTATTGTTACTATTTCATCTTGTAAGAATGGAAATAGATTACTTTTCACTGTTTCTGTTGTCTCTCGCTTTGCTAATTTATTGTTTATTAGATGTTTTATGTATCTCTACTAATTTGGTGAAATAAAGATATATATTATGCAGGGTATGTTTTAGTGTCCAGTTGATGGCAGTTTGTGCAGTTGTAAATGAAAATGTGCAGCTGTGGAATTCAAATTATGCAGCTATAACTTTGTAAAGTGTTCACTGCAGCGCTGCACCAAATGCCACCAATGTCAGATTGTATCGATCACAACTGATGAAAATTCATGCAAGCGATCAAATTCATAAAAATTTCTCTCCCGCAACTGCGTATCTTGAAATTGGTTCTTTTGAATTGGTTACAACTTAGAAGTGGCAACAGCCGCAACAAATCAAAGATGAATGCTCAAGGCCTTTACACACCAGCAGAGACTCTACAGTCCAACACGACCGCCATCCAGCAGCAGCAGCAGCAGCAGCCTAACACAGTCACCACCATAACCGCAAGAAGGTCCCTGAGCTTTACCCATCTTCTAAGCCCACAGGAGTTAATGGAAATACTCGGCGGAGGAGAAGGACCACCAGCCGCATCGTCAAACTCATTTGAAAACTTATTACTATCAATCGATGGAAATGATTTCAACAACGAACTGTTGAACTTTGTCCGTACACCATCAACCGTTGAAAATGGCGACGACGATGACTGACTTGTGTTCACACCAATAAATAATGACCTAACATACGACAAACAAAACACGCCTGAACGCATCCAAACCCGTCAACGTATAGCAATGCTTGAAAGAGAAATTCAGCAACTGCAACGTGGCAGTAAGCAAATGTCAGCCTCCACGCAGTATTTAAAGATCGACACAGGCGCCGACAGTGAGGACAACGGAAGCGACGACGAAGACTGCTGGACGACCATCGAAACTGAGCCATTGGATACTGACGACTACTACAACGACGTTGAGCTGTCGGACAGCGAAGGAAAAATTCCTTTTCCAACTAAGAAACGTAAAATAATAACAACATGCAATAGACAGTTGAAAATTAACACGGCACTAAAACTAAACTTCACACATACATTAACACAACCACAACAACAATTGCTATTGCTTCCACAACAGCAACACAGATGAAATTAACAACAAATCTGACGTCAACACCAGTCGGTCAGCATAGCAGAAAAATTGTCGACTACACGCCGTCTTTCGCGGAGTCTAGCGACGACAATGACGCCGACCAACTAGAGACACAACAAACAAGCAACAAGTGTGACAATAACGTTAGTGAAAACAGTCAAATATCACTGTCACAACCTCATGTTCAGTATAAACCTTCAAATCTCGAATGCAACGCCACCGTCGACGACGAGCAACGCCACTAATGCCAATAAGCCACAAAATGATCATGACATGAATGTAAGTAATATGATTCCAACAACGGTTGCAGAATTAGTCGAGTCCGACGGCGACGACTTCGACCGCAAACGCGTCCTCTTGCCAAAAAAGTCGTACCGTAGCAATACAACAAAATTACACACAACGCAGACAAAATGTAACAACCAATATAGCAATTCGGTGAATAGCACCGGTTCAGTCGATGAAAAGAGAACACCACCATTCACGAATGTTGACGACCGTCCATCGGAGAGGCAATCTGACGATGACCTGGACGACGCACACGGACCTTTACAGTTACAGCGAAACTGGCCTCATGACGAACACTTCCAACGTGCAAAGCTGTCAGTCAAGTCCTACGATATCAGTGGTTGCACTGGCGCAAATACTACACAACGTAACAGCACTACATCAAAATTACACCAACCAATAACAACAAGTAACAAACAAAATAGCAAGTATGTGAATAGCTCACTCGATAAGAAAACACCACCACTCCCAAATCTTAGCAACTCACAGTCAGATTTGCAATCGGACTATGACATGGACGACGCACAGAAACCAGTAGAGCTCCAACAAAACTCGGGTCGCAGTACATGCTGTAACAAGCAGATTTCACACAGGCGACGTCCGCAAGCACAGCGAAAAACAAGTGACTTAACGAAAATTAAAAACCCAACTTTTGTCAAAACAGATTACAAGTCGAATCAGCAAATCCTACAAAGCATTCATTGCAGTAACAATGAAAACTGCCATCAGCGGGTTAAACTTGAGCCGTTAAAAAACACATATTCATCAGCACTGGATTCTACCGATGATATAAACTCCCCGAAATGTAAACGACAGTTCAGTGTATTATGTGCTATGAAACTGTTACACGACCGACGGAACATTTAATGAGAAGACACCGCGTGTCAAAGGAGAATACAAGCCGGTTTGCTCAGATGTTTCCGTCTTATAAGAGACGGAAACATCTGCTTGATGCTACCGACGTCAGCAGCGACGAGCAAGACGAAGACACAGACGCGTCTATCCATACCCGAAATGTCTCGCGAAAATAAAACGACCGTGGGATCATCTCAGACGTGTACACAGGATGTCTCGTGAGGCCACACATATGCTGAATATGTTGGCGAAGAAAAATCCGATCGCAATAAGTAAAATTACGAATGTCTCAAGAATTTCACAATCTCGACAGAAACAACAATCAGTCACCATGCCACAAGAACAACAACAAGAGCGTAACATACAGACAACAACAGCAACAGAACCAGCAACAACACAACAACAAGCTGTTTTAACAACACTTAGAAAACGTAAGACACCCTCAACACAACAACAACACATACCTGACAATACACTGACACCCGACACGATTGAAGACCTAGTGCAGTCCTATGTCGCATATCTTCAATCGATTCACGGAAGCATACGCCGCTGTGCGACGCAGTACGGGCAAGCAGTGAAACACTTCCTGTCGTTGTTCAAACAACTACCTGATATTACAGTTGAAAGTGTGTTGACAAAATACATGCCGGAGCTAAAGAGACTGCGAGGACGACGTGGGACGATAACCAGCAAAACAATCACATGTAAACTCACATGCATTCAATATTTTCTGGAATATCTCACTACATCAATGAATACACCCATACAAATATCTGACACAACTAGCGAACAGTTTAAACGTATCATAAAATGCATCCAAAC
>Ga0170475_123000007_pt1 | contig 10373 bp, 1 predicted proteins | sample Soicark_Litter_5_FD_111474 | JGI IMG/M metagenome (GOLD analysis project Ga0170475, IMG submission 111474) | Avena fatua rhizosphere microbial communities from Hopland, California, USA. Combined Assembly of 48 SPs | reverse complement strand
CTCCGCTCGGATCATTCACCATATTCGGCATGTTGAATGCATAGTTGTACGGTGTCAACGAAGAAAACTTCCCTGCCATCGGATCCACACCATTCATTCGTCCCAGAACCGGATCATATCCACGTGCTGCCGTCTCGTACCAGCCCGCCGAGCTGTTGAACTCACTTGCCGAATTGTACAAATAATTGTTCACCATCAGCTCGGGCTTGTCGAGGTAGAGGTAACGAAGCTCCTCGTCGGAAAGAGCACGAGTGTATAGATAAATATCATCGTAGAGAGCATTCGCATTTAAGCCGTTCGAATACTTTCCAACAAACAAGTCACGTCCAACATTGTTGATCGCGCCTGTCCCAATATCCGTCGTCGCTTTCAGAATACCGTTCACATAGATCTTCAACAGGTTGCTTTGACGTATCGCCGCTATGTGATACCATTTGCCAACGACAAGATCATCAGGACTCGAAGCAGTCTTGGTGACGGTACCCATTTCGACATTGACCGTCGGCTTGTTGTCGCTGCCGTTGCTTGTAAGGTTAACTGCCCATTCATTTGTACCAGCGCTGCCACCTGTATTCCATTTTTGAATAGCCGCGGAATTATCCGACGACGATGTACCTGCTATCTTATTGGTCCAAAACGCAACCGTAAAATCTCCCGTACCAAAATCCAGCGACGAGTTATCATTGACCTGTAAGTAATCATCAGTTCCATCCATCACAATAACATTCGATCTTCCGCGAAGCGTTGAAAGCACCGGCCCGCCACTTGCAGTCGCATTGTTTCCACTTCCGCTGAGATCGTTGGTGTTGCCATCGAAGATGATCTTCGCAACAAGATTCGTGGTCATCGATGTCAACGGTTTCTCATCCACCCTATCCCAGCTGTTGGCAGTACGCATACCAAATGGATAGTATTCGTTGTATTGGATAACATTGCCCGGGGTGTACGTCATCGCAATATCATCGAAGTACACATCGACGAGGGTCGGATTTTCATTGGAGACATACAGGAACGCATACCCTGCCTCTTTTACAGTATACTCTCGCATCATATAATCGTGCATCACGTTTGGACTCACACCAACCTGTTCTGCAGCAGGATCAATTGCCTCGTATGCTATATCGAGAAACTTATAATTCTTATCGAACAATAAAATGTTCACAAAAGCTTTTGGTCCAGTCGCTCCTGGCCCGCTGCCGCCAGCGACCACAGTTCCATATTGATTCAGTGCAGCACCAGAAGTCCCTACTTCACCGCTTATCGGTGTTGCTGCTCCGAACGCCGAAAGAAGCGCCGTCGCAAAGCCGGTGATGTTACTACTCGTCGAAGTCTGGTTCGAATACTTTGCGTAAGCTTCGATCTTTACCTTGTCGCCCGGAAGTACCTTATACGATTTCGCTACGCCTATCTGCTGATTGTTACCGCCATTGAGAAGATTGGCATAAGTGTAATTAGGACTGCCGAAATCGGTGTGGTCGTATAGATTGAAATTGCTGCGGAAAACATTGGCGTAGTTCGGGAATTCGGTGTTCGTTGAACTTTCCATGTTGGCGGTACTTACCTTCGGAGAACCCGTTACCGAACTAAAAACAACACGTGTATTGCCCTGGTGATCGCCGATCGAATACTGGTATTCGTCAGTCACCGCCCGCACCTCTATCTTGTTCAAATAATAAGTATGTACCGTCGACGTGTTGAAATAGATGACCTTAAACTGTGCGGAGGTTATCCCTGCGCCGGCGACAAATTCGTAGCTGATCCAATCTTCGTTCGCCGCACCTATTGGCAACATCGGTCCCGTTGCAGAGAAGAGAATCACAGTATTCAGGGGTGCATTATAGAGATAAAAGGTTGGACTTGACGTATCGCCGTTCTGTGTATAACCCTTAACTCGTACGACATATTTTGTTCCAGGCACCAGAGTGAGGTCGGGCAAACTCACACCGGGTGCAACCGTCACGCCTGTGGTGGTTTCAACTTTCAGGTATGTTTCCCCATTTTGAACGAGCGCAGTCAGCGTCGAGCTTTTTGGAGTAAAGCCGGTCGTCGTCGAGCAATCCGCCAGGCCGTCGCCTAACATGTTTGTGCCGGTGCGTCCAATTCTTCCATCCGGCAAGGGCTGATATGCGAGATCGCCATTTTCATACTGGAAGCCATTGGCATACTCGGTACGCATCTGAAGCACACCGGTATTCGAGTATGTCTTCATCGTGAGTTTCTCGCCCGTGGCAGAATAAACATAAGTCTGCACCCGCCCGTCGAAGTATTTTACACGACTGACTTTACCTAACACGTTATACTTGATACTGTCAATGCGTTTATTCTTATCGGCAGTGAGGCTGCCGGCGGTGTTGTACGTGTACTCCACTGGGGTGTTGGGATTGTTCGGATCATAACTCCCATTCGTGAATCCGGTGGTGATACCGAGATCCTCGACGTTGCTTAACTGGTTGCCAGTTGCATAGTTATATGTCAACGAGTCTATTACCTGTGCAGTGCTTGTAACAGTGAGCCCGCTAAGACCCCGCTGATTCTGTTTCCGCCCAAGGGTCAGAATGTTGCCGTTGGCATCGTACGACATTCGCTCATTCAGCGTGTTCAATTCTTTATTCCACGCAGATGATCCATACATTTTGAACTGGCCCTGTGTGAGCCTGTCGGATTTGTCGTAGGTATACTTGTAAGCACGCTGCTCCGTCGTGCCGGTCGAGGCACCTATACCTTTCCACTTGATTGCTGAAAGATTTCCATTGTAGTTGGCTGTGTTGGCTAACGCGGCATCAACGGTGTTATAGGCGAACTCCATTCCAAAATAATCGCCCGTATCATCGTTGAGTGTGCCGTCGTTGGTAAGCGATGCATTGTTGATAGAATTAAGCCAGCCACGAATCGTATAACGATAGTCAAGGCTTTGTAAAAAATTGCCGCCGCCTGTGCTGTGCAACTTCTTATCAACGAGCTGTCCTAACATATTATAGGAGTAAGAAGCGATCTGCTGCTCCGTTCCTCCATTCAATGTATGATAGATTGCCGTCGTCCGCATGGCTCCGTCATAGGTATATCGTTGTTGGTGCACAATTGTTATCGGTCCAACATGTGTCGCCTTCGCTTTGTCGACATTGCCTGAGAGGTCCAGGTACAAATAGCTTGTTTTGCTTGATACACTCAAGTTCAAATGATTATTTGAAAGTGTCTGCACCGGCCTGTCATACTTATCATAAAACACGCAAGTGATCAGCCAATTGGTTGTACCCAGGATCAATCGCTTGCTTCCTGTAGCGAATCCACGTGTGGAGGTACTCGCTACCGATGGAATGCCCGAAAGGTGTGTATTGTCGTAACTATAATCGTTGCTACCATTGCGATCAAAATCATAGTGGTCGTAGTAGCTGACGGCAAGAACAGTAGTTGATGTTTTGGGGAACGTATGATTCGTATATCCATGGTATGTAGCATTAGTGGAGTCGCTCTCGAATGCGGTCGAGGCCGTGTAGTTCATTTTGTTTACCAGGCTTTGGACTGCCGGTCGTGTGGTTTGAGTTGCATTTGTATATAACCCGCTATATAAAGTTCTGCCCTGGTAATCATACTTCACAAAAAACCATTGGTTTGTAGAACGAAGGTTGCCATCCTGGGTCAACACCAATCTTCCAAGCTTATCATAAACGAAATACTCAACAGCGGCACCGGGTGTCTTCTTCTCGATCACGTGGCCGACACTGTCGTACTTGTATTTGAAAATAAATTCCTGCGGCTGCGTATCCGTCTCCATATTGGGGTCTGCATCGTATATCGTCTTGGGCGACATTTGATACTTCAGCCGGCCATATTCGTCGTAGCCATAATAGGTTTGAAGGTAATTGCTCGTGCCTTCCTGAACCTGTTTAAGTACAGTTTGACCTAATTGGTTGGTATATGTTCTCACCTCGTTGCCATTCTCATCTGTAAGGCGACTTACGAGAACGGTCTTATCAGGATAGTTTCCGGCACTGGTTCCGTCGGGTTTGAAATACCTGACAGGATAGGTCGATGAATTCACCGTCAATACACTTCCCGTGGTATGCTGACCTGGTTGCCAATCAGCTCCCGGTGCACCTTGCGCAATCGGCCGCACGTCTGGAGCAAGTCTATAAGTCGTTCGCGCAAATGGGTAGGAGTCGTGGGCAACATTGGTGGCTGTTGTATAAAATTGCGCCTGTTCACTATTTGAAAATGTGAAGCCACTGCTTCCCCGGATTGCATATGGTCTGAAACGTCCGTCCTTCGCAGTGTGCGTATAGGGCAGAAAGGTCGTATCCATTATTCCTTGCTTGCCGTAAGCCACAGGTACGACAACATCCGTTATTCCTCCGCTCTGTCCGATTGCTATTGTTTGGATGGTTCTTCCAACGCCATCCTGGTATGCAATAGAACTCACCAGGTCTTGCTGGTTCAAAGAATAGAGTGATGTCGACGTTGTTACTCCTTCTTTGCGAATGGCCACGGAGCTAACAAAATTCATTGCTGTCGGCTGGCTGTCGAACGGCTTCGTCAATACTACTGCCGACGAAACGCATTCAGGAGAAGAGGCTGTTGCCTTCACTCCTACCGTTATGCTGCCGGCATCGGTCGGCGTGAATGCCTGGGACGTTTCACCACTGATATTAACGCTGGCTTTTTTCCATTGATAAGAGTAAGACGATGGGGATGCCGTGAGCGTGATCGCACTGCCGTAGATCAAAGTCGTGGATCCGCTATTTGCGATAGTTGGAACCGGTCTCACAGTTATCGTTACAGCAGTGCGAGTCGCCGTCTCACAACCAGTAGTCGAGTTATAACTGGTTATATAATAAGTCGTGTTTGTACTCACACTGGGCGACGTTGTGCTCGTCGCAACCGGGCTTCCGCCCGATGAAGCGGTATACCATCGCACCGTAGTTCCATTTGCTCCCGGCGTTGCAGTGATCGTTCCGGATCCGCAAACTTCGGTGATCGGCGTGGAAGGACTGGCCGGAATGGGATTGACCGTTATTGTCAAAGGAGTTCTTGTTGTGCTTACGCAGCCAGTTGTTGTGTTAAAACTACCGGCCCAAAATGTGGTGGTTGAGCTTGCCGATGGAGACGTCGTGCCGGTACCAAGTACCGTTGGGCTCGACGAGCTCGAATACCATTTTATTGATGTAGCATTCGATCCGGGTGTTGCAGTTACTGTACCTGGACCACAGACAGTAACATTGGAACCAGACGGTGCTCCTGGATTTGTTCCCGCTGTCAATACGGTTGACCCACTCATGCTGACGCTGCAAGACGTGCTCGTCAATGTGCCAACAGCTGTGTAGGTGCCGGCGGTAGTGAAACTTCCAAAGCTTGTTGCGGGGCCATTGATTGAAACGCCAGTACTTACTCCGCCTCGATATAACAAATATGAAACGCCAGTCTCAGCATTGGCCAAGGCAACCGGTGCACCTGCCGTAACGTCGGCGCATATGTATGCCGATCCTGGGGTCATGCTATAAACCGTTGGCACTGCCTTATAACTTATGGTCGCGCTTCCTGTCATGGTAGGAAAACAAACGTCCACCGAATTAGCGACAATGGTATAAGTACCAATTCCTGCCTGGTTCGTCCAGGTTAACGCGCTATTGGTTCCTCCAACATTGGTACCCGAAACAATGCTCCCATTCAGTTTGAGTTGATAGGAAACTCCAATCTCGGAACCATTCAGTGTTATACTAACGCCGCTGCCACCTGGACAATATGAACCACCGCCACCAACTGTGTAACTGGTGGGCGCGGTTATGTTTCCCGTCCCAACACCAGCGGAGTTATCCATGGTGGACGTACAACCAGAAGATACGTGTGTTGCGATGATTGAGGCGGTTCCGCTTATTTGAAGGCCCGTCCAGTTTAAGGCGCTCCCGGTGCCAGCCTTTGCGGCTTGTACGGAACTCCCGTTCAGATAAAGCTGATAGTTAACGCCAGTCTGCGAGCCACTCAACGTAATGGTCAGGCCAGGATCGGTGCTGCATCTGAATCCACCACCACTCAGAGAATACACAAGTGCGCCGCATACAGTAACATTTTTATACGCGATATCGCCGAACTTGTCCTTGAAGGTAAGCGTTCCCGATCCAGTCGCCGTCCACGTGACATCGCATGAGTATACCGTACCAGAAAGCGTAGCGTTCGCGATGGTTGCCGTGCCAGCATCTATTCGCCAGCCTCCAAGCACGTGAGTCGTGCCATCGTCGAAGGTATAATGGTACGCCGTATTTAATGCTGGAGTTGTTGTACCCCCAATGGACTGGGCGATAAGTATTTCCGGAACCAGGAGTAATATTATTGTCAGGAGATTTTTCATGCTTTCAGATTTCTTTGAGGTCAAACCGAATGGAGGCTCGAATTATTGACATGGAGAATTATCTACCCAGTCTATAAGTTGGGTCCCAACTGCGATCACAGTTTGATGAGGACACTGCAACGATACCGCTTCATAGGTCACCACGCACATGACCTGATAGTCTCGTTCGGGAGAATCGTACGTGAGGATATGCCCATTGATGGTCACTTCCGGCGGAAGCGCGCCTATGATTAACTTCTGGAATTCATCATTGACATCTGTAATGTACCATGTGATTGTTGCACCTGCCGGGTGATACTTTGCTGTAAACGTTCGTACTCTGCTGTTCACGGGATCACACTTAATAACCGATGTACTGGGCGACACGATAAAACCAAAATCAATCAGCTCGGTTTGTATCACGCATATCATTTGAGTAAAACTTCTGGACACGTACCCGGCTTTGGATACCGTAAGCGTTACAGAATGTTGACCACCACGGCCGAACACATGAGTAACATCGATCCCGGAAGCGGAAGACACATTATTCAAAGGATCGATAAACTTCCAGGAATAAGTAACGCCGGAAATGCAGGAGGCGTCGGCCGCATGAAAATGCACATCCTCGTCAAGAATATAATTCAGTTCGTCGGTCGTGAAGCACGCTTCGAGATCTAACGTACGGTCTTTACGAAAACCATAATCATTCTTTGCCACAAGGTTCCGGTTCCGATCAAATGTAGTACTTGGTCTTCCAAGCAGATCGTACGTCGTCACACTGCTGTTTCCACGATCATCGGTTTGAGAAGTGGGACCAGTCAATGGTAAGAAAGTGCTCGAGGTTACGCGTGCGGATTTTGGCATCGCAATAAACTCATCAATACGTATCGCTGTAGGACTCGATATTTTAAAAGTAAATGTGCTTGTGACAGAAGTAGTGTTGATGAAACGTTCTTTGTAGATCCATTTATTCGGTGTCACGATATTGAAAGTATCTGATGTTATTTCGGTAGCTCCATTCATCGTTTTAACTGTAACAATGATGTTGGAAGCAGAACCATACGCCCAGAAAGAAACACGGTAATTATTTTCACCCTTGGTAACAGAAGCGCTGCTTAGCGTAAAAGAGTTATCGAGTGATATTGCCTTCAGTCCTGTCCAGCCGGGCGTGGTTGCTGTTCCACCGGAAAGACCACGACCGGTCGCCATCTCAAATCCTTCGTATATCGCATTCTCTGATTTACAATTGAAGAATGTCGCCACTGGTGTTCCTGTACCGGTAGCATAGTGCACCGATGAAGTGCTAAATGCCAGCAAGTCGGTTTGATTTACAGGTAAGCCGCCGGCAAATTCCGACGATGCTGTTGCAACGTAATCTACGTCGGAAGAAAACGTGCTCGATGTTGCCGTCGATGGTGTGAAGGTAAATCCCTGCGGAAACGTCTTCGATTTATCCGGCCATACATACGTGCCATAATCCTTATAGAGCGCAAGGTTTGCATTTGTAACGACGGTGGTACCACCAATAGGTGTAAATGATTGCCACGATTCGATAAGCTGGGCTTTGCGATTGGTAGTGTTAAGTTTATTGATCGCTACGGCCTGTAGATCACTTCCGGAGGGCGAGGTGATACTGTAGTCGCGGGCGTATTTCATGTTGCTGGCAACAATTGATCCGTCTGCGTTCGTCCGGGTGGATTGCGTTACCTGATCAAATGAATTGTAAGTGTATGCGGTTGTTACTTTAACAGAGTCGGCAGCCGAGACGTCGCCGATGGTCTTAACTACTTCCTGTGTTAGAATCTTCGACAAATTTACAGGTATCAGGTAAGACGAATAGTAGTATCTCGAAACGGTTCCGGCACCACCGCTACTTCTGATCTCTTCGAACTTCAAACCCTTGATGTAAGTAGAAGTTTGGGGTTGTGTGTAGTTCAGCCTGCGTTCATTTGTCAACACGCCTGCTTCCGTGTACTGGGATACTTTTCGGAGCAAGCCTCTTGTATAATCGAGATCTTGCGCCGGGGCGAACGGATAAGTGTACACTCCATTCTTCATTGACAAGGCAGCGCATGAACCTCCCGACGGCCGGGCAATTTTACTTTGAGGCACAATCGTAGCCGCACTCGGATAAGCATTCGGTACATCAAACACGTACACAGTCGACCCATGCCCCGGTATCAATTCTTTAACACGACTGTAATACACCTCCGACCCTGGTCCCATATTCTGTTGAGTTCTGATAATACTAGTGCCGTCAATAAATGCAAATACAGGTGGATATAAGATGGTCCCACTCGTGGTTGTCCCACCGTCTGTGAGATTATATTGGTATGTTTTTTTAATCGCATGTAGTTGAGAAGTATTTGGATCGTTCGTTTTCCCATAAGCAAATTCTCCCCCCGATGTTGTTATGCTCGCGACACGTATGCCCGGACCTTGTAGTTCCTGACCAGTAGTGCTATCAACGTACTTGTTGCCCTCGTACGTAAAAGTTGTAATGCCACCGGTAGGTGAGGATATACTTTCCAGTGCTCCCTTTGTTGCATTCGTGGCATCAACTTCCCTGCTAAAGGCATCTGTTCCGAAGTGAGTTTCTGTGGGCGTAATTCCCGGGATCGGAGTAACCCGTAATCGCCGCCCATCGCTCTCCGATGAATAAAAATATACTGTTGGAATGTTCTTGCTCTGGTTATAGCCATTATAATAACCGAAGTAGTCCTCGCCCCATCCTTGTTTCCATGGCAATCCAACGAAGTTATTGACGGTGTCTACAAGAGCATAGGTGAACTTATATGGCGGAAAGGACTCACATCCCTTCATTTGTCGCAAACCCGTAAGAAATGGTTTTGATATCGCCGAATCGCCAGGAAGACTCGATCTGACTGAAGTGTAACGCAGGTCGTACGTCACCGAGTCTCCGGTCTCGCTTTCCATAATAGTTACCCGGTCCACCAACCGGTTTACCCATGCGATCTTAATACTGTAATTCTTGACCGTGATCTTTGTCGGCAAAGAATACTTTGTCGAATCGAGTATCGAGTACAACGTATCGACATCGGTAGTTGAAAAAGGCTGTATGGATGTCGTATAACCAGCCGACCGATCGACGACAGGCTCGAGATAAGAGTAAGTCGCAACAGCTCCTGTTACATTGCTCTCTATTTTCGTAAGATCCCAACCCGACGTATAGGTAATAGGGTTTATATAATAAGAATAGTCTTTATTAAAATAGGGCGTCGCTGTATTTGAACCGTATAGCTGCGACGACCTGGTTGTTGTATGCACTCCATCAAAGGTGTACACCAACCCTGTGTTGGTTTTAATAGTAAAGGTTCCACTAGAGAAACCGATGTCAATATCCTGGTAAGGGATGAGCTTGGGCAGCCCGTCGGAGCCAAATACAAACTTTCCAGAAACGCCAGGGGCATTAAAATAAAAAACGTCGGGCTCTGTGTCGGAGGCATAACCTTTTCCGCTAATGAAAGTGAAGTCGCTCGACTCGTCCGTACAAACCGCCAGGTTGTCGTCGGCAGCAGGAGTAAATCCCTGGATACTGCCCGCGTTGCTGTTGTATAGCCAGCCTTTTCGGGTGTCGCCAACCTGTGAGTAATCATCGGGAAGTCCATGAACTTCGCGATAAATAGAATATCCTCCAAAACTTACATTCCAACCCACGCCGGCATTGCCTGGACCTTCATTCAACCGGATCGCGCCACCATGGTGGAACAAATTCACACCAACGCTGAGATCGTACGCACTGATAGATCCTAGTGGAATGCTCACGGAAGCCCGACCCGTAAGGGGATCAACCGATTGAGAATATGCAGAGATAAAAGGAACAAAAACCAAAAGAGCTAAACAATTCTTCATATCTGTTACGAATAACTTACGTCAATATTTTCATACGAAACTTCATCCCCATCGGAATAACAATCGAGCGCCTGGTATAGATGAATTGAATAATAAAATGTTTAAGAGGGTGTGATTTCCGAAGTCGAGGTGAGATTTACATCAAACTCCGACCGAACAGAGACCTTAGTCCAAAATCACG
>Ga0170475_122430127_pt1 | contig 10373 bp, 6 predicted proteins | sample Soicark_Litter_5_FD_111474 | JGI IMG/M metagenome (GOLD analysis project Ga0170475, IMG submission 111474) | Avena fatua rhizosphere microbial communities from Hopland, California, USA. Combined Assembly of 48 SPs | reverse complement strand
GGCCTGGCCGATTCGAATGCAACGGTGCGCGCCGCGAGCGCCGCGGCGCTGGGCCGCCTGCGCATGGGCGGCTCTGATTGCTTACAAAAGCGGTTGGCGAGCGAGGCCAACGACAGCGTGAAGTCGGCAATTCGAAAAGCCCTCGATCCGGTGTTCAGCTCGGACACGAAATACTACGTGGCGATCGGCAAGGTTTCGGACAAGACCGGCCGCAGCGGCGACGAGATCGACGCCCTCGTTCACAGCGCGATGGCCGGCGCCGCAGCACAGCAAGCGGAGTTCACTCTTGCGCCCGTCGGTGAGGTGCTCGCCGACGCCAAGCGCCGCCTCAGTGCGCACAGCGGCGTCAAACCAGTCTTTCTTTCTCCGCGCGTCCCACCCCCGGACTACTCCGGCGGCAACCTGACGATCCGGATCGAGATCGCCATGTTCAGCTATCCAGACAAGTCCTTGATCGGGAGCTTCACCACGAAGCTCACCCAACAGGGCGTGTCATCCCCGGACAAGGACACGGAAAACGACCTCCTTCGGGACACCGCGGAGCGCGCCTTCGAGAAGTTCACTCAAGCCGCTGGCCGTCTGCCTTAGGCGCCGTGCAAAAAGCGCGCTTCTTGCACGGCGGCGCCAAAAAGCCCTACTCTTAGACACCGTCCCTTCATTTCAAGGAGCCCCAGCTCATGGGAGAAGCCTCAGCGGCACCCTTGCCCGCCACTGGTCGTCACCAACGACGCCTTCGCAATTACCTGCTCGATAGCCACTTTCAGCTCAAGTACACGGGCTACTTGGTGGGCATCGCTGTGCTCTTCAGCTTTTCTTTGGGCTTACTGATCTGGCGCACCAGCGCTGCGATGATCGCCCAAAGTCATCAAACCGTTCACCAAGGCGAGCAGGTGGTCGAACGCGGCAAGCAGGTGGTCGCTGAAAGCCAAAAGGTCAGCGAGGTGGTGAAGATGAACATCATCAAGGACCCGGTCTACAGTGATAACCCGGCCTTACTCGACGCCTTCAAGGCCGATGCCGACAAGCAGGATGAACGCCTGAAGTCTCAGCAGGTGGCGCTCGAAGGGCAGGCGACCGCGCTTCGCGACCAAGCCGCGGCCCTCACCGACAAGCAGCATGCCATGCTGTACACACTCGTTGGCGCGCTGTCCCTGCTCGTGATTTTGATCGGGATGGCGGGGATCTTGGTCACGCACAAGGTTGCCGGCCCAATCTACAAAATGAAGCGCCAAATCCACGACGTCGGCGAAGGCCGCTTGAGGATCCCCGGGAAGCTTCGCAAGGGCGACGAGCTCGTGCACTTCTTCGACACGTTCGAGACGATGGTGCGTAATCTGCGGCGGCGTCAGGAAGAGGAGATCGAGAAGCTCGAAAAGGCTATTTCCACGATGGAGCCTAAAGCAGAGCCGGGCGAGCTCGAGCCGCTGTACCAGCTGCGCAAAGAGATGAAGGCGGCCCTAGACTACTGAGGGAGCAGCAGGCGCCCGGGGCTCGCCGGCTCTCTCGTGTCCGCCCGCACGGATCCCTATCTGCTCCTGCTGAAGAACTGACCGAGTAGCTTTTAGAACGCGGCGCGGACGTACTCGACGGTCGGCGCTCCGTTGACCCAGGTGACGCTCGCCACGTCGAACCGGACGTGATCGAACTCGGGGCGCCACTTGTATTCACGTCGCCAGAGGCGCTCGCCAGCGCGCCTCAGACGAGTGCGCTTCCAGCCATCGACGCTGCCGAAGGCCGAGGTCCACGAGCTCGGCGCGCGCGTTCGCACCTCGACGACCACCAGTGTGCGACCGTCTTGGACCAAAAGGTCGATCTCGAGGTAATTAACGCGGACGTTGGCGCCGAGAACTTTCAGCCCGCGCGCTTCGAGCCAGGCACGCACGGCTCGCTCCGCCAATTGGCCAAGGTCGCGGCGCGTCCGCGACGACGCGCCCGACCGCTCAACCCCCGCTACGCTCGACCGCTCAGCTATCGGTGTTCGTGCCGCAGGTCGGACTTGCATCCGGCACTGTTGGATAGCCTTGCGGGCTGCAATTGCCGCGGGTGGTCGAGTCCGGACCTGTGTATTGCGTGCCGTCTCGGACGCAGTATGAGCCGGCGAGCTGAGTGCTACCGACGCCGATTTCGTCGACGAGCTTGTCGCACGCGTAGCCCGAGGGGCACTTGCAGTAGCGGGCGTTCTTATCCGGACCATCGCAGCGGCAGGAGCAATAGACCGCCTTATCGGCCGTTCGATCCACCAGTTGCGGATTGACCACGGCCGTTACTTTGCGCGTCGGATCGCCAGGCAGGCTACAATTGGCCTGATCCTTGTTGACCTGCCCGTACTTACAGCTCACGCGACCCTGGAAATGATTCACCAGGCAGACGCGGGTCTCACACTGGAAGGACTTGCTCTCGACGTTGACTTCCTTCGCAGCGTAGCCCGGGAAGTCCGCAATGTACTCGTCCTCCGGCGTGCAGGGGTCGCCAACGCCGCCGGGCTGGCACGCCAGCGGGAAGAGGCTCAGCAGCGCCGTTGCCAACAGAGAAAAACCCGTGATTTTGCGTATCATCGCCTGACCGTCACCCATTCGACTGGTGGTCTATTCTTCGATCCGTGGTCGTCGCCGTCGCGCCGCCGCAACCGCGCGTACGCTAGTCGAGCGCTTCCGATACAGTCAACGCGAAAGACGCTGCCCCTCGCGTGAGGCTGCACTGGCCCAAGGAATTTTCCAACGGCCGTGTCGGATTCCGCATGTTGCCCGACCATCACTCACTTGGATGTGAGGCGCGAGCAAAACAGATCACTCGCTTCAACGTTCGATTGCTCGCAGGTACCTCAGCAGTACCGCTCGCCTTCGTTGCTGTGGGGGACGTTGCCCGACACGGAGTCGGCCTCGCTAGCGCGGCGCTGAGTAACGTTGCCAACTCGGCTCGAGGATTGGTCGAGACGACCAAGTGCGATATCCACCCACGTTGTCGATGCAGGCCCGTGACATTGGCTCAACGACCTTCATGCGGAGCACCGCAAATTCCGAAGCACCGCAATTTTTGAAGTGCAGGGTGACGCACGGACGATCTCATGCCGATGCTTTCCGACGACACTTGACAAGCTCACATTGCGATCTCTAACATGCCCACGACCGCGGGTGGTATGTAGCGGTAGTTATTAGGTTTTTCCCGCTTTGGCCGCAGAGGCCCCCCGCACCCGGTCCCGGCGCCGCCCGTAAAGGCTCCGATCTCAACCCCCCTACAGAGGATCCATGTTTCGAAAGCGCCTCGTTGCGGTCTGCATTCTGGCATCCGTTGCTCTCCCGAGCCTCGTGGTGACTCGCCCAGCGCGAGCTCAGGATGTCATCGACTTGGATTCCGATACGCCGGCTCCAGCCGCGAAGAAGAAGGGGGGCAAGCCGGGCAAAGCCGCAGCCCCCGCTGCCGCCCCTGCCGCTGCACCGAAGAAAGGTGGCAAAGGGGTCGATATCGATCTGGATGAAGGTGCCCCGGCCGCTCAGGCTCCCGTCACCGCCGGTCAGATGACCGAGGCCGCCGCGTCGGCCAAGCAGCTCTTCGACAAAGAGAAGTGGAACGAGGCGGCTCAAGCCCTGCACCGCGTGGTCAGCGGCGAGACCGGTGATGACCCGGGCAATAAGCAGCTGGCCGAGTACTTCCTCGCCATCTCGCTCTATCGGCTGAAGTTCTACCAGGCAAGCTACGCCATCTTCAGCGTGATCGCGGACAACCCGAATCACCAAAAGTTCAAGGAAACGCTGCTCTGGTTGGCCAAGCTTGCCACGCAGCTGCCGGAGCCGGCGGACATCATCGAGCGCGTCGGTAAGTACAATGACGAGCAGGTCGCCCGTTTCGACAACGACCAGCAGCGCGACCTGTACTGGCAGCTCAACTACATGCTGGGCCGCTACAAGTACAGGAATCGCCAGTTCGAAGAGGCCATTCGCCTATTCCAGAAGGTCGATCGCCGCAGCGACTATTACGTGAAGTCGCAGTTCTTCACGGGTATCAGCTACGTGCAGGTCCGCAAGTCGATCCCCGCGGTTCAGGCCTTCCAGCGCATTCAAAAAGCCCTGGATGAAGGCGTCGAAGGCGTGGAGGACGAAGATCGTTTGCGTGACTTGGCCTCGCTCTCGATGGCCCGCACCTATTACTCATCGTCGATCAAGACTGACGCCGAGACCAACCAGCCAACGGTCGACAGCACCAAGCTGAGCGCCGCTGTGAAATACTGGAACCAGGTCGACGTCGCGAGCGAGTACTGGCTCGACGCGCTCTTCGAAGAGTCCTGGGCCTATTTCATGGCCGGTGACTATCCGCACGCGCTCGGTAACATCCACACTCTGCAGTCACCGTACTTCCCGAACTCCTTCTATCCGGAAGCGTCGGTGCTCAAGGCGGTCATCTACTTCTCGAACTGCAACTACGAGGCGGCGACCACGGTCGTGGCTCAGTTCAACAAGAAGTACACGCCCATCAAGGAGCAACTCGAGAAGGTGCTCAAGAACTACAAGGGCGAGAACAAGGAAGAGCCGTTCTTCAAGTTCTTGCTCGAAGTTCGCTCCGGTGGCGGCAACTTGGACGAGCGCATCCGTCCAATCGTGGAAAATGCGCTCAGCGATCGCCAGCTGCTGCGCAACATCGACTACGTGAAGCTGCTCGAGGAAGAGGACAAGCGGTTCAAGAAGTCGCCGCCCACCTTCCAGAGCTCGAGCATCGGGCAGCAGGTCGGTGACGCGCTGAAGTTGGCGCGCGACCTCGCGGTTCGCCAGGCAGGGGAGCTTGCGCTGTCCCGTTACCAACGCAACGTGGACGAGCTGAATGAGCACCTCCGCGACGGTGAAAAGATCTTGATCGACATCACGGCAGCGCAACGCAACTTGCTCGACGAGAAGATCGCGACGGGCCAGGTCAGCGCGGCCGACTCGAAGACCTTCGGTGATGTGAAACCCGACGAAGAGCACGTGATTTGGCCCTTCGATGGTGAGTATTGGCGTGACGAGCTCGGCTTCTATCGCCAGCGTGTCGTTTCCGCGTGTGGGAGGTAATTGGAATGAGCTCTAAGACGACGCCTGCCGGCCTGGGCAGGAGCAGATCTCGACTAGTAAACGTTTCGATTGCGTTCGGCCTGCTGCTCTCTGCAGCGAGCGCCGGTGCCGTCACCGAGGCCAAGCCGACCGATCTGAGCACCGAGTGCATCTCGCCCGACGCGGCCAAAGCTCTGAGTGAATGTCCCGCCGGCAAGATGGCGGACGTGCACAGCAAGCGCCCGGCCGCGTTCTCCAGCGCGCCGCCGCCACGCGACGTGAAGAAGCGTCAGGATGACTCGAAGCCGGTCAACCCGGAAGAGCTAACGAAGTACGCCGAGCGCGACACGCGCAAAAACCGTCTACAAGCTCGCGCCCGCGCGCTGCTCATCACCGAAATTCAGGGCCTCGAGCGGCTTTACAAGCGCACCGCGAAAAAGTCGCCGGATCGGCCGCAGCTCACGCGCCGCCTCGCTGAAGGTTACGTCGAGCTCGAGAGCGCCGCGCAACGCGACAAAATCGCGGCGGACATCGCTGCGCAGGACGCCAAGAAGAAGAACCAGAGCGTCACCAAATTCCGTTCCGACGCGGCTGCTGCAGACAAGATCCTGGCCGCCGCGCGCAAGAGCGCCATCGCGTACTACACGTTGATGAAGACGGACTACCCCGACTACTCGAAGATCGACGAGGTTTTGTATTACCTCGCCTACGAGTACGAGCAGGGTGGGGATCTCAAGAACGCGCGCGCGACGTACTTCGAGCTCATTCAGAAGGCGCCCAAGTCGGCGTACATCCCGAATGCTTACTTGGCGTTCGGCGAACTCTTCTTCCAAGAAGCACAGGGGGACCCATCGAAGTGGGAGCTCTCCGCCGCTGCTTACAAGGAAGTGATCAAGTACCCGCCGCCCACCAACAAGGTGTACGGCTACGCGCGCTACAAGCTCGGCTACGTGTTCTGGAACAAGGGTGAGTACGCCAACGCCCTGAACGAGTTCAAGAAAGTCATCGAGTACGGCGACACCTACGGCGATCTACCCAACGCCAAGCAGTTGGCGAAGGCCGCGCGTCGCGACACCATTCCGGTGTACGCGGTCAGCGGCGATCCGTCGAAGGCGTTCAACTTCTTCAAGCCGCTCAGCGGCGACAAGGGTGGCGAGAGTCAAAAGACGCTCGACATGATGAACGAGCTCGGTCTCGCTTACCTCGATACCGGTCACTACAAAGAAGGCATTGTCCTCTACCGCGACCTCTTGAGCCGGGATTCGGGCGACAAATCTTGCTTCTATCAGGGGCAGATCACCACGGCCTCGTCGGCGATCAACTCGGGCGACAAAGAAGCCATCCGCAAGGAGATGGATTCTCAGGTTCGCGTCTACAACGAGTTCGTCAAGGACAAGCACGCGGACGACGCCAAGCGTCAGTGCGCCAACAAGACCGCCGAGCTTTTGAGCGAAACGGCCATGAGCTGGCACTTGGAAGCCGTCGGCTCCGGCGGCGTGCGCGGCACGGGCGACAAGAAGACCATGGATTTGGCGGCTTACCTCTACAAGAAGGTCGCCGACAATTTCACCTCTGAAGACTTCACGAAGTTCGAGTTCCCGCGCATCGTGAAGGCCGACTGGCCCACGATGTACAAGATCAAGTACGCGATGGCGGACTTGCTCTACTTCCAGCAGCGCTGGGAGGAGTGCGGCCCGGCATTCGACGCTGTGGTGGTGGAAGACCCGAAGAACGAGCAGGCCGCGGAAGCCGCCTACGCGTCGGTGCTCTGCTACCAGAAGATGTACGATCAAATGTACAAAGGCGCTGCCGATCGCAAAGGCAAGGGCCTGGGTCCGCAGGGCGCGGACGAGAAGGATCGCGAGGCGAAGAAGGGCGAATGGGAGAAGTTCAAGCCCAAGCCCCTCACCGACATGCAAAAGGGCATGGTCAACGCCTTCAATCGCTACGTCTGCTACGTGAAGCCGCAGAAGGACGACAAGGACGCCCAGGAGCAGTACGTCGAAGTGAAGTACGGCCGTGCCCGCATCTACTTCGAGGCTCAGCACTGGGAAGAGGCGGCGATCGCGTTCCGCGATGTGGCCATCAACCACGCAGACAAAGACGCGGCCATCTACGCGGCTCAGTTGTACCTCGAGGCGATCAACGTGCTCGGCTCCCGCGCCGAGCCGCCGCGCCCCGCGTGCTTCGACGAGATGGGCAAAGACGTGCCCACCTTCCTCGAGCTGTACTGCAAGGGGAGCAAAGCCGAAGACAACAAGGAGCAATGCGAGACTCTGAATCGCATTCAGTTCGACATCCGCCGGCTCAAGGCACAGAAGCAGATCGAGCTCGCCGATTCACAGCAGGACAAGGGCGACTACAAGAGCGCCCTCGACAACTACAAGAAGGGCGCTGACTCGTACCTCGACTTGTGGCGTTCGTATTGCGAGGAGCCGCTCGGCAAAGGCGAGCACCCCAAGCAGTGCGAGAAGGCCGACGAAATCGTGTACAACATGGCGCGTGGCTACCAGGCCGCTCGCCTGCTCGCGAAGTCGATCCAGGCCCGTCTCATCCTGCTGAGCTCGCGCTACGGGCTGGCTGACTCGCCACTCGCGATGAAGGCGACGTACGAGATTGGCGGCAACTATCAAGCCATCGCCGTCTACGACAAGGCCTCCGACTTCTTCGAGTTGTACGCGAAAAAGACGGCCTACAAGGGCGAGTTCGCAGACCAAGCCCTGAGCGACGCCGTGGTGTTGCGCTTGGGTCTCGGTCAAGAGGACCAGGGCATCGAAGACTCGAACAACTTCAATAAGTACTTCGGGGCCCGAAAGCCGGCGCAGACCGCGCAGATCGCCTACGCCATTGCCGCGCACTACGGCGAGAAGAAGGATTGGAACAACGTCGAGAAGCGCCTCGGCGGCTCGATGAAGATGATCGACGGCAAAGCCACGCTGGACATCATCGCTCAAGCCCACGCGCTCCTCGCGCGCGCTGACATCAAGCTGGGCAAGGAGACGCTCGCGGTCCGCGAATACAAGGCCGTCGTTGGACTATGGGCAGATCCGAACGCCGCTGTCGCCAAGATCCAGGGCATTCCTGGTGAAGACGACGGCTCGAAGCAGCGCCGCCTCGGTCGCGCTTTGGAGTCCGTGGGCGAGGCGATGTTCTACTTCGCCGACCAAGACAAGGCGAAGGTCGACAAGCTCAAATTCCCGGAATACCACGGCAATAATTCCAAGGAAGACGTGCTGAAGCACATCGGCACCAAGGTGAAGGACTGGATCGTCAAGAAGCGCCCGCTGATCGAGAAGGCCAGCGGCGAATACAAGAAGATCGTCGACCTTCAGCCAGTGCCTCCGCCGCGTTGGGTCATCGCCGCCGGTTCTCGCGTCGGTGAGATGTGGGGTCAGTTCGTCAAGGAGTTCCGCGCCGCGCCGATCCCGGATGCGTTCCGTCGTGACGTGGAAATCCGCCAGACTTACTACGCCAGCTTGGACGAAGCGTCCGAGCCGCAGAAGCAGCAGGCCAAAGGCGCGTTCGAGACGTGTTTGGGCTACTCGGTGAAGTACCAGTACTTCGATGAGTTCAGCCGAACCTGCGAAGAGTGGCTCGCTCAGAACTACAAGAACGAATACCACTTGGTCGACGAGTTCCGGGGTTCCCCGAATCGCGTCAACAGCGTGCTGCTCGAGCAGGGCAACCCGCTGCGCATCGGCGGCGAGCCGATGGTGACCCAGAGCGCTGAGCCGGCACCTGCCAAGAAGGCGGACGCCGCAGCACCTGCCGACGACGCGAAGAAGGCCGAGAAGAAGGGCAAGAAGTGATGTCACGTTTCAAAGCAGCACTAACGCTCGTCAGCATCGCTACGCTGTCCGCGGCTTGCGGCGGCGGTGTCAAAGCCGGTGGCGCGCTCAGTCCCGAGAAGGCGAGCGGCAAGGCGGACGCCAAGGGGCACCAGGTCAGCAAGGAGGCGGCGGCCAACTTCGACTCGGCGCTCGACCAATTCGCCGCTCACGACAAGAAGCAAGATTGGGATGACGCGGCTTGCTCGTCGATCGCCAAAGCCTTCAACGTCGCGGCTGACTCGCAGAAGTCGGACACTGGGCGGCCGTTTCCGGAAGCCCAGTACAACGCCGGCTTGGCCTTTCAGCGCTGCGGCAAAGACGCCGAGGCCCGTACGGAGTTCGAGAACGTCGTAAAGAGCGACGCCTCGTTCCACCGTGCGCGCGCTCAGCTGGCCTTGTACGATTACGCCAAGTCGAACGATCTCGACGGCACCATCTCGAAGCTCGACCAGATCATCCACGACGCCAAGTTCCAGAACGTGGAAGCGCTCGTCAGCTTGGCCGCGTTGCAGATGGAACGCGGTAACGATCAGGCCGACAGCGACGGCAAGAACGATCTCGAGCGCGCGCAACGCAACTTGCAGCGCGCGCTGGCCATCGACGACGGCTACATGCCCGCGTTCAATCAGCTCGCGGTCTATTACCTGAATCAGGCCAAGGCCAAAGCCGGGCAGCTCGACAAATCCGGCAAGCGCGGCCGCCGCGGGATGGAAGTTTCGGGCGCCTCGAAGGCGAACGTAGACTCGCAGCAGCTGGATCTGGCGGCGCTCGTCGCAGCCCAGGCTCAGAAAAAGAACCCGAACTACGCGCCAATCTCGAACACGACCGGGTTGATTCAGGTTCAGCTCAAGAACTTCAACGGCGCCGTGAAGAGCTTCGGCAAGGCGCGCCAGTTGGATCCCACCTTCTTCGAGGCGCAGATGAACTACGCCGCGGTGAATCTGTCGTTCCGCGGCTACGAAGAGGCCGAGAAGGCTTACCGCGACGCGCTGAAGTTGCACCCCAAGGACTACGAAGCGCAGCTCGGTTTGGCGTTGGCGGTCCGCGGTCAAATCAACGACTCGAACTTCGACAAGAACGTCGCTGAGGCGCAAGCCCACCTCGACGAGGCCAAGAAGATCGCGCCGGACCGCGCCGAGACCTACTACAACGAAGCGATCCTGACCCAGGAGTTTCGGGCCAAGCGGGGTAACCCGGTGCCGGCGCTGCACAAGGCCGCTGATCAATACAAGCAGTTCATCGACAAGGCGGGCTCGGATCCCGCGTTCGCAGCGGCAGTGAAGCGCTCGAAGGATCGCAGCCAGGACATCCAGGACACGATTACCTTCATCGAAGAAGGGGAAAAGGCGGCTAAAGACGCTGCGAACCAGCCGCCTCCAGCTCCGCCCCCGCCGGCGGACGGCGCGGCGCCCCCCGCTGATGGTGCCGCCCCTCCCGCCGACGCGAAGGGCGCGACGCCCCCCGCTGACGCGAAGGGTGCGACGCCCGCTGACGCGAAGAAGCCCGCCGACAAGAAGTGATCGAG
>Ga0170475_131171870_pt1 | contig 10374 bp, 9 predicted proteins | sample Soicark_Litter_5_FD_111474 | JGI IMG/M metagenome (GOLD analysis project Ga0170475, IMG submission 111474) | Avena fatua rhizosphere microbial communities from Hopland, California, USA. Combined Assembly of 48 SPs | reverse complement strand
GGGAACGCGCGCGCTATACACTATCGGGCATTCGAACCAGCCCTTGGAAACCTTCCTCGGTCTGCTCGAGGTCCATGGCATCCGCTTCCTCGCCGACATCCGCCGCTATCCCGGTTCCCGGCGCTGGCCCTGGTTCGGTCGCGATGCCCTGCCCGCGTCTTTGGCTGAGAAGGGCATCGGTTACCGGCATTTCCCCGCCCTCGGGGGCAGGCGCAGTCCCGAGGCGGATTCGCCCAACGGCGCTTGGCGGGTGCCGCAGTTCCGGGCCTATGCCGATTACATGGCGAGCCCAGAATTCCGGGCCGGGCTCGATGAACTCTTGGACCTGCTGCCCCAGGGCCCGCTGACGGTCCTCTGCGCCGAGGCGCTGCCCTGGCGTTGCCATCGGAATCTGCTTTCCGATGCGGTCCTGGTCCGGGGAATCCCGGTATTCCATATCCTGAGCGGCGGGAAGCTGAAGCCGCATGCCTTGCCCGATTTCGCGAAAGTGGACATGGGCAGGGATCCTCCCGGGTTGATTTACCCGCCCCTGGAAGAGCCCCAAGCCAAGTTGCTATGACCATCCGAGGATAGCTACTTTCCCCGGCTACCTCCCTCGTCCGGGAGCATGGAGGCAATATGGCAACGGTCAACGCGTACATCAATTTCGACGGCAATTGCGACAAGGCTTTCGTCTTCTACAAATCGGTTTTCGGCGGCGAATTCCAGGCGCGGATGAGCTTCGGCGAGGCGCCGGGCATGGACGTGCCGGCCGCCCAAAAGGACAAGCTCATGCACGTGGCCCTGCCCATCGGCAAGAACACCGTCCTCATGGGCAGCGACTGGTCGCCGCAGTTCGGCCCCATGGTCCGCGGCAATTCCTTCGCCCTCTCGGTGAATGCCGACTCCCAGGCCGAGGCCGACAAGGTGTTCAAGGCCTTGGCCGACGGCGGCCAGGTGACCATGCCCATCGGCATCGCGTTCTGGGGCGCCTACTTCGGGATGTGCACCGATAAATTCGGCATCAATTGGATGGTGAACTTCGAAATGAAGAAGGCTTGAGCCGGCCGCCAAGCCCGGGAATGCCCAAGCATCGTCCTCGCCGATTCGAAGCCGTCTCGCAGCCCTTGCTGCCGCGCGCCGCGTTCCTGAAGCGCTTGGCGCGGCACGGGGGCTTGGCCGGACTCTTCATCGCGGTCTCGCTCCTGATCGGCATGGTCGGATACCGGGCCTTCGCGGGCCTGACTTGGGTGGACTGCTTCCTGAACGCCAGTATGATCCTCACGGGCATGGGGCCCGTCTCCCCGATGGCGACCCCTGCGGCGAAGGTGTTCGCGGGCTGCTATGCCCTTTTCAGCGGCTTGGCCTTCTTGAGCTCGGCCGGCATCCTGTTCGCGCCGATCGTCCACCGGGCCATGCACCGATTCCATATCGGCCAGTAGGCCGCATACCGCCGGTTTCCCGGAATTGGGGAGGATCGGCGGGGAAATGGAAAGCGGGGATAATGCCCAAGCCTTACCTTCTTCACGCAGCCATGAACAAAGTCCTCAGGTACATCCTCATCCCCTGCTTCGGAACCGCCATCGCCGGGCCCGTGACCACCGTGCCCTGGAACGGGCATACCGGCGCCGTCAGTTTCACTTACGACGATGCCCGCTCCAGCCAGATTCCCAATCTTTTGCCGCAGTTGGATTCCCTCCATCTCAAGGCGACCTTTTTCATCGCCGTCACCGGAACCGGCGGCGATTTCGAAGCGCGCAAGGCGGATTGGATCAAGGTCGCCAAGAACGGCCACGAACTGGCGAACCATACCAAGAACCACGTGAACGTGCCCGCCGACCCGGGAGCCGCCAGCATCATCAGCGAGATGGCGACCTATCTGCGTGCGCTCGATCCCGGCGTCCAGTCCCTTACTTTCGCGTACCCCAATTGCAACGTGAACGGCAAAACCGGCGTCGGCTCGGAAAATTTCATGGCGCGGGGATGCGGGGGAACCCACTATGCGTGGGGAACGCAGCCCGCGGATTGGATGAACATCGAGGGAGTGATCTTAGGGCCCACCAGCGTAGCCACCGGCATCAGCGCGATCAGCAGCGCGAAATCGGGCAATACCTGGGCGGTCACCATCGTGCATGACGTAAAGGAAAATCCCGATACCTACAGCCTTACGCCTGCGGACAACCTGAAAATGCTGCAGGCCGGGGCCGCGAGCGGCGCCTGGATCGACACTTATCAGAACATCGGCGCCTACTACCGCGCGCATTTCACCATGGACACGGTAACCGCCACCTCCACTTCGGAGGGATGGAAAATGGGGTGGACGTCTCCCTATGCGAAGCTGCCCAAGAGCGTAAGTTTGCGTGTGAAACTTGCCACGGCGACCTTCGGAACGAGTTTCACCGTACAACAGAACGGCGTGACGCTTCCGCCGGAAACCGACGGGTCTTACCTGATCGATTTCATGAAGCTCTCCCTAACCGTGCTCAAGCAGACGACCGGGGTGAAGTCCGGCGCGATTTTCCCGTCCCGGCTCACCGCCCGGGCCGCCCGCGACGGCATCGCCTTCGAAGGGATGGTCGGCGAAGCCGAAGCCCTCGTGACCGATGTCAGGGGCAACATGGTATATCGGGGCGAGGCATCCCATGGCCTGGTGCCGCTCCCGATGGAACGGCTGCACGGGATCCTCTTTTTGACCTTGGTCGACCGCATCTCCGGCGCTTCCATCCGCGCCGTGGTGCCGAATTAATCCTGGATGCGGGATTCCTTCCCAGCCCTATTGAAGGAAATCGGCGGCTGCGTCCTGTGCGCCGACCACCTGCCTAACGATCCCCGGCCCATCCTCACGGCCGATGCCCGCAGCAAAATCCTCATCATCGGCCAAGCCCCGGGCCGCGTGGTGCATGCGAGCGGGATTCCCTGGAGCGACCAAAGCGGCAAGGAGCTCCGGCGTTGGCTCGGGGTGGGGGAGGAGAGCTTCTACGATCCCGCCAACTTCGCCTTGATCCCGATGGGATTCTGCTATCCGGGAACCGGGAAATCGGGAGATCTGCCGCCGCGACCGGAATGCGCCCGCCATTGGCATGCGCGACTCTTGCGCGGAATGAAGGCCGCGCGCCTGGTCTTGCTGATCGGGATTTACGCGCAGAAATTCTATCTGGGCGAAGAGGGTGAGAAGGGCGGCAAGACGGTCACCGAGAACGTGAGGAACTTCCGATCCTTCCTGCCGAGGTATCTGCCCTTGGTGCATCCTTCCCCGCGCAATAAGATCTGGCACAAGCGGAACCCCTGGTTCGAAGCGGAGGTATTGCCCGAGCTTCGGATCCGGGTCGGAGCCGCGCTAAGAGACGAGCTCTTTCCACTTCGGGCTTGAGGCCCAGACCCGGCCGATCCGTTCCATCAGGGCCGCCATGGTGAAGGGCTTCTTGATGAAGTCGGCGCCATCGGGGCAAAATTTGAAATTGGAAAGGATCTCGGCGGAGTAGGCGGACATGAACAATACCTTGATGTACGGTTTCATGGAAGCGATGCGGTTGGCCAAATCCCGCCCGTTCATGTGTGGCATGATGATATCCGAAATCAAAACATCAATATTGGTCTCGGGTGCGGCCGCGATTTCCAGGGCCGCACGACCGTCCTTGGCTTCGTAAACTTCAAAACCGGCAGCTTTCAAATTCAGGCAGATAAGCTCTCGGACCGACCTTTCATCGTCCACGATAAGGAGGGTCGGCTTCTTATTGGCTAACAAACTGGAATCGCCCTTTCTTGCGTACTAGCCGGAAAATACCTCGGTGGCGGGCAGGTAGGGAACATTTCAGAGATAATTTTAACCAAAACCGGAATTCGGGGAAAACGGAAAAAACTGATTTTAAGCCTGAAGGCGGGGTGAAATGGCATTCGATCGGAACAGGCGCATTGATTGTGTAGTCAGATTTAGAGCTTTCAAATCCAGCGTGCGAAAACCTACCCTGAAGCAATGAAAATATCTTTTAGCGAGGGTAGGGTGGGTAAAATCCTGGCCTTCCCCGACCCTTCGGAATATACGGATTTATAAAATTGCGCACAATATGTGCGTAAAGCCGGGTCGAATGCCAACTGGCATCCGTCCCTTAATTTAAGCGCGAATCCTATATCTTCGCCGATGAACAAGGACGCTCGCCCCTCGGTTTTGGTGGCGGTTAATAATCCCGTCGATCGCGCCTTGCTCTGTTCTTACCTCGAAACCTTAGGGATTTTCCCGGATGCCGCCGCGCACGGGCGCGAAGCCCTGGATGCCTTCCGTAAGCGGGCGTATGGTCTCGTTTTCATGGAATGCGGTATGCCGGTAATGGATGGCCTCGTGGCGATCCGGGAAATCCGCGCAGCGGAGGCGGGGAAGGGGACGCGGGCGCGCATCGTTGGCATCGCGGAGAAGGCCGGGGAGGAAGATTGGGCCGGGACCGGCCTGCCGCAAGGGATGGATGCCCTGATCCACAAGCCCGTGGCTCCCGATGATGTTAAGAAATTCGTGGTGGCGGTTCTTGGGGACCAAGCGGGCGGAAGATCCAAGTAACCGGCCATCCCTGCCGAATTATCCATAAGGTAATCCCCGAGGTCATATCCGTGTTTACGCCTAGGGTTCCCGCGTGTTAGGATAGGCGCGTACGACTTTCTCCGGATTCAGCTATGCGAAATCTCAGTTACCTGATTGCCCTCCCGGACTCCGCCCTCGCCGACAGGATCGCCGCCCTGCTGTTTTTCGCGGATATGCCCGCCGGTTTCCACCGGGTGCCCGACCTGGCCGGATTCCGGGAGGCCCTCGATACGGCCCACTTCGACTTCTTCCTTTCCGATCTCCACCTGCCGGGAGGGGGCGGTCTGCAGGCCCTGGCCCTGGCCCGCGGGAAAAGCCCGCGCACGCCTTTCCTTATCTTAGGGGGGCCATGCGGGGAAGAGCGGGTCGCGGAGGCGTTCCGGAACGGCGCCGCCGACTTCCTGCTGAAGTCCAATCTTACCGCCTTGCCGGACCGGATCGGTCGAGCGCTCGCCGCGCGGGACCCGGCCAAGCCTTTCCTCTCCATCCTCGGCAAATCATCCCGATGCCGGGAACCGTGCATCGATGGGATCCCGGATCACTCCCGCCAGAAGCGCATGGAAGAAGAGATGGACAGTTTCTTCCGGCTCTCCCTGGATATGTTCTGCATCCTCGGATTCGACAGCCGCTTCCGGCGCGCCAATCCGGCCTGGGAACGCGTCTTGGGTTACAACCCCGATGCCCTGGTGGGTTCTTACAGCATGAATCTCATCCACCCCGAGGACGTCGATGCGACGCTGGCGCAAGCCGGCCGGCTCGCCGCGGGCCAGGAAATGGCTTCCTTCGAGAATCGGTACCTCCACAAGGACGGTACCTGGCGTTGGTTGCTCTGGAGCGCTTCCGCCCGTCCCGCCAAAGGGGTGATCTATGCGGTGGCGCGCGACGTGACCGATCGTAAACGCCAAGAAGAGGAGAACCGCCGGGCGCGCGATTCGGCCGAGGAAGCCAGCCGCGCCAAGGGCCGCTTCCTCGCGAACATGAGCCACGAGATCCGTACGCCCATGAATGGAGTGGTGAGCATGGCCGGCTTGCTTGCCGAAACCGACTTGGACAATCGCCAATCCGGCTACGTGAAAATCATCCAGAGATCGGCGCACGGGCTTTTGCGGGTGATCAACGACATCCTGGACTTCTCCAAGCTGGAGCATGGCCGGCTCGGGCTCGAGACAAGGCTTTTCGATCTCCATGAACTGGTCGATGACGTGGCGGATCTTTTCTCCTCGGCCGCCGCCGAAAAGGGCATCGGGTTGTACTGGTCATTCGCACAGGGGATGCTGAGGAAGGTCAAGGCGGACCCGGGACGGCTGCGGCAAGTGCTGGTCAACCTGATGGGGAACGCCGTGAAGTTCACCCATACGGGCAAAGTGGAAATCCGGGTCAGCTCCCGGCATAGCGACGGCCCGGGATTGGAATTGCATTTCGAGGTGGAAGATACGGGACCGGGAATCGAGGCCGGCGCCGGGAGCCGTTTGTTCCAGCCCTTTTCCCAATTGGATCCCTCGGACACGCGCCGGCACGGAGGCTCGGGCTTGGGCCTGGCCATCTCCAAGCAGTTGGTCGAACTTATGGAAGGGGAGATCGGCTTCGAAAGCGCGCCCGGGCAAGGCACCCGCTTCTGGTTCACGATCCGGGCGGACTTGCCCCAAGCCGGCGAGATCGCGCGGCCCGATGCGGGAAGCCTGAAGGGCTTGCCCGCCCTCTCATCCCATCCGGGGACCGCATCGCCATTGCGTATCCTGGTAGCCGAGGACAATCCCATCAATCAGTTGGTGGCGGTTTGCCTGCTCGAACGCCTCGGCCACCGCGCGGAAATCGTGGCTAACGGGCGCGAGGCCCTGGAGGCGTATAAAGCCGGCGGATACGACGTCATTTTCATGGATTGCCAAATGCCCGAGCTGGACGGTTATGCGGCCACGGCGCGCATCCGCAAGCTGGAACGCAGGAACCGGCGCCGCACGTACATCGTCGCCATGACCGCCGATGCCTTGACCGGTTCCCGCGAAAGGTGCCTGGCCGCGGGCATGGACGCCTACATCGCCAAACCCGTCCTGATCGAAGACCTCAACGCGGCGTTGATCCAGGCGGCCGGAGGCACCGCGCCCGAGGCCCCGCGTGCGGGCGCGAGCGGAGAGGGGGAAGATCCCGTCGACGTTCGCATCTTGGATCGCCTGCCGCGGCCAGCGGCGAGGCCACGGGGCTTTTCGGCGAACTGGTGGACGGATTCCTTCACGAGGCGCGGGAAAAGGTCGCCTGGCTGGAAAAGCTTTCCGCGGAGGGCCGCGCCGACTACCTGGATCGGGAGGCGCATGGGCTGAAAGGCTTGTGCCTGAATTTCGGCTGCCGCGGTATGGCCCGGCTCTGCGACGCCATCCAGCGAGCGGCCGCATCGGGAAACATGCGCGAGGCGGCTTCCCTGCTGGCCGGGCTGGCGGGAGAACTCTCGCGTGCCGAAATCCGGTTGCAGGGATGGCTCGCGCCCATGGCGGGGAACGCGCGCATCTGCAAGGAGGGAATGGATGCTTAACGGCAAAAAGGTATTGGTCATCGATGATGAGCGCCTGATCGTCAAGACGACGTGCATCCTGTTACGGCATATGGGCTATGGGACCATGGAGGCTTTCGACGGGGCCTCTGGATATGCCCTGGCCAAACGCGAACGGCCCGATCTCATCCTTCTCGACCTGATCATGCCCGGGGAGGACGGCTGGCGCACCCTGGCCAGGCTTAAGGAAGATCCGGAAACGCAGGGCATACCCGCGCTCATATTCACCGCCAAGGACTACGCCAACGCGGAAACCGTCGGGAGCCTGCGGGGGGCCGCCGGCCTCATCACCAAGCCTTTCGATCCCGAGGATTTGATCGAAGCGCTGCAGCAAGTGGAAAAGCGGGGGGCGCGTGGAAACGAAGGTTGATTATGAGGCTTTACGGGCTATCGCCGATCCGCTCCCGATCGGCTTGATCTTGGCGGGAAGCTCCGGCCACGTCCTCTTCCATAACGCCCGCGGCGCGGAACTCCTGGGGATGGATGCTTTCGAACTCCTGGAAAAGGGGGTTTCCGATTTCCCCGAACGGATAGGCCTGGGGACGGATTGGGAATCCCTGCGAACGGGAGGCCGCAGCCGGGAACAGTTCGTCACCTCGGAGCACGGTCTCAAGCTATCCGTCACCTTTTCCAGGGGCGAAGTTTCCTGGTTCGGGGAAGCCTGCATGCTGATCCTCGTCGCCGACGTATCGAAGCAAAGCCGCCTGGAAGAGTTCCGCGACGGTTTCCAGAGGGAGATCCTGCATCGCTTGAAGGGCCCGCTTACGTCCATCAACACGACCTTGGGGTTCCTGCGCTCCGACGCTTGCGGTCCTCTTCCGGATGCGGTGAAGGAGGTGGTCGCGCTGGGGCACGCCGAGGCTCAACGCTTGCACCGCCTGGTGGATGATTTGGGCCATCTTCTGTCGCTGGAAGGGCCCTCTCCCGAAGGCGATCTCTATCGCGAGAACGTGGACTTGGCCGCCAGCGTGCGCCGGGCGTTGCGTAAGGCGGCCAGGCAGGCACCCGCGCGGGATCGCGCCTTTGATCTGGACGCGCCGGAGCCTGCGCCCATCGTATTGGCCGATTACGACAAGGTGGGCATTATCCTGGCCCATGTGTTGTCGCATGCGGCCGGGCAAGCCATCGGCGAGGATCCCATCCGCGTAAGCGTGGCCGGATCCGGGGAGGGAATGGGAACGGTGCGGGTGGCCTATGCCGGCGCGGGGATCGGGGAGGAAGAACTCCGCCGCGCCTTCGTGAAATTCCATCGCCCCGCCGTGGCCGGGGAAACCTCGGATGGCGATTCCGGGCTGGGCCTCCACGTCTCCCGCGGCTTCGCCCAACTTATGGGCGGGACCTTGGAATTGCACGCCTCCACGGCGCGCGAGGTAACCTTGGTGCTACGTCTGCCATTGGCCTCGGGTTGGGCCGGATTCGAAAGCGAGACCGGCCGATGATCGCCTCGCGGGAGATGCCCTCATGAATGCAACCCCGGAGCCGGGACCGCGCGAACCCCGCCCGGACCTCGAGGGCATGTTCGAGAACGTCCTGGCCGAGATTTCCAAAGTCGAACGCATCGAGGCCCAGGAATCAGCCTCGCCGCCCCCTCCGGCGTCTGCGCCTGCAGGCCCAGCCATCCGGCACGTGCGCGTACCTTCTCCGCAGTTGAATCCCATTTTCGCCAAAGGAGTGGAATACGCCGAAATCGAGCCTGGATTCGGGCTGAAGGATTTACTGCCGGGCCATCTCGACGCGGTGCCCGTGGTGGAAAAAGGAACCGCCTTGGCCGTGCGCGACCATCGGCGTAAGCAGGACATCCACGTGGGCGAGAACGTGATGTCCCGGAGCTCGCGCGGCCAGGAGGTCTACCTTGCCAAGGAGCGGGGCCGGGTGGTGGTGTGCGGAGGCCTGTTGCACGTGTTGCCGGCGGATCGGCCCGGGCGCATCGCCCTGCAAGTGGCTCCCGACCGGATGTCGGCCCGTCTGGAGATCCATCCCGCCTGGGGGTCGGGGGCGCCCGCCGATTTCGACCAAGTCCAGGCTTTGCTGACCGAGTCCCGCGTGATCTACGGCGTTCGTGCCGAGACCATCAACAAGGCCCTGGCAGCCTGCCTGGAAACGCGCCGTCCCGTCCTGCAAGTCGAAGCGGCGCGCGGGTCCGCTTCGCAGGAGGGGAAGCCGGGCCAAATCGAATATTTTTTCGATCGCGAATTCCAGGGCCCGGTGAACCTGTCGTTGGATTCCGAGGGCAAGATCGATTTCCGCAAGGTCCAATGGATCCCCTTGGTTTCCAAAAGCCAGTTGTTGGCCCGGGTGACCCCGACGCGGCGTGCGGTCGAGGCTATCGACGTATTCGGCAAGCCGATCTCGACCCGCCAACCCCCGGAAATCTACCTGGTAGCCGGTAAGAACGTGGGCTGCAACCCAGAGCAAACCGAATTCCGCTCCGAGATCGACGGGTTCGTCCAGCTCAACGGAACCTTCCTGGACGTCATGAACGTCTACGTCGTGAACTCGGACGTGGATTACCGCACCGGCAACATCCGCTTCAACGGCAATGTCTTGATCACCGGGTCGGTCACCAAGGGCTTCGAAGTCGAGGCCGACGGCGACGTGGTCGTGCTCAAGAACGTGGAGCCCAGCCGGATCAAAGCCGGTCGCGATCTCATCGTCAAAGGCGGGATCCTGGGATCGGGAAAGGGGGGATTCCTTGCCGAAGCCGGGCGCCACATCCTGGTGGGATATGCCGAAAACGCCTGGCTGGAAGCGCAAGGCGATCTCCACATCGAAAACGTCTCGGTGCAAAGCTTCCTTTACAGTTGCGGCCGCATCACGCTGGAGAAGCTCAAGGGGATGCTGGTCGGAGGCGAAGCCATGGGGACGCAAGGAGTGGAAGCGAAATCCATCGGGTCCGAGGTGGGGATCAAGACTTTGGTCGCCGCCGGGGTGAATTTCACGGTCAAGCGTAAGATCCAACAGCTCGCCTCGATGAAAGCCGACATCCGTAAGGCCATGGAGAAGATCGATTTGTTTTTCAAAGGTTTGGGGGAGACGGCCGCCCGCGGGGCGCTCCCGGCTTCCAAGCTCGGGGCCGTGAAGGCGATCGCGGTTAAGCGCCAAGGAATGGCGAAGACTCTGGAGGCCTTGTCCCGTCGTTCCTCCGAGCTGGAAGCTTCCCTCAACCTCAACGCCAACGTAGGCATACGCGCGACCGAGGTCATCCACCCCGAAGTGATCCTGTCCATCCGCGGGGCCACGGTCAAGGTGGCGCAGCCCTTCTTCCGGTCCCTGTTCGTCCTGG
>Ga0170475_129410957_pt1 | contig 10374 bp, 13 predicted proteins | sample Soicark_Litter_5_FD_111474 | JGI IMG/M metagenome (GOLD analysis project Ga0170475, IMG submission 111474) | Avena fatua rhizosphere microbial communities from Hopland, California, USA. Combined Assembly of 48 SPs | reverse complement strand
CTCTGTGTCTCTGCGGTGAAGTCTTCCGGGTCCCGCGTGGATAGTATGCAGGCTGTACGGTTTCAGCCGCCGCGCCCTAGTAGTAACTGCATTCGTGTATTGAAAGGCCGAATCTTCACATAGTACGGACCGCTTCTGTGTTGGCCGTCCCCAATGCCGGCTTGCGGATTCGTCCACACGGACGCAGAATCGATATCGGGCACGTTAGTAAGAGCGTCGTTTTGGGATGAAGCGGCGCGACCCTCCCTCTGACGGCAAAACGCCCGTCGCGGTCATTAGCCGTCGTGTGCCCTCGGGAAATGAGCAGAACCGGAAACAATCCGCGTTCCATGGCTGGTTCCGGCTCACGATCTCCCTCCAAAAACCCGCAGATCAACACGCCAGAAGCGATTAGAGGAAATCCGTCATGTCGACGCAACCCGTAACCCGCTTGACCGACCGGCCTCCGGACGTCAAAGAACTGCACATCCTCTGGATCACTGCAGGGCTAAGCTGCGATGGCGACACCATTTCCGTTACCGCCGCCGAGCAACCCAGCATTGAAGAGGTGCTGATGGGCGCCATTCCGGGCCTGCCGAAGGTGCACCTCCACAACCCCGTCCTCGCCGCCGAGGTCGGTGACGAATTCATGCGGCACTTCTACGACGCGGAGCTCGGAAAGCTCGATCCGTTCGTGCTGGTCGTGGAAGGCTCAATCCCCAACGAGAAGATTAAAAGCGAAGGCTACTGGGCCGGGTACGGCACGGATCCCGATACGGGCCAGCCGATTACAACATGCGAGTGGATCGACCGGCTGGCGCCGAAAGCCTGGGGAGTTATCGCCGTGGGAACCTGCGCCACCTATGGCGGCATTCACGCGATGGCCGGCAATCCGACCGGCTGTATGGGTCTCGGCGACTACCTCGGGAAGAATTTCCGGTCGCCCGGCGGGCTCCCGATCGTCAATATTCCAGGTTGTCCCGTACAGCCCGACAATTTCACCGAGACGCTCCTTTACCTTCTGTACCAGGCGGCGGGACTGACGCCGATCATTCCGCTCGACGAGCAACTCCGCCCCACGTGGCTGTTCGGCAAAACGGTGCACGAAGGCTGCGATCGCGCCGGCTATTACGAGCAGGGCGACTTCGCGCGCGAATACGGCTCGTCCAAGTGCCTCGTCAAGATCGGTTGCTGGGGTCCCGTGGTCAACTGCAATGTCACGAAACGCGGCTGGATGCGCGGCATCGGCGGCTGCCCGAACGTGGGTGGGATCTGCATTGCCTGCACCATGCCTGGATTCCCGGACAAGTTCATGCCTTTTATGGATGAGCCGCCCGGCGCGCATCTCTCGGCCGGCGGCATCGGGACCTACGGAAAGATCATTCGCATGCTGCGCGCCATCACCAACAACACGGCCAATAAGGAACCCAAGTGGCGGCACACGGGCAGGAAGCTCACCACCGGGTATCAACCGACAACGTATTGAGAGAGGAACAGCAGCATGGCGACGACAACTCAGCCGACGACGGGCCTCACGGATACGAAGAAAAACCTCGTCGAAATGAATTGGGATCCGATCACGCGCATCGTCGGGAATCTCGGGATCTTCACCAAGATCGATTTCGCGAACCGGCAGGTCGCCGAGTGTCACAGCACCTCGTCGGTCTTTCGCGGGTACAGCGTTTTCATGCAGGGCAAGGACCCCCGCGACGCTCCCTTCATCACCAGCCGGATCTGCGGAATCTGCGGCGATAATCACGCCACCTGCGCCGTCTACACGCAGAACATGGCTTTTGGCATTGCGACACCCGAGCTTGGCGATTGGATTATCAATCTCGGTGAAGCGGCCGAGTACATGTTCGACCACAATCTCTTCCAGGACAACCTGGTCGGGGTCGATTATTGCGAGCAGATGGTCAAACAGACCAATCCTAAGGTCTGGGAGAAGGCCGAGAATACGCTGGCGCCGAATTCCAACGCGCACGGGTTCCGCACGATCGGCGACATCATGCGCTCGCTGAACCCGTTCACGGGCGAATACTACCGCGAAGCTCTCCAAATGAGCCGACTCACGCGAGAGATGTTCTGCCTCATGGAAGGCCGCCATGTGCACCCGTCCACATTGTATGCCGGCGGCACCGGCACCGTTCCGACAGTCCAGCTATTCACCGATTATCTGGTCCGGCTCACCAAGTACGCCGAGTACATGAAGCGCGCGGTCCCGCTGCACGACGACCTCTTTGACTTCTTCTACGAGGCGCTCCCCGGATACGAGGAAGTCGGACGGCGGCGTGTCCTCATCGGCTGCTGGGGCGCCTGGAACGACCCCTTGAAATGCGACTACAAGTACGAGCATATGAGCGACTGGGGCCGCGCCATGTACGTGACGCCCAGCGTGATTGTCGACGGGAAAGTGGTCACCAACGATCTCGTCGATATCAATCTCGGGATGCGCATCCTGCTCGGCAGTTCGTATTACCAGGATTGGCAGGACGGCAAGACCTTCGTCAAGACCGATCCTCTCGGCAATCCGGTCGATCAGCGCCATCCCTGGAACCAGACCACCTCGCCGAAACCGCAGAAACGCAATTTCGACGGCAACTATACCTGGGTGATGTCGCCACGGTGGTTCGACAAGAGCACTGGCGAGTATCTGGCGCTCGATACCGGCGGCGGCGCAATCGCACGCCTGTGGGCGACCGCCCTGAACGGAATCGTCGATATCGGCTACATCAAAGCAACGGGCAGCAGCGTCAAAATCCACCTTCCGAAAACCGTCCTGGCGCCCGAGAAGGAGTTCGAGTGGAAGATTCCGCAGTGGAGCAATGCCATTGAGCGCAATCGCGCGCGAACGTATTTCCAGGCCTACTCCGCGGCGGCCGCTTTTTACTTCGTGGAGAAGGCGCTCGATGCTCTCCGCCACGGAAGAACGAAAACGTGGCAGGAGTTCAAAGTGCCGGACGAGGCGATCGGATGCGGTTTCCATGAGGCGGTGCGCGGCGTCCTCTCGCACCACGTCGTCATCCGCGACCGGAAGATTGCGAACTACCATCCGTACCCGCCGACGCCCTGGAACGCCAGCCCGCGCGACGTCTACGGGACACCGGGACCGTACGAAGACGCGGTCCAGAATACCCCGATCTTCGAGGAGAACGGCCCCGACAATTTCAAGGGCATCGATATCATGCGCACGGTCCGCAGCTTCGATCCTTGCCTGCCTTGCGGCGTGCACATGTATCTCGGCAACGGCAAGGTCCTGGAGACACGCCACTCTTCGATCTTCGGCATGCACCCGTAGAATTCGCAGAAAAAGGAGACCAAATGCCCAACCCGAATTCGCATAGCGCCAAATCCAGAATGCCGTCGCACACACCCGGGACAACTCGCGGCGAGGAGTCGGTCGGGAAGGAAGGGATAGAGCCGGGCCGCGAGACCGGAACGCGCACCGCGCTAGACGCCACCAGCATCAACGCCAAGGCGCGCGATCCCATCGACCCGCGCATGCCGCACATGCCGCCTCCGTAAAGTTCCGCCGCCGAAAGGAACCCAATGATGCCTGCCACTGGCCGTCCTTCGAAAGAATCCATCGCGAGAATCGACGAACTGGTAAACAGCGTCCAAGCGCTGCCCGACCGGGCCGCGCGCGCCGCCGCAATCGAGCTGGTCCAGGCGGTCATGAGTCTACACGCGACGGCGCTCGAGCGCATCGTGGAGATCGCCGGGGCGTCGTCACCCGAGACGGTCCAGGCCATGGCGCTCGACGATATCGTCTCCCGCCTGCTCGTGCTGCATGGTCTTCACCCGGACGATTTCGGCACGCGGCTGGGGCGGGCGCTCGACGCTCTCGAGCGGCACTTCGATTCCCGCGGCGCACATCTGGAGGTGCTCGAAACAGGGGCGGAGCGGGTTCGGGTTCGCTTCACCGCAAAACGGCCGGGCGCCGGCCCGGCGGCCCGGGAATTGATCGAAGACGCCATCTACGAAGCGGCGCCTGAAGTCGAAGAGCTTGTCATCGAAGGCGCCGAGGACGAGCAGCAGGGATTCGTGCCGCTGGCCTCCCTGCTGGCGAGCCAACCGGCATGAACACGATGCTCCATCGGGCTCCTGTCCGCGGGCTCGCGGCGCTGCGCCGGCTATCCGAGAGGCGGCCGCCGGAAGAGCGTTGTGAGTTGTGTTCGGCTCGCGTGGCCGAAACACATCAACACCTGGTCGATCCCGAGCGGCGACGGCTCCTCTGCGCTTGCGAAGCCTGCGCGATCCTCTTCGCTCATGCGGGGACGGCGACGCGGTACCGCCGCGTGCCGCGTGACATCCGGCAACTGGCCGGGTTCGAAATCGACGACGTGCTCTGGAACTCGCTGGCGATTCCGATTGGGCTGGCGTTCTGTTTTCGTTCCAGCGTGTCGCACACGGTCCTGGCCGTTTACCCCAGCCCGGCTGGGCCGACAGAGGCCGCCGTCGAAGAAGAGGACTGGCGCGAAGTGGCGGCCCTCCACAGCGCGCTCGGAACGCTGACGGAGGATGTCGAGGCGCTACTCGTCAATCGGGTGAAAGGGGCGCGCGACTACTATATCGTTCCGATCGACGAGTGCTACAAACTCGCGGCGATTGTGCGGCGGCACTGGAGCGGCTTCTCGGGCGGAGATGAGCTTTGGGAACAGATCCGGCTGTTCTTCGAGGGCTTGCAGGAACGCTCCCGGACAGAGAGGAATGCTCTGAATGCCTGATCTCGCATTCCAGGTTCGCGGCGCGGAGCCGGTCCGTGCGACTGCCGCGCCGACGATCGGCCTCCACCTCGAGATCTCGAGCAGGCCCGCGGAGCAGCCGATTCAAACCGTCGTCCTCAATTGCCAGATCCAGATCGAGGCGTCGCGCCGGCGCTATGCCGCAGTCGAACAGCGTGGCCTGCGCGACGTCTTCGGGGAACCGGAGCGCTGGGGAGATACGGTTCGCCCGCTGCTCTGGACCAATCTGACGTCGGTCGTGCCCGCGTTCACCGGCTCCGTCGGGACCACACTCGCGATTCCCTGCACGCTGGATTTGAGCGTCGCGGCGACCTCCTACTTCCACGCGGTGGAGGGCGGCGCGGTGCCGATCATTGTGCTGTTTAGCGGCACGGTCTTCTACCGGATCGACGGCGGACAGCTTCAGGCCGCTCCGATTCCCTGGAATAGCGAAGCCCGCTTCGCCTTACCGGCCGGCATCTGGCAGGACTGCATCGACCTGCACCATCCCAACACCGCCTGGCTCGGGCTGCGGCGCGACGTGTTCGAGCGTCTGTACGACTATAAGCTGAAACACGGCCTTGCCAGCTTCGACGAAGCGGTCGAGCGCATGGTGGAGCACGCCGCGGAGGTGGGCGCCTGAATGGACCGCGCGCTGATCGATCGGATCGCCCGCTCCGTTCTGTATGAGGGTTACCTGCTGTACCCGTACCGGAAGTCGTCGCTGAAGAATGCCAAGCGGTGCATGTTCGGCACTCTGTATCCCGAGAAGTGGGTGGCCGCGCACCCTGGCGCCGACCGTTCGAGATTTCAGGCGGAGGTCGTGTTCGCAGGCCCGGCAGCCGCACGCGTTTCGCTCCTGGCCCGCTTCCTGGCCAATGAAGACGAGATCGAGATTCCGCTCGAAACCAGCATATCCGAAGCGTCCCGCCAGCCATTCCAGAACGGCGAACTCGCGTTTTTCTCGACTCCGCTCGATGGCGGCACGCATAAGCTCACCGTGACCGTTCGCAACACCGCCGACCTCGATACGGTGGACCTGGGTCTCGCGGAGGAGCGCTCGCTTGGTTCCGCGCACGCTGTGATCTCCGTCGTCGAGGGCGAACTCGTGTCCACGACCGATCCGCCCGCGGAGCTCGCCCCGGCCGCCGCACAGTGTGTGAACGAGGGAGTGTGGCCCGTCCTGATCGGCCCGCCCGGCGCGCGCGACACCATGCTGGCGTCTCCGATCATCCTCCCCGACTACCCCGAAGTCGCGCCCGAAAGCGCCGGCGACCTCTGCGACGCCACCGAAATCGAGGAGATCCTCACGCTCCGCATCCTCACACTCACGGACCAGGAGAAGGCAGAAGTCCGAGCATCCGAAGCCCGCGCACGCAGCATTCTCGAGCGCGCCGAGGCCTTGCCCGCCGAGCACCTGATGAAGCTGCACGGAACCATTCGAGGCCTCGTGCCCTCGGGCGCCGAGCCCTGGAGCGCCTGGGACAACTGGGCCAATCGACCGGTGCCCGAAACCATCCGCGTGAACGGCGCCGAGGTGAGGGCCGGCGACCGCGTCCGCCTCCGTCCGTCGAAGCGCGCCGACATATTCGATACTGTCCTGGACGGCCGCGTCGCGATCGTCGCCGGAATCGAGCAGGACTTCGAAAACAAGGTCCAGGTTGCCGTGGTCGTAGAGGATGACCCTGGCCGCGATCTCGGCGAGTTGCGCCAGACGGGCCATCGCTTCTTCTTCTCGCCGGAGGAGATCGAACTGCCATGATGCCCTCCGTTCTGGTCGCCGGGATCGGCAACATCTTCCACCGCGACGACGCGTTCGGCGTCTCGGTCGCAGCCAAACTGGCAGGCGCTTCCCTGCCCGGCAATGTCCGCGTCGTGGACTTCGGGATTCGCGGCTTCGATCTCGTCCTCGCCCTGCTCGATGGCTACGACCTGACCATCTTCGTCGATGCCGTGTCACGTGGCGGCGCTCCTGGCACACTTTACTCGATTGAGCCCGACCTGGACGGCATTACGGGCGATGGAGGCTCCGGAACTTACGAAAATGCGCACGGGCTGGATCCGGTCAAGGTTCTGGCGACCGCGAAAAGCGCCGGAGCGCGGTTGGGACGAGTGGTCGTGATCGGCTGCGAGCCGGCGGTATTGGAGGATGAAACCGGTCGCATCGGCCTAAGTGAACGAGTGGAGGCGGCAGTCGATCCAGCCATCGAAATGATTCGCGCTCTGGTGGAAGGGAAAGGAAACTAACGTGAGAGCACTGAAGATTATGGGATATGTTGCCGCGGCTGCAATCGCACTGACCGTCGCGTATAACTACGGGGACATCCGCCGCTACATCAAGATCGAGATGATGTGAACGGCATGTGCCTCGCCATACCAGCCAGGATTATCGAGTTCTCTTCGGAACAGGAGAACCGGGCCCTCGTCGACGTGGTCGGCGTGCGGCGGCACATCGATACCGGACTGCTCCTGGACGATCCGCCGCGGATCGGTGACTGGGTGCTCGTCCACGTCGGCTTCGCCATGAGTAAGGTCAGCGAGGCGGAGGCGCTCGAGCAGATCCGGATGCTGACGGCGCTCGGCGAAAGCGATGCCGCACGCCAGGAGGCGGAAGGCTACGGCAGCGTCCCGGAGGTGGAAAGCTCATGAAATTCGTCGACGAGTTTCGCGACGCCGCGGTCATCGGCAAAGCGGTGGAGGAGATCCGGCGTCTGGCCGACTCCGGACGCCACTATCGCTTCATGGAAGTGTGCGGCGGCCACACGCACGCGATCTACCGTTTCGGGTTGAAGGACCTGCTGCCGGAGAATATCGAACTGATCCACGGGCCCGGCTGCCCCGTGTGCGTGCTGCCGATGGGCCGCATCGATGATGGCCTCGCGATCGCGCAAGAGGCCGGCGTGATCTTCACGGCTTTCGGCGATATGATGCGGGTGCCCGGCACACACGGCAGTCCGCTCGAGCACAAGGCGCGCGGCGTGGACGTGCGGATCGTGTATTCGCCCGCCGACGCGCTCCGGCTGGCGGAACTGAACCCGGATCGGCACGTGATGTTTTTCGCGATCGGGTTCGAAACCACTGCCCCCTCCACCGCGCTGACGCTCATGCGCGCCAAAGCCCGGGGCATCCGCAATTTTTCGGTGTTCTGCAACCACGTCACCATCATCCCCGGCATCCGCGCGATTCTCGACTCCCCGGATATGCGCATCGACGCGTTTCTCGGGCCGGGACATGTTTCGACGGTGATCGGCTGCCGTCCTTACGAGTGGATCGCGCGCAACGAGCACAAGCCTATCGTCGTCTCTGGCTTCGAACCGCTCGATATCCTGCAGTCCGTCCTCATGCTGCTGCGGCAGCTCGGGGCGGGTGAAGCCCGAGTGGAAAACCAGTACAAGCGTGTAACGCCGTGGGAAGGCAATCGCGCCGCCCTGCGGGCCATCGGGGAGGTTTTCGAGCTGCGCAATTATTTCGAGTGGCGCGGCATGGGGTTCATCTCGCAGTCCGCCCTGCGCGTCCGCGACTCGTATGCGGATTGGGATGCCGAGCGGCTCTTCTCCGTCCCCGGGATCCGAGTCACCGACCCGAAAGCAGCCCAGTGCGGCGAGGTGCTGAAAGGCGTGTTGAAGCCGGCGCAATGCAAACTGTTCGGAAACGAGTGCACTCCCGAGCATCCTGTCGGCGCGCTGATGGTCTCGTCCGAAGGCTCCTGCGCCGCGTACCACAACTACGAGCATCGCAAGTCCTTGACGAACATCGCCGTGCCCGCCGTAAAAGGAGAATCATGAGCGCCGCGGCTCCGAGATTGCGTTTTCGAGACACCCAGATCGAGATGGCGCACGGCGCCGGCGGCAAGGCGAGCCGCCGCCTCGTGGAAGGACTGATCGCGCCCCTGCTGCTTGGCGGCGCATCCGAGCCGCTCGGCGATGCGGCCCATGTTGCCTTCGGTAATGCGCGCATCGCGATCACGGCCGACAGCTTTGTCGTCAAGCCGCTTCGTTTCCCCGGCGGCTCGATCGGCGACCTCGCCGTGAACGGGACGGTCAACGACCTCGCCGTGTCGGGTGCAAAGCCAGAAGCCCTCGTGGTCACGTACGTCATTGAAGCCGGTCTGCCCACCGAGACGCTTGAAGCCGAAGTCCGGGCGATGGCCGATGCCGCGGCGCGCGCCGGGGTCGCGATTGTCGGGGGCGACACCAAGGTCGTCGAGCACGGCAAGGCCGACCATCTGTACATCACCACGGCTGGAATCGGGCTTCCCTTACCCGGCGTGGCGCTCTCTCCCAAATCAGTACGGCCCGGTGACGTTGTCATTCTCAGCGGTCCCGTGGGCGATCACGGCATCACGATCCTGCTGGCCCGCGGCGAACTCGACATTGTGGCGGACTTGAGCTCCGATACTCGTTCCGTCTTTCCATTCGTCGAAGCCCTGGCCGCCAACGTCGCGCCCGGACTGCGGTGGATGCGCGACCCTACGCGCGGCGGCGCCGCCACTTCGCTGAACGAACTGGCGCGCGACTCCGGCCTCTGCATTGCGTTGCAGGAAGACGGCATCCCGGTCCGCGACGCCGTCCGCGGGGCCTGCGAGCTGCTCGGTCTTGATCCATTGCAGATTGCGAACGAAGGCCAATTCCTGGCCGTGGTCGCGCCCGAATACGCGAATCAGGCGATCGACGTGCTGCACGGGGCCGGCTGCGCCGATGCCGTCGTCATCGGGGAGGTCCGCGCTCAGCCCGCCGGCACAGTCCTGGGAACCACGGGCTACGGAGGGACACGCGTTATCGACATGCTCGTCGGCGATCCGCTGCCGCGTATATGCTGAGCGCCGCTTCAGCGCTCGCCACTCGCGCCGCCTCAGCCCTCGTCGGCCGGAACGCCCTCTACGAGCGCTTCTTCGACGGCGAAGCCGAACGCCTCGCGCTGGCCTGCCGCGATATGTCCGACCGCTTCCTGCGCGGCGGCCGCCTGCTCGCGTTCGGCCGCGGCCCCTATGCTACGGATGCCCAGCATGTCTCCGTTGAATTCGTCCATCCCGTGATCGTCGGCAAACGGGCGCTCCCGGCGCTAGATCTCTCGATGCTCTTCCGTCCCTGGCTCGACGCGATCTTACGACCAGAAGACATCGTTATGGGCTTCGCCCCGCCGCAAGGCGATCCCGAGGTCGCTTGCGCGCTGAGGTCCGCTGCCGCACGCGGCGCCATGACCCTCGCACTCCCCGGCATTACCGGGTCCTATAGTTTTGAAGCGGTCACATCCAACCACTTCCACCACCAGGAACTAATCGAGATTCTGTACCACACGCTCTGGGAGACCGTGCACGTGTTCTTCGAGCGTCAGCATCTCGGTCACGATGCCGGCGAGGCCGCCTTCCTCTATCCATTTCTCGGCCAGGAAAAGCAGGGGACGTCGGGAGTGGTCGAAGAGGTCGCGGCGTCCATCCGGCTGAAGGTGGCTGATGACGCACAACTGCGGACGCAAGTCGCCGACGAGCAGGCGGAAGGGATCGCGGGCGCCGTGCTGGCGATTCACGAGCGCCTGGACCGCGGTGGAAAGCCCTCCACGACCGCCTGCCTCGCCTGGTGCGAGACCTGGTTCCGGCCGCAGGGTGCGTGAAGTTGCAGTAACGTAGCCACAATTCTATTAGCGTCCGCCGAACGCACCGAGCGGCAGTGCT
>Ga0170475_129285387_pt1 | contig 10378 bp, 3 predicted proteins | sample Soicark_Litter_5_FD_111474 | JGI IMG/M metagenome (GOLD analysis project Ga0170475, IMG submission 111474) | Avena fatua rhizosphere microbial communities from Hopland, California, USA. Combined Assembly of 48 SPs | reverse complement strand
AGGGTGGTACACGCAAATCGCGCGCTCTCAGAAATTACATGTAAAAGATGTGAGCGCGAGCGGCGTTGTCACACGGTTTACTGTCGAGAATCCAATCGCGGCGTTCGGAGGAGATCTCGGTGGTTCACCCCTGTATCTCAACCAAAATTATAGTTTCGGCGCATTCGCAGGGGTAATGAACGAAAGCGCCACCAATGCGACAAATACAATTAAAATCTCAGCATACAATCGGACCAATTTCATTTCCGGGGGAACAAACATTGCACCGGCGGCAACGTGGCTCGTGAATATGCCGAGGCGGACAGTTGACACCGCAGCGTGGACCACGTTTGTTTCCAATTACAATGTCGTAACTGTGACTTCGAACGGTCTGACAACACGGGTGGAATTTGCAAGCGATTCCGTTGATAACAATTGGGGTATCGATTGGCTGATGAGCCCCAGCGACACACCGTACGTGATGTCGACAGTTTCGCTGACCGGCTATAAGCTAACGCACACCGCGTCTGGAGCAGCCACCAATTATCACTTTGTAGTCGAAGTTCTGGGATCCGTGCAAACAGCCGCGAGCACTGTCGCCAATTTTACTCAGGATGCAGCGAACAGCTGGGTGGCAACTCCGATTTACACTCTTGATTTCATGGAGCGTCCTGCCCTGAGATCGATTTTTTTGGACCAGCCGCAGTTTGCAGATGAGGCGTTACCGCCATCGTACTTGGGAAAATCAGCCATGGAATTGCTAAAATTGAGCGCCACCGTTACCAACAGCATTTGGATTACGAACAATTCAATTTATACGACCCTCGATAACAGTCCTGAGTTTCGACAACATCCGATCCTGGATCAGTTCGTGACAAATATGAATAATGATCCTTTGCGCCTGGCTAGTTACGTGGTGAACGAGATCGAACTTGCTGATCCAATCGCGGCAGGATCTGGATCTGCGAGCACGAGGACGATTTCGGTTGGGGGTGTTAATCGCAGCGCTCTTGGCACGTTCCTTGAGGGACAGGGATCTCCAATCGAGCAGTGCGCCCTATTGGTTTATTTGCTCCGAAAGGCAGGCTATCCTGCCGCGTACGTCTGGCCGACTAACAATAACGTTAAACTCCTCGACACCCGTTTAAGTGGGCTGCTCGGTTTTCAAGTGCGCGGCCTCAATTGGGCTGGCAGCGGTCTTTCCAAGAGCACATTGATTCCGGTAAACTACCCTTGGGTTGTAGTAAATGTTGGAGCGAAAAGCGTGCAAATCTTCCCGTGGATGAAAGATACTCAGGTAGTCGAAGGATTGAATTTGTTTGACTATATGCCCACCAATTATAATCGGGGGTATAAATGGGCCAAAGACTATATTCTGGGCAATTCAGCGATCTTGTCGATCGATCCAGAAAACAACGTGCCATCGACTTTGTTTCCGAAATGGCTGAATCAGGTGTTAGCGACAAATGCGCCTGGCATCTCCATTGACGATATTGGCACACGCTTCGTAAGACGACGCGTTGAACACTCGCGGTGGGAGGATTTTGCTCTGCCCACCGCATTTGAGAATCAAAATCAAGTCGTTGTAATTGACAGTCTCTCCGCGACTCAACCATTTACCACCAACATTTTTAATACCTTGCAGGTTCAAGTATACCGGGGGTCGACTTTGGTTCTCGATTCGGGAGCCTTGCGAGTCGCAGACTTGAATGCGCGCAAATTCCTGCTGCTTACGAATACACCGACCAATCTCGAGCTGTGGCTGGCGCCCTATCGTCCCTCCGCGTCCGGCACATTCAGTTTTAGCAACGATGCGAACCTATTGAACAAGCAGATTATTTCCTCTCCCAATCCCATCGCGACCGATTATATCGTCCGCCTCACGCATAACAGGCACCGGTTGGCAAGTCCTGGGGACCTAGGCTTTTACCTCGCCTTCGAAATGCTGTCCGTCACAAACGATCAACCCTACAAATTGTCTGACATTGCCGGAATCACTGTCAGCGTGGGGCGCGTCACGTCCGAAATGCTCGAGCCACAGATCAATTCCTTTCAACAGATTGAGGCTTTGCGCGCAGTAAACAGCTCGTACAATCCTCCGGTAGAAGACTACAAGGGCACAGCAGCATACATGTTAGGGATGAGCTATCTACAGCAGCTCTCGAAATGGTACGAGATGGCCGATAACCTGACGAAAATCCGTAAATTGTCGTTTTTTGCTGCCGCAATAGGAAAGATCTCGCGCACGGGCACCAATGTGGCCGGCGGCGTCGACATGCCCATGGAATATATGGTAGCGCTCGAAAATAGTTCAGCCAGGCCAGACCGTGATGATCCCGACCGGACATTGCTCACTGATAACACTTGGCTCTCGGCTGTGGGCGCCTCGGCATTGGAGCATCAAATCCTGAATTGGACCTTCCAACAAAAGAATGCGATCTCGACGGTGCGATTGCTGCAACTTGCTCAAGCTCGTGCGACGAATGGAAATGTAGGTGTTCTTGAATTGACAAAACTTAATTATGCCGCGGAGGGTGCCCTAACTCACGCAGGATGGGGAAGTACCACTTTACAGGCACAGGACGCCGGTCTGTGGACAGAGGTTGTCAATGTTTTTAGCGGCTCCTATGGCGATTTTAAACATGTCTTTATAACGCCGGGTATGGTGACGAATGAAACAGCTTCCTATATCGGAATGGGAATGCTATGCGCCGATATGTTCGGTGGGTTTAGTGCCTTGATCAGCGGTGGTACAAAAGGAGGATTTGGCGACTTTATGGATGAATGGTACGACGGTTTCAACACTGATTATTTGCGATATGAGCTCGACCTTGACTATTCGGATTTCGTCGATTTTTCGTTTGATTTTAACGATCCTGACCTCGACTTTGCATTTGGCAAGACAGACATCGATCCACGGGGGACTTTGGACCTTACATCTAATAGTGATAATTTTTTTGGGCCCGGCATGGACATGGATTCGTCTCAGGCCGAGGAAATTCATGGGGCGGCCGACGGCGAGGGTCTCAAGCAATCGGCTGATATTGGCACGTTGGGTCCGCCAAATTTTGAGCTTTCTGATATGTCGCACATATCGGACCCGGTGAACGTAGTCACCGGGGAATTTTATATCGATTCAGCAGATGTCTCTTTGCCGGGACCATTTCCGCTGCAAATCCGGCGCAATTATCTCTCGGGCAATTTGGCTGACAACTCGTTCGGTCACGGGTGGAAAATGAATTTGATGCCGTATTTGATGATGGTCACAAACAACGATGGATCAATTATCAGCGGCGCCGCTGAACCTGACGGATCTGTAATCTATTATCGAAAACAAACGAATGACGTTTTCCTAGTGGATGCGCGCGATAACCCAACGCTCAATACGCAGACGTCCTCCGGCATCGGCTCTATTTTCAACCCGTTTCTCAATCGAATTGATCGGACTACGAACGGTGGAACAATCACCTATACGCTTAAGGTTTCGAACGGAAGTGTGCGCACGTTCCAAGAACGTACGGATTTCGCGATAACAGGCAATGGACAGACGCTTGGTCGCGTTCGCCCCTATCTCTCAACCTGGAAAGACAGTCGCGGCAACACCTTCACGTTTACTTTCGGGACCGATTCGGCGGCCCCGGATTTCGGAAAGATCAACCGAATCGTCAGCAGCAACGGCAGTTATCTGCTTTTGAAATATAATGCAGAAGGACGTGTGACTGAAGTATATACGAGCGACGATCGAAGAGTGCGCTATGAATATGACCGGTATGGCGACCTGGTTTCTGTCACACATCCGGACGAGTCACACATAAGTTACGAGTATCAACATGTTCCGTATACCCTGACAAATGGAACTACAATCACAACAAACATCGATTCTATTCACTTGATCACAAAAGAACTCAAACCAGATGGTCGGGGGCTTCAGAACATTTACGACAATAACAGGCGCGTGATCGCCCAGATAGCCACCGTAGGTCAAGATTTGCAATATTACACGAACGCGATTTTCGCCTATACAAATAGTTTTGACACGACAAACACCCTTTACAGTGGGGTTACCGGAACAACCACGGTTCGAGATTTTTTTGGAAATCCAATCGTCTACTCTTACACCGGCAGTCTGATTACCAATATCGTCGATTCGCTCGGCCAAACTATCCAGCAGGTATGGTACTCCGACAACGCCGCGCCGCCCGGATATCGCCGATCCTTGTGGAAAGTAAAAAATAAACGGGGCCTTTGGACCGAAATCCAATATGATGCGAACGGAAATGTTACTAATCAGATTATTACTGGAGATTTGACGGGCCTTGGTATCATGACTGAGACGGCAACAAATATTTTCACGTACAGCACAAACAACCTGATGCTTTCACGGATCGACGCTGCCGGGAACAAAACGACCACCGTTTATGACTCAACGTTCCAGTATCTGCCATCACAAATCGTCCGTTATGCCGGTGCGACTGCTTTGGTGACAAACATGTGTAGTTATGCAAATTACACCAACTCGGTTACGAACGGCGCGAGTGTTTATACGTTTACCGCTTATGGTATGCTTCAGCAGCAAGTCCGAGCGCAAGGGTCGCCCGACGCGGCAACGAATCTTTATGCCTATGACGGACGGGGTTATCTTAGTCAGACAATTCAATTCACCGGAACTTCGGACCCGGCGATCACGAACTATTATGTATATACGGCGCACGGTGATGAAGCGGAAAGGATCGATGGAGCTGGCCGCAGGATGCATGTGGAATATGACACGATGGGCCGTGTGAAGGCCCGGGAATTGTGGGAGGCCAATGCGACTCGCCCTTTGTCGTGGAACTACACATATTACAACGATAATGGCGAGGTCGCGTGGGTCGATGGCCCTCGCTACGAGCCTGAAGATTACTCATGGCAGGACTACGACGGGATGGGGCGTCCGATTACGAAAATCCGATGGCGTTCAGAGGCGCGGCCAGACGGCACGGGGGTCCAAGCTCCGCTCGGCGACAGCCTTTACTCTATCACATACCAGTTTTTTGATGGTTTTGGGAATCTCACGAAGTCAATTGATCCACGCGGTTTTGTCACATCGAATATATGGGACAAAATCGGTCAGCTCGTCCAGGCCACGACCTTTGACTCGGACGGCACCACCGTTCTGACCAAACAGGGATTCGCGTACGAGCCCGGTGGCTCTCTGCATTACGAAACCAATGCTTTGGGGGCCGTTTCGGAGACGCTGTATACCAGCACGGGCAGCCCGCGGTTCTTCCGTGATTCTACGGGGTCGACAAATGCTCAAACCTATTATCTTGATGGTCGCTTACGGCGTGCGATTCAGAATAATGGCGCGTATTGGGAGACCGTTTACGATGACACAAATCTTCGGACTGTTCGCACCTTTTTCTCCACCAACGGCGTAGCCCTTGCCGCCATGACAAATGTCGTAGATCGCCGTGGGAATTTGGTCCGACAAACCGACGCCGCCGGGTGCACGTACACAAATATCTTCGACGGAATTGACCGTATCAAAGCTTCGATGGGTCCCGTTGTTCCGTACTCTCAGCCGCCGAGCGCTCCATTTATTACCAGCGCTCCCAGCTCGGTTCAACAGGCCGTGACCAACTATTTTGACTATGCCGGTATCGTTATAACAAACGTCGATGCGCTAGGTGAAAAAAGCATCATATTTACTGACGCGCTCGGCCGCCAAACGTACGGCGAGATTAGAGACAACAACGGCACTGTAGTCCGCGCGACAACAACGGTTTATTCGCCGGACCATCATTCGAAAACGGTTTATGAGGGAAACGGTGGCGACTCCATTCCAAGCGTCACTTTTACGGACAATGCCGGCAGCATCGTTTTGACCCTTGGCTATCCGGCATATCCCTCTGGTGGCACGGTGGAGTATTCCTGGCAAAAATATGATGAAGGCGAAAATCTCGTTGCGAGGCAGAGGTATTCGGTTACAGGCGCGCAATATCAGCTATGGAGCACCAACGGATACACTTATGACGGGCTTAACCGTCTGAAATCGCAAACTGACAAGGATGGCGCGACAGTGACCTTAAGTTACAATCAGTTTGGAAATGTGACAAATCGCGCAACGCCCGCTGCCGACTTCAGGATGCAATATAATTCTGCCGGACAGCTCACAAACGAAGTTGAAGCTGGGGCAGGCAGCCTGGCACGGACGAACACTTACCTGTATTTTGCGAGCGGGACGCTGAACGGGCTTTTGCAGAAAAAAACGGATGGTCGGGGAGTGACCATGGATTACAACTACGATGACTATTTACGAGTGGTGGGGACAGCTACCTCTGGCACGTTGCCAGAGCACTTTGTGAACAGCGCATCGCAATATGACATTCGTGGTTCAATCACGAATATCACGGATAGCTTCGCAACAAACACGACTGGCCCAGGCAGCGCCGTCAGCCGCGCCTTCAATGCATACAATCAACTTGTCAGTGAAACAGTTGCGATTGGCGGGGCAATCGTTTCACAAGCAACCCTCGCTTTTGATGCGGCCGGCCGGCGTTTGCAGATGGGCCTGAATGAACTTGGATATAGTTACCAGTGGCAGGCCGACGGCGCGCTTAGCGGGACGACCGGTTTGATCGGAAGCGCCAGTTACAGCTACAATACCGCTGGCCTGCTAAACGTCCGCACAGCCGGGTCACGCAGCAAGACGATCTCGACACGTGATGGAACGGGGCGGCCCCTCAACATCCTAACCACAATTTCTGGAACAAATTGTCTGGCGGAAAGTTTGACATGGACTGGGGACGGGCAACTCGCAACGCATACGATGGTCCGGCCGGACTTTACGGACCCAAGGGTTTACTCATACGCCCCGTTGACGAGAAGGCTCTCGCAGGAAGTCTTGAGGCTTGACGCGTCCACTCTGTGGACAAACAGTTATACTTTTGACGGCGGCGCAACCGCGGGCAGCGGCGTTTTAACTCGATCAGGGCAACCGGAAAGCACGGGGATTGCGTGGAAGGCTGGAAAGGACGCCTTTGCTCGGATTGGCACCGACACCAATAATATAGTCCATAGATTTGCATTTGGAAAAGTGAATGGTCCTGCGACCGTCGGAATCCGGGTAGATAACAAGACGACGTCTGCAGCCGCGGTCGGCTCCAACGCCCAGGAATGGACCTCCCTGATGGAACTTACACCGGGACAGCACACACTTTCCGCCACAGCAAACCATCCAAGCGGCCAATATGTCGCGTCAGCTTCGGTCGTGTTTACAAACAATGCGGCCGACCAAAGCAGTATCGCATATAGCGGCGATGGGCAGGTTACTACAAGGACGTGGAAAAATGGCGCCGGCGCCACGGTACGCACGCAGACGCTTCTGTGGGACGGAAAAGGGCGGCTTTGGAAGGTCATTGATCGCGACAATTCAAATAATGGACGGGATTGGACGGCGGTCTATGACGGCCTAAATCGCCGGATTCAATCGAACGAGACTGCGGTGACAAACAATGTCGCCGCTGGAGGTTCTCCATTAACCGTGACACATTATTTTGACCCGGGATGTGAGTTTCTAGAACTTGGTTTAACAGAGGCAACAAGGACGACGTGGAAGCTGATGGGTCCAGATCAAACCGGCGGATACGGCGCGGCCAACGGGTACGGTGGCATTGATGGTTACGTGTCATCGGAGGCACTGTTCTGTCCGGTAATCAGTGATTACATTGGGAACTTGGATGGTTATCTTGATACAAGCAGTAACGTTGTTGTTTGGAATCCTAGCCGTCTGACAGGATTTGGGGCGGTGCCGCCATATCGCCCTATCAGTTTAGGAACCGCTGGCAGTATCGCATACAAGTCAGCGTGGCGTAATCGTCCTGCTGAGTCCACTGGTTACATATATATGGGAGCGCGATACTACGATCCTGAACTTGCTCAATTCCTTTCATTTGATGCTGTGTGGAATTCAAATGATCCAAACGGATATTCCGCTTTTCGTGGGGATCCTATCAATGTCTTTGATCCGGATGGGAGGGAAGGGGTCAGCGCGTTTCAATTAATGTTCCCCGCGCACGCAGCGGCTGCAGGCGCCAGACCATGGACCGGATCCGTCGGAGGCGACATACGTTATTCTCGAGGAGCGTTCGCACCAGTGTACGGAGCAGTCGCGGTGATGGAAAATCCACGCGTGCAGGGCGCGCAAAGATTTGTCGGCAGCGCGATCGAGACAGTCACGGGCGCCGTAGGGGTCGGAACGACATCGGAAACTGGGATCGGCGCATATCTTTCGTTTAGCGCTTTGGTTCACGGCATCGATGGATTACAATCGAGCGGTCGACAAATGTATTATGGTGAGCGAACGCCTTCGGTGACCGAGCACATTCTCACTTACGCCACTGGAAGCCCGACCATTGGTGCGGTTGGCGACTCTTTGCTTGGCGTGGGACTAACGGTCGGTGCAGGGATATCGATAGTTAAAGATCCAGTTCCTGGTAGAACGCTCACCTGGGATACGGGAGAGCTTTCGGCGGGGCAAGGCTTTACAGATAAGTTTGGCAATATGACAGTATCGGCTCTTGGAACCGATGTCGACCGCGCTCAGGCACTGTTTCATGAAACGGTGCACAGCTTTTTCTCACCTCGTGAGGGAACTCTGTTCGGAACGCTGCGAGCAGATTTGAGAATATCGCTGTATCGTGGTTCTGCATCAATGAGATACCTTGAAGAAGCCCTTGCTGAGACGACCGCCCAGATTCGGACCAAAGAAATGACCGGAAGCTCTCTTTGGGAAGCCATCGGAAAGGGCATGAGCTTTCCAGTAAGAGAGAATTACGTCACCGTATCGGCTCTACAGCTCGAAGTACAGAACATTGCTAAAATTGGTGTTGGCTTTGGTGTAGTGGGTGGCCTATCCTATTCCCTGTCTGAAAATAGCGCATCAGCTGCGCCCGCTTTATCAAAGCATTGATATGTTTGGATTCAATAAACACCGACTCGATCGAGAAGTGCTTTTAAAAGTTTCGAAGCAAAAATGCGAGAGCGAAGGGTGGCCGTGGATTGAGCCGGTCGGTATTCAAAACGGCTTCTTTTCGTGGACCGTTGTGACAAATTACGATAAAATAGGCTGCAATGTCCGAATTGTTGTGAGTAAAAGATCAGGTGAGATAATCAAATGGTCTTTTATGCCTCGATAGCTGTGACCAGCGAAAGAAATTGTCTTGCGGGTGGGCTCTCGTACTTTAATGCATCAACAGCACCTGTTCTGTCAAAACATTGATATGTTATTCAGAAAAGATGAGATCAATCGAGATAGGCTTCTCAGCTTGGCGCGCGAAAAATGCGAGAGCGAAGATTGGCCTTGGGAGGAACCGGTTGGGATCAGAAATGGGTTATTGTCATGGACTGTCATAACTATCTCTGGAACGCGTGGCTTTAATGTTCGAATTGTCATTTCTAAACGATCAGGCGAAGTGATCAAGTGGTCTTTTATTCATCGATAGGACAAGTCCTCTTCGCGTTACTTACCCGACCTGATTCAAATGTGGTATAACCAAGAAAATGGGTTACAAAATGAAAACAAAAAACAGATCGGAATTGAATATATTTGGGTAGCTACTCGGTTGTTGCTGTTGTGCGTGTCTATGTACGCTGTCACGACTGCGGGACAGTCAAAACTTTCAGTGTCAGTTTCACCAGTCGAGGTGAAAGGAGAGAAAGTTATCGTTCCTCTATCGCTAAAAAACGAGTTCGACCACGCAATAGCATCTGCGAAGGCGACGGTATTCTTACTGGATGTGGATGGTAAAATGGTTGCCCAGTCATCTAAGTGGGTAATCGGCGGGATCTCTGGAGCGGCAGCGGTATTGGAACCGGGAGCTACGAATGCGTATTTTTTTGTGATCTCTCCAAGCAAAAGAGTAACCACAAATATCACCGCGCGATTGTCAATAAATCGAGTGGTATTAGAAGGCGGCAAAGCTGCCGATCCTACCCGCGGGGTCCAAATCAATATGTTGTCGCGTTGAGAAACGGCGAATGTCTTCCGCGTTGATGGTCCAGAAAGCCTTATACTGATTTTGCATGACATCGTTTTATTTCCGACACATGGAAATCCGATCAAACGCGAAAGTTGGTAAGTGATATGAGCGGCCGCCAAACGCAACGGGTGCTCACTGGATCAGTTCGGTCCTAGTGGGGTATTAAAGGCAAACAATTAATTGCGAAGGGAACCTCATTGACGATATGCTCATCAGCGGTCGAAAACTATGCGCCAACCCTTTGCGTTTGTAATCGGAGCCGGGGGCTTTATTGGACACAATCTCGTCAAGAGGTTGAAATCTGAGGGTTGGCATGTCACAGGATTGAAATAAAGAAAAAAAAAAAAGGGAAGGAAAGAAAATAAAAAAAATAAGCT
>Ga0170475_111900097_pt1 | contig 10379 bp, 20 predicted proteins | sample Soicark_Litter_5_FD_111474 | JGI IMG/M metagenome (GOLD analysis project Ga0170475, IMG submission 111474) | Avena fatua rhizosphere microbial communities from Hopland, California, USA. Combined Assembly of 48 SPs | reverse complement strand
TGGTGGAATTACACCTGACATGTTAATTTTAAGAGGTAAATGTGTAGATGGAGCAGAATAGACCATACCTCTTTGCATATGCCTAGCATAGTTAATAGTGATCCGTCGTTGGCCTCTTTCTACAAAGACTACAAAAGCGAACACTGCAGCCACAAGCAACATGATCAGAAATAAAGCAATAATTTGCAACTGCCCTTCCCTAACTTGCTCTAAGGTTTTTCCTAAAGCCGATGGAAGCCCGGCAACAATGCCAGAGAAAATTATCATAGAAATGCCATTACCTATGCCCCTCTCTGAGACCTGCTCTCCTAGCCACATTAAAAACAAAGTTCCAGTAACTAAAGTTAAGCTTGTGGTAAAGTAAAATGCAAAACCTGGATTTAAAGCTATGCCATATGAAGCTAGCATTTTAGAAATGCCAAAGGCTTGAAAGCTTGCCAAGAAAAAAGTTCCGTATCGTGTGTAAGAATTTAATTTTCTTTGTCCAGCTTCTCCTTCTTTTCGCAATTCTGATAATTGCGGCAAAGTCACAGCACAGAGTTGCACAATAATAGAGGCTGAAATATATGGCATAATTCCTAAAGCAAAAACACTAAAGCGCATTAATGCGCCACCAGCAAACATATTGAACATGCCAATTATATTGTTTTGTTGGGCACTAAAAAGATCGTGCAGCCTTGTTGGGCTTAAACCAGGAACAGGAATATAAGAACCAGCTCTAAATACTAAAATAGCCAATAGCACAAAAAACAAACGATGCCGTAAATCAGCAAAACCATTGTTTGATAACTTATCTTTAGTATTAGGCATCATGATAGTAGCGACCTTTAATTAATAGTTCCACCATGATCCAAAATCATTTTACGCACACTTTTTGTAACAGCAATGCCTGTTAGTTGAACTGCTTTATTAATTGTACCTGAAGCAATGATCTTAACAGCACGTATATTTTTTCTAACCAAGCCAGCATCTTTTAAAACTGCTAAGGTAATTATTGATTCAGCTAATTTATCAATATCGCTAAGGTATATTTCTTCTTTTAATAAAGCAACTCTAGATACAAAGCCAGATTTAGGAAATCGTCTTTGCAAAGGCATTTGTCCACCTTCAAAACCTACTTTATGAAAACCACCAGCGCGAGCTTTTTGACCTTTATGGCCTTTACCACAAGTTTTACCTAGCCCAGAGCCACAACCCCTACCTAATCGTTTTGGTTTTTTACGAGAACCTATAGCAGGCGACAAAGTATTAAGTTTCATTAATGCATTCCTCTTTTTGACCTAACACTTGCTTAATTGTCACACCACGACGTGCTGCAACTAGTTCAGGATTATCCATCATTTGCAAAGCATTAATAGTGGCACTTACTACATTAGCGGGATTGGTTGAGCCAATGATTTTCGCCAATACATTACGTACTCCTATAACTTCAAATACAGCTCGCATAGCGCCGCCAGCAATAATGCCAGTACCTTCAGAAGCAGGACGCATAAACACTCTGGTTGCTCCATGCTTTCCTGTTACTTCAGAATATAAGGTGCCATTATTCAAAGAAATTTGCTTAAGATTCTTACGCGCAGCTTCTAAAGCTTTCTGAATAGCAATAGAGACTTCTCTCGCTTTTCTTCTTCCAACGCCAATGCGACCTTGTCCATCACCAACCACAACAATTGCTGCAAAACTAAAAGTTCTACCGCCTTTTAATACTTTAGCATTTCTAGAAACCGCAACTAGCTTCTCTTGCATACCATCAGTTTGTGTTGCTTGATTTAAACTTGCCATATTTAACCCTTAAAACTGCAGCCCATGTTCGCGCGCGGCATTAGCTAATGCTTTAACACGGCCATGATATTCAAAACCCGAACGGTCAAAAGCAACTATTTTAATTCCAGCTGCTAACGCACGTTTAGCGATTAACTCTCCTACTTGTGTTGCTGCTTCCTTATTTCCAGTAGCATTTAATGCTTGCTTAAGCTCTTTATCTAAAGTTGAAGCAGCGGCCAAAGTAAAAGCACCATCAGCAGAAATAATTTGTGCATACATATGTTTAGAAGTGCGATGCACACATAAACGTAAGGCTTCTAATTCCTTTGCTTTCATTCTAAAACGTCTTCCGCGTTTCAATCTTGCATCTTTCTTATTCATTTTAAAAATACCCACTGATCTAAGTAATAAAATAACTCTAATTCATATTATTTTTTCTTAGTTTCTTTTAATATGATTACTTCATTAGCATAACGAATACCCTTGCCTTTATATCGTTCTGGAGGTCTTACAGAACGAATTTTGTCAGCAAAATGTCCAACTAAATGTTTATCTAGCCCAAGAACTAAAATTTCTGTAGGTATAGGCACTTGTACTGTTAAAGTTTTTGGCACTTCAAGATTAACCACATGAGCAAAACCAACAGATAAAGTTAACACATTATCTTTTACTTGAGCACGATATCCAACACCCACTAACAATAATTTTTTTTCAAAGCCTTTTAAAACTCCTTGAATAGCATTAGCAATATTAGCACGTTGGGTACCGGTAATTGCTTTTTGCTTACGAGCAGCTGCTGCCTGTCTAGCATTAATACGTAGTTTTGCGGGCAAAACTTTAATACTTTCTTTTTCTATTAAAAGACTTACAGCACTATTAACACTTGTTTGGACACTTCCTTTAGGACCTTTAATTACTAAACCGGTTTCATTAAGAGTCAATGTAATCCCCGGAGGAATTTCTATAGGCTTGCGAGCAACTCTAGAAGAAATAAAAACCATAATTGTTTCTCGTTATATAACTGTACACAAAATTTCACCGCCAATTTTTTTAGCAGCAGCTTGATTACCAGTCATCACACCTTGCGGAGTAGACAGTATACTAATTCCCAACCCAGAACTTACCACTGGAATAGCATCATGTTTACAGTACACCCGTCTACTGCATTTACTAACACGACTTAATTTTCGTATTACTGATTTACCTTGATAATAACGCAGAGTCACAGAAATATTTGATTTATTATCATGTGTAATTAATTGAAAATCAGCAATATATCCTTCCTGCTGTAAAACTTGCAAAATAGCTTGCTTAACTTTCGAGGCAGAGAAAGTAGCTGTTAAGTGCCCCACTGCTTGAGCATTTCTAATCACTGTTAACATATCAGAAATAGGATCTTGCATAGACATAATCTTTTACCTTTACCTTTGAATTATCATGTTACCAGCTAGCTTTATGCATACCAGGAACCATACCCATCATTACAGCATTATGCATATGTATACGGCATAGTCCTGTTAATCTGTTATAAGCCCTTGATCTACCACATAAAGCGCATCTGTTTCGCTGTCTGGAACGACTAGCATCGCGAGGCATAACTTGCAATATACGCTCGGCTTTAATTTTTTCTTCTTCAGAAGTATGAGGGCTATTTATAATATCTTTTTGCTGCTTTCGGCTAACGCGATAGCGCTTATTTAAAAGAGCTCGTTTTTTTTCCTTTTCAATCTTTGCAGTTCTTGCCATGGGTTTTATTTAGCCTCTTTAGATTTAAATGGAAAATTAAATGCTTCTAAAAGGGCTAGAGCCTCAGCATCGGTTTTTGCAGATGTTGTTATAGCTATATCTAAACCTCTTAAAGTATCAATTTTATCATATTCAATTTCTGAAAAAACAATTTGTTCTTTTATGCCCAAATTATAATTACCACGACCATCAAATGATTTATTACTTAAACCTCTGAAATCTCTAACACGTGGTAAGGTGATAGTAATTAATCTATCTAAAAATTCATACATTTTGCTACCGCGCAAAGTGACTTTACAACCTATAGGCCAATCTTCTCTTAATTTAAAACCAGCAATAGACTTACGCGCATAAGTAATTACAGGTTTTTGTCCTGCAATTTTTGTTAAATCAGCCATGCCAAATTCGATTTTCTTTTTGTTTTCTTCCCCACCTATACCCATGTTTAAAGTAATTTTTTCAACGCGAGGTACTTGCATGACAGATTTGTAACTAAACTTTTCCTGTAAGTTTTTGACAATCTCTGAACAATATTTTTTTTGCAACCTAGACATAAATCACCTGTATTAAATTTCCATAAGCTCGTCAGATTTTTTAAAATATCTGACTTTGCGCCCATCGTCTAAAATTCTAAAACCACAACGACTAGGTTTTTCAGAGGTAGGGTCATAAAGCATTACATTAGAAGCATGAATAGGGAGTGATTTTAATTCAACACGGCCTTTAGAATCTTGTTGCGTAGGTTTAATATTCTTTTTGTACATATTTACACCTTCAACAACGTATTTGTTACTCTTTAGCACTACAGATAACACTAGGCCACGCTTACCTTTATCTTTGCCAGCAATAACCACTACCTCATCACCTTTTTTAATTTTTTTCATATATTATTTTCCTCGGGATCAGGTGTTAAATTACTTCTGGAGCAAGTGATATGATTTTCATAAAAGCTTCCGTAATACGTAATTCACGTGTCACAGGTCCAAAAATTCTTGATGCTAGCAATTGTAATTGAGCATTTAACAAAACAACTGCATTATCATCAAAACGTATTAATGAACCATCTTGACGTCGTACGCCTTGTTTACTTCTAACAATCACGGCTTTTAACACATCTCCTTTTTTAACTTTTCCTTTAGGAATTGCATCCTTAACAGTTACAGTAATAGTGTCGCCAATATTTGCATAACGTCTCTTTGAACCCTTCATCACCTTAATGCACATAACTCTACGTGCACCGCTATTATCGGCTACATTGAGCTCAGTTTGTGTTTGAATCATGATGCACCCTCAAAAACATGCTTACTTACTTAAAAGGTCGCCAATACTAACATGTTTATAATAAAAAAAACAAAAAAATATTAAGATAAAAGTGCATTACTTTCTACACAATCTATTACATCTAATAAAACCCAAGATTTAGTTTTAGATATTGGTCTAGCCATTTTTATCTTAACTGTATCTCCCAAATGACAAATGTTTTTTTCATCATGGGCATATCTTTTAGAAGACTTATTAATATATTTACCATATAGTGGATGCTTTTCCTTACGCTTTGTTTCTACTACAATAGTCTTCATGCTTACACCAACCACTTTACCAACAATGGCTTTTGCTGCTTTTTTAACCGTAACACTCATGCAAGAGCCCTCTCTTTTTCATGTAAAATAGTCTTAATTTTTGATATATTTTTTTTAAGTATTGGAATTAAATGTGTTTTAATTTTTTGATCACTAGCACTTCGCATGCGCAATACAAATAACTCATTACGCCACTCTAAACATAGTGCTTTTAATGCATCTATATCTTTACTTCTTAATTCAGCAGCTTTCATTACATTATTGTCCTAATTTCAAATGCTGTTTTTACAGGTAATTTAGCTGCAGCAACTCTTAAGGCTTTGCGAGCTAATTGCTCTGAAACGCCTTCAATTTCAAACATCATGCGACCTGCTTCAACTAGAGCTACAAAATATTCTACGTTACCCTTACCACTACCCATACGCACTTCTAATGGCTTTTTAGAAACAGGCAGATCAGGAAAAATGCGAATCCAAATCTTTCCACCACGTTTAATAGAACGTGACATAGCTTTTCTAGCAGCTTCAATTTGTCTAGCAGTGATACGGCCCGATGCAACAGCTTTTAATCCATACTCCCCAAAACTAACTTTCATACCTGCCTTGGAGACATTACGGTTTCTTGCTTTAAACCTCTTGCGGTATTTTGTTCTGGCTGGTTGTAACATTATTAATTCTCCCGCTTATCCCGTTTATCTTGTGTAGTATCTGCGTTATCTTTACTACCAGTAACTTCTCCCTTAAAGATCCATACTTTAACGCCAATCACCCCATAAGTTGTAAATGCTTGCCCCAAGCCATAATCTATATCTGCTCTTAAAGTATGCAACGGCACTCTACCTTCTCTATACCATTCACTACGAGCTATCTCAGCACCGCCCAACCTACCACTCACACAAATACGAATACCCTTAGCACCAAGACGCATAGCGGTAGATACAGCACGCTTCATAGCTCGTCTAAACATAACTCGTTTTTCTAATTGCTGAGCTATAGATTCAGCTACTAATTTTGCATCTAATTCTGGTTTGCGAATTTCTTCTATAGTGATATGTACTGGCACATCTAGCATCTTACAAACTGCATCTCTTAATACTTCTACATCCCTACCGCTTTTACCAATGATTAAACCAGGTCGGGCGGTACGAATAGTGATACGAGCATTACGCGCAGGTCTCTCAATTAAAACCTGACTTACTCCTGCTGAGTATAACTTTTTATGTAAATATTCACGCACTTTTAAATCAGCACATAATGTTTTGGCAAAATCTTTATTAGGCACATACCAGCATGAAGACCACTCACGTGTTATCCCAAGACGCAGGCCAATCGGATTGACTTTTTGTCCCATTTAGTGTGTACCTCCATCAGATACTATTATAGTGATATGGCAAGTAGGTTTTAAAATTCGACAACCTCTACCCTTAGCTCTAGCGTGCATACGTTTATATTGAGTGCCATGGTCTGCATATATTGTTTTGACTGAAAGTTCATCAACATCTGCTGCCTTATTATGTTCCGCATTTGCTATAGCAGAACGCAATACCTTCAATAATATAGAGGCAGCTTTTTTGTTACTAAAACGCAAAATGTTAATAGCAGTTTCTACATGCTTGCCGCGAATCTGGTCACAAACCAAGCGGCATTTTTGCGCTGACAGTCTAGCAGAACGTAATCTTGCCATTACATCCATATTTACCTCATTTTCTCTTATGACATTATTTGAAATGTCTGTTTATACATGTGATCTTTTATTTTTTATCTTCTTTTGTTTTTCTATCGCCAGAATGTCCTTTAAAAGTCCTTGTTAAAGAAAATTCACCTAGCTTATGGCCTACCATATCTTTGGTAATGTGCACTGGAATATGCAGGCGGCCATTATGAACCGCTATTGTTAAACCAATCATTTCTGGCAACACAGTAGATCGCCTAGACCAGGTTTTGATAACACGCCTTGCTGAAGACTTAATTGCATCTAAGACTTTCTTCAACAAGTGATGATCTATAAATGGTCCCTTTTTAATTGAACGTGGCACTATATCAACCCTCTTACATATTTCACGTTAATGTTTATGTCTTCCACGCACTATAAATTTAGTAGTACGCTTGTTTCTTCTAGTTTTATATCCCTTGGTTGGCACCCCAGTAGGACTTACTGGATGTCTACCTCCAGATGTCTTACCTTCTCCGCCACCATGCGGATGATCTACAGGATTCATAGCAACTCCGCGCACAGTTGGTCTAATTCCAAGCCGTCTTGAAGCACCAGCTTTTCCTAAGGACCTTAAATTATGTTCAGAATTACCTACCTCACCGACAGTAGCCCGACATTCTGACAACACCTTGCGCATCTCACCAGAGCGTAGTCTTAAAGTAGCATAAAGCCCTTCCCTAGCAATTAGCTGTACTGAAGTTCCAGCACTTCTGGCTAATTGCGCCCCTTTGCTAGGTCGCATTTCCACACAATGAACAGTAGTACCAACTGGAATATTATTTAAAGGTAAGCAATTACCAACTTTAATTGGTGACGCTGGGCCTGAAACAATTTCATCTCCAACTTTCATGTGATGTGGAGCAATAATATAGCTTCTTTCTCCATCTGCATACAAAAGCAAAGCTATATAAGCACTTCTATTTGGATCATATTCTAATCTTTCAATTTTTCCAGGAATATTATCTTTACGTCTCTTAAAATCAACTAAGCGATAATGTTTTTTATGGCCTCCACCAACATGCCTACAAGTAATACGCCCAGCATTATTACGTCCACCGCTTTTTTTCTTAGAAGCAACCAGGGGTTTAAAAGGCGATCCCTTATGTAACTCTTTATTTACAACCTTTATTACAAACCTACGACCTGGAGATGTCGGTTTGGTTTTGACTAGCGCCATATTTTCCTCATTAGCAATATTGCCAGGTGTTTTATGAAAAACTTTGTAATTTTAATGTGTCAAAATCAATTTGTGTATCTTCAGAAAAAGTTACATAAGCCTTTTTCCATGATCTATGATAGCCTTTTTTAGAAGGCTTACGCTTAACGTTTACTATATTAACTTTTAATACAGGCTTCCCAAACATTTTTTCAACAGCAGTTTTGACATCTAGTTTATTTGCTTTGACTAATACTTTAAAAACATATAAGCCTTTACCACTTGCAGAACTAACTGTTTTTTCTGAAATATGAGGACGTTGCAATATAGTTAATAAATTTTCTACATCATGTCTCATTTAAAACGCTCCTCAATTTCACGCAAAGCCGGCAAAGTTAATATTACATGCTTAGCATTAATTAACTCTACAGGAGTTAATTCAGTAACTGCGCATAACTTAACTTGAAATACATTACGAGATGCTCTCTTTAATTCATCATTGATCACATCAAAAACAATCAATAAACCATCCGGTACAATGTTTAAAGTTTTAAGATGTTGCAAAAATACTTTAGTTTTAGCAGCTTCAATAGAAAATTTTTCTAATATATTTAAACGTTCTTGACGAATTAATTCTGAAAAAATAGAGCACATAGCTCCTTTATACATTTTTTTATTTATTTTCTGAGAATAATCACGCGGTTTAGCAGCAAAAGTTTTTCCACCAGTTCTCCACAAAGGGCTACGAATTGTGCCAGCACGCGCTCTCCCCGTACCTTTTTGACGAAATGGTTTAATACCTCCACCCTTGACTTCAGAACGTGTTTTTTGAGCATGAGTTCCAGCGCGGCCTCCCGCTAAATAGGAAACTACTACTTGATGAATTAACGCCTCATTATAAGGACAATTAAAAACTGCTTCTGAGCACTGTAAAGCCTGACTATCCTGGTGTTGATTAATAATCTCTGCCATTTACTTTTTCTCCTTAGATAATGGAGCTTTTTTAGCAGGCAAAATCATTACATCGCCAGATATTGCACCAGGAACACCGCCACGTATAAAGATTAAATTACGTTCTTTATCAATTCTTACAACACATTGCATAGGTAAAGTACGACGCACAGCACCCATATGCCCAGACATTTTTTTTCCTTTGAACACTTTGCCAGGAGATTGTCTCTGACCAATGGAACCAGGAGCACGATGGGACAAGGAATTACCATGAGTCGCATCCCCTCCGGCAAATCCATGACGTTTCATAGTGCCCGCAAAACCTTTACCCTTACTACAAAAAGAAGTTACATCCACCAATTGCCCAACAGAGAAGTGTTCTACACCAAGTTCACTGCCAGGCTGTAAAGATTTCATCAAACTAAAGTCAGCTTCTTCTTCCTTGTGAATCCTAAATTCCCAAAGATTGCGCCCTGGTATCACGTTTGCTTTAACATAATGCCCAGAAAGCGCTTTACTTAAACGTGAACGTTTCTTTTCTCCAGCTGTAACTTGCAATGCTGTATAGCCATCTGCTGCATCAGTCTTAATTTGTACAACCCGGTTTGGAGTTACTTCTATAACTGTAACAGGCAAGGAATCACCTTCATTTGCAAAAATGACAGGGTTATTTGTCTCAATAAATATCCGAGTCATACCGCATTTGCGGCCAATCAAACCAACAGCCATAATTATTGCCTCAATCTTCTTTATCTACGCTAATTTTGACATCAACCCCTGCTGCCAAATCTAATTTCATTAGTGCATCAATGGTCTTATCTGTAGGATGTCTAATGTCAACAACACGTTTGTGAGTACGTAACTCGAATTGAGCTCGCGCATCTTTATCAGCATGCGGGGAAACCAACACAGTATAACTCTTAAAACGAGTCGGTAAAGGAATAGGGCCTTTAACCTGCGCCCCTGTTCTCTTCGCAGTATCTACTATTTCACGTATAGCTTTATCAATTAAGCGATGATCAAAAGCTTTCAATCTAATGCGTATACGTTGACTTTTTCTACCAATTGCCATGATGAACCTTACTCTTTATTCTATGATTTTAGTCACCACTCCGGCGCCTACAGTACGTCCGCCTTCTCTAATAGCAAAGCGTAAACTATTTTCCATAGCAATAGGACTAATGAGTTGAACATTAATTTTAATATTGTCACCTGGCATCACCATCTCGACACCTTCTGGTAAAAATACTTCTCCGGTAACGTCAGTAGTGCGGAAATAAAATTGCGGTCTATAACCTTTAAAGAAAGGGGTATGTCTTCCACCTTCTTCTTTAGATAAAACATAAACTTCCGCTTCAAATTTAGTGTGAGGAGTAATGGATCCTGGTTTAGCAAGAACTTGTCCTCGCTCGACATCTTCTCGCTTAGTACCTCTTAGCAATACCCCAACATTATCCCCAGCCCGCCCG
>Ga0170475_115599122_pt1 | contig 10382 bp, 10 predicted proteins | sample Soicark_Litter_5_FD_111474 | JGI IMG/M metagenome (GOLD analysis project Ga0170475, IMG submission 111474) | Avena fatua rhizosphere microbial communities from Hopland, California, USA. Combined Assembly of 48 SPs | reverse complement strand
CGAGTTTGGCGGGGTCGGCCATGTGGCCTTGGGCGGCAACGCGCGTATTCTCGCCGAAGTGATGCGCGAGATCGCGCAGTTGCCGCGCCGCGCGGCGTGATGCAGCGCCGCCGGCGGCGGAGGGCGCCCTGGCTGCCGCCCGGTGCCGTCCGCCTGCCGTTCGGTGTTATGCTTGCGAATGAAACCAACAACACCGCCGCCCATGCTACAAAAAGCTCCGCGCCGAACCAGGGAACGCATTCTTGAACTGTCGCTGCGGCTGTTCAACGAGTTCGGCGAGCCGAACATCACGACCACGGTTATCGCCGAGGAGATGAATATCTCGCCCGGCAACCTGTACTATCACTTCCGTAACAAGGACGACATCGTCAACTCGATCTTCGTCCAGTTCGAGGCCGAGATCGAGCGCATCCTGAAGGTGCCGGCCGGGCGCCGCTCGAACATGGAAGACGTGTGGCTGTACCTGCACTTGATGTTCGAGCTGATCTGGCGTTACCGGTTCTTCTACCGCGATCTGAACGATCTGCTGTCGCGCAACCGTAAGCTCGAACTGCATTTCAAGGCCATCCTGGCGCACAAGATCAAGGTCGCGCGCCAGCTGTGCCAGGATCTGCGCAGCGAGGGCTCGCTTGAGGCGTCCGACCAGCAGATCGACGCGATGGCGACCAACATGGTGGTGGTGGCGACCTATTGGCTGTCTTACGAATACGTGCGCAACCCGCGCAAGTACGGCGAGCAGCAGGCGATTGCCGATGCGCTCGCGCGCGGCTGCTATCAAGTGCTGTCGATGGTCGGTCCCTACCTGCGCGGCGATACCCGCCGGTTGTTCGAGAAGCTGTCGGAAGAATATTTGAAGAAACTCTCCAGCGACGGCCGCTTCGCCGCCGGCCCGTCTTAGTCTTCCTGAAAGAACAATGAAAACCATTGCAGTCTATTGCGGCGCTTCGCACGGCGCCACACCCCTGTATGCGGAGTGCGCGCGTGCGCTTGGACGCGCGCTGGTCGAACACAATATCGGACTGGTCTATGGCGGCGGCAAGGTCGGGCTGATGGGCGTGATCGCCGACGAGGTGCTGCGCCTGGGCGGCGAAGCGACCGGCGTCATTCCGCGCTCGCTGCTCACGCGCGAGATCGCCCACGATGGTCTGACGCGCCAGTTCGTGGTCAAGGACATGCATGAGCGTAAAGCGATGATGTCGGACCTGTCGGACGGCTTTATCGCCATGCCGGGCGGGATGGGCACGCTGGAAGAGTTGTTCGAGATGCTGACCTGGGCGCAGTTGGGCATCCACGGCAAGCCCATTGGCTTGCTGAACGTGAACAGCTTCTACGACGGCCTGCTCGCCTTCGTGCGCCACCAGCGGCAGGAAGGCTTCGTGCGCGCGCAGCATGTCGACCTGATGCTGTTCGAGGCCGACCCTGACGCGCTGATCCGGCGCTTGCGCGCGGCGGCGCCATCGTCCAAGCAGCCGGTCTAGGCGCGCAGGCGGTCTGGGTAGGCAGTCAGGTTCGGCATCGAGGCGGGGACGCTACCTGGCGGTGGCGAGCGGGCCGCGGTGGTTGGCGGCCCGGTGTGAGTTGGAAAAGTGGTTCGGCTGGCCTTGTAAGCGGTAACCGACAGCCTGATGACGGTCTTATTCTTCCTTGCCGCCGCCCTGGCGGTTACCTTTGGCGCCGCCCTCGGCGCTGGCGGCTGCGGCACGGTGGGCCGATTGCCGGCTTTCGCCGCCTTTACGGCCGATGTCAGCCATGTGGGCGCGGTTGCGGCTGACCGCTTCGCCGCCCTTCTGCCCGGCGCGGCGCGCTTCCTCCGAATCGAATTCGTGTGCCGTGCCCTTTTGGTGCGCAGCCTGGCCGCCTTTGCTGGCGATCTCGCGCTGCTGGTTTTGGTCCATGGCGGCGAAGCCACGCTTTGCCGGGCCGTGGCCGCCGCTCTTTTGTGCGCTGGCGCCCGAGCTGCCCGCGCCTTTGCCGCTCTCCTTGCTTGTCGCCATTTTGCTCTCCTTGTCTGCCCTTCTGGTGTCAAAGTTTGATGCTGCGAGCGCTGCATTGATGCGCTCGTGGGATTAGAGAGACCCCTGCATAGATAGTTCCGCCTTCCGCCCTTCTAGTTCGGCGGGCGTGGCTGGCGCCGCGTGCCCTCGTGCGGTTCCATCGCGTCGATCGGCGAGGCGGGCGAACTCAGGTCTTCCTCCAGCTCGTCGCGCCGCGCGGCCAGTTGCCCGGCCAGCGTGTCCAGGTCGATGCCGGCCCTGCGCGCGGCCTCGAACATTTCGCCTTCCTCCTTCTCGATGTGGTGCTCCATTTCCTCGCCCAACACCGTCACCGTGGCGTCGAAATGGTCGTCGCCCGGGTACATCACCTCCAGCTGGCTGATCAGCTCGCGCGCGCCGCCGTGCTCGACGTCGGCTTCGTCCATCATGTCGTCGTCGTCGATCGCCGACCGCAGTACCGGGTAGAAGATTTCCTCTTCCAGCATCGTGTGCAGCGTCAGCTCGTAACAGATTTCGTCGACCAGCTCGGACTTGCGTTCGTCCTCGTCGTCGATGCCCTTCAGGCTTTCGAACTCGCGAAACAGGTTGCGTACTTTGTCGTGGTCGGCCTTGAGCAGGGCAAGGGCATCCCTGCCTGCGCCGCGTTCTTGCTTGCCGGGTGTGGACATGGTGAACTCTCCATTGGGTGCTGGCCGCGGCCGGTTAGGTGGGGTTGCGCGCAGCGCCGGCATGTTCGGCTGCTTGCGTGGCGGCGCCGGCGCCGCGCGCCATCTGGTCGGCCATCGCGCTGGCGCCGCGGCTCGTCAGCGCAAGTTGGCCCTCGGTGCTGCGCGCCAGCTCGGACTGGACGCTCGTCAGCATGCCCATCAGCTGCTGCTGGTAGCTGCGCAGGTGCTCGGCGGTGGGCTGGATTCGGCTCATGGCCGCCGAGGGCATCTGGAATGGATCGGAGCAGGAGACCATCTGCCGGCTCATGCCCAGCGCATCCTCGATCATCTGCTGGGCCAGGCGCATGTTCAGATCGCTCAGCTTGCGTAGCGCATCGTAAGTCTTGGTCAACAGATCGGTCATAAAATTCACCTGATCTTCCATTTGCGATCTCAAGGCGGGATTATTGGCTAGCGGTTGCATGTTTTCCTCGACGTAAGGCGATTCGGTGATGCCGCTGGGAAAGCGGCGGGCATGCTCGCAAAAGAGCGAAGAATAGACGGCCTTCGGTTCGTCAAGTTCAGGGAATCTTGCCGCGAAGCGGCACAGGTCAAGCCGTATGCAAAAGGCGCTTGCGGGCCGGAGAGCACCTACAATCGCAGGCGCGCGGTGGCCGGTTGAGCCAGCCCGTGCGACAATGGGCAGGCTTTCATTCCATTAAGGCGTACGTACCACATGGCCCTCAAAGCTACCATCTACAAGGCGGACCTGCAGATCGCGGACATGGACCGCAATTACTACCAGGAACATGGCTTGACCATCGCCCGCCATCCGTCCGAGACCGACGAGCGTTTGATGATCCGGCTGCTCGCCTTTGCGCTGCATGCCGGCCCGGCGCTCGGTTTCACCAAGGGCCTGTCCGACACCGATGAACCGGACCTGTGGCAGAAAGACCTGACCGGCGCCATCGAATTGTGGATCGAAATCGGCCAGCCCGACGAAAAGCGCCTGATGAAGGCGTGCGGACGCGCCGAAAAGGTCGTCGTGTACAGCTACAGCGCCACCAGCCATCTCTGGTACAAGCAGATTGCCGGCAAGCTCGAACGGGCGCGGAACCTGTCGGTCGTGCACATTCCGGCCGAGGCCAGCGCCCAGCTGGAAAAGCTGGCGCAGCGTTCGATGCGGCTGCAATGCACGATCCAGGACGGCCAGGTGTGGCTGACCAACGGCGTCGGCGCCGTGCTGGTCGAGCGCGAAGCGTTCAAGGAAGCGTGTTAAGCCTATAATCGACGCCGTGAGATTCCCGCAAATTCCTTGATGAGCTTTTCGGTTGCCCATTCGCCCATGAACAAGATAATCGCCTTGCTGGCCGCCGGCCTGTTTTCCACCTGCGCGCTGGCGCAGGTAACCGTCACCGAGCCGTGGATTCGCGCCACCGTGCCCCGGCAAGATAGCGCCGGCGCGTTCATGCGGCTGCAGTCGGCGCAGCCGGCCCGCCTGCTCGCGGTGAGCACTCCGGCCGCCAAGCACGCCGAGATCCACGAGATGGCGATGGAAGGCCACACGATGAGCATGCGCCGGGTCGAAGCGGTTGCGCTGCCGGCCGGGCGGGCGGTGAACCTGACCCCGGGCAGTTACCACGTGATGCTGTATGGCCTCAAGCGCCAGCTCAAGGAAGGTGACAGCGTCGAGCTGACCCTGGTCGTGCAGGACGCGCAGGGCAAGCCCGAGAACGTGAAGGTGACGGCGCAGGTCAAGCCGATCGCCTACTCGGCCCCGCCGGCGCATTGACGTCCGTGCCGGCCTTCAGGCCGCCGCTGCCGCCGGGCGTGGCTGGTTTTATAATGAGCGGCACGTTCGATTGACCGAGAAAGTGTCCAGCCCGATGGAATACCACCAGTCCTCGCAGATTCCCACCCTGTCGTATGTTGAAAATGAAGACCATCCGGTTTTCGGCACCCTGGTCGAGCAGATTCTGCACCTGCTTAATTCGCGCCTGGTGTTCTCCGATATCATCATCCACCAGAACAGTCCCTTGATGCTGCGCCAGCCGAAAGGCTTGGTCGCGGTGACGGATTCGCCGATCACGAAGGAAGAGCTGGAAGAGTTCTTCGACGTTATCGAGCCGAACTGGGCCGAGCGGATCGCCGGCCGCGCCTTCGACCGTTCGATCGACCTGCATACGGCGCGCATCCGCGCCAACTGCTTCAGCTTTCAGGGCAAGAAGCGGCTTGGCTGCGTGATCCGCCGCTTTCCCAAGGAGCCGCTGCCGCTGGCCGGGCTGGGCCTGGCGGCGGACGAGCAGCAATTCGCGGGCCTGACCAGCGGGCTGGTCCTGATCATCGGCGACACCTGCCAGGGTAAGTCGACGACGATCGCGTCGATGCTCGACGAGATCAACAAACAGCGTTCGGGCCACATCATCACCATCGAAGACCCGGTCGAAACCCTGATCCCGCAACGCAAGTGCATTGTCACCCAGCGCGAGGTGGGCGTTGACGGCGACGTCGAAAGCTATTACCTGGGCGCGCTCGACGCGCTGCGCGAGCGCCCGGACGTGATCCTCATCGGTGAAATCCGCGACGCCCAGACCGCGCAGGAAGCGCTGGCGCTGGCCGAATCGGGACCGCTGGTGCTGGCCACATTGCACGCGCGCTCGACCGAGATGGGGTTGCAGAAGATGCTGCGCCTGCTCGGCAACTCGGAAGCGCAGGCGCAGGCCCTGGCGCACGCACTGCGCGGTGTGCTGTGCCAGGCGCTACTGCCTTCGATCGAAGGCAACCGTTACCACCTGGCGACCGAATGCCTGACGCCGAGCCCGGCCGTGATGCGCCTGCTCGAGACCGGCGACATCGGCGCCATCCGCGCCCGCATGAATGCCGGGCGTGACCCCGGCTGTCATACGATGAATGCCGCGCTCGAGCAGTTGCTGGCGGCGCACAAGGTGCGGGTCGAGGATGCGCGCAATGCGACCACCGACCGCGCCGGCTTTGCCGAGATGGTTTGATCGGCCGGGCGGCAGGCAGGGAAGGGATCAGTTGCGCGAGAATTTCGAGGCCAGCTGCCGCAGCTTTTCCTGGCGCAGGCGGTTCGCTTCCTCGGCTGCGGCTGCTTCCCGTTCGGCCTTCTTGCGCTCGGCTTCCTTTTTGAAGCGCTGCTGCAACAGTTCCTTGGCGTGGGCGCGGTGGGTCGCGCTTACCTCGGCCCCGGGCGTGCCGTCGAGGTTGTAACGCACGGTGGCTTTTTCCATTGCGCGCAGGTAACGCATCGAGCCGGTGTGGATGCCGAGCGCGGCGCGCATGGTCTTGCGGTCAAGTCCTGGCATGGTGCGAGCAATTGCTTGTCGATCCCGATCGCCAGCGGCAAACAGTCGCGGAAGGTAGGGAACTGCCGCTGGAGTTGCTTGAGCAGCGCACGCGCCGACAAGGCTGGCGCTGGCGCTGCTTCCTGGTCCAGGGGAGATGCAATGGTGTTGGACGGCTCGGCGGCAGGACTATTGATATTCATTGACTTCATAGTAAGAACAAGAACCAGAAGGATAGCATGGCGACCACCCTGGTGCGGCGCCGACACCGGAAATCGTCAGCGTGCGGCGATGGGTGGCGCGCCGAAATCGTGTATCATCCGCCCCTTGTCTTGCGTCCGGCTTGCGCCAGCGCAGATGGACCGGAAGAGTCGAAGACAGGCACTCGCCATGCGGCTTGGTTATATCCCATATCGGATATTTCTATTATCGCCGATTATTGCTTTAGGGCATAATATCGCTTGTTCCTTCATTCTTTTTTGAACAATAGACGTCAGCCCGTTTTATCCAACGGGCTTTTTTCATTCCGACATGCATAGCGCCATTTTGATCACGCTTTATCTCACGCCTGCCCGCCCGAGTTTGCCCATGCCGCGTGGCCATCGGGATGCTTGACATCCGGCCAGCCTGCCCCTAGCTAGGGCTATTTCGATCCCGTTCCTCCGGACCCGCTTGCGGGTTCAGGTGAATTATTGACTTCGCAGGCGCGCAACTCGCGTCGATTGGAGAGTTATTATGAAGAATACCGCCAAGACATTGACATTGACAGCGAAGAAGGCGCCAGCCAAGGGCTCGGCTCAGCTGGCGATGCCAAAAACCTCGACCTCCTACTTTGTGGAAACGGAAGCGGCGGCCAAGGTAACGGTGGTCAAGACCCGTTCGCGCCTGGCCTTGCTCAAAACCCAGGCCGAGCCGGCTCCGGTGGAATCCGTCAAGGCCGGGCAATCCATGCGGGAGCAGGCGGCCGATAGCGCGGCGGCCACAGCGGTTTTGCCGGCGGGCCGGATTGCCGTTGTCGCGCCGGCCGCACAGTCTTCCATGCCGGCGGCGCCGAAGGCGGCACGCCAGCGCGCCGCGGTGCGCCGTGGCGAACCGGCCACGGCCACTGTCATCGCCACCGCCGGCGGCACCGTCAGCCAGACCACCGACGCGGCGGCGCTGGCGGCGATCGATACCTCGGGTTACCTGCTGCCATCGGTCAAGGTGCCGGGCCGGCGCGGACGCAAGCCGAGCGAATTCATGCCCGAAAACGATGAAGTCGCGGCCCTGAACGCGGTCGAGCGCGCCGAGCTGAAGGCAGCGTCGAAGGCGCGTGAGCGCAAGGCCAAGGGTAATCTGACCGGCATGCTGGGCGCCGAGAACGGCTTCTCGGAAGCGGAACTGGAAAGACGCCGTCAGCAACTGAAGAATCTGATCAACACGGGCAAGGAGCGCGGCTATCTGACCTATGCCGAGATCAATGACCAGTTGCCGGAAAATATCATCGATCCGGAAGCGATCGAGGGCATCATCGCGACTTTCAACGACATGGGCATCGCCGTGTATGAGCGCGCGCCGCACGCCGACATAATGTTGCTGGTCGACATCGCGCCGGCCGCCACCACGGACGACGAAGTCGAAGCGGCCGCCGCGACCGCGCTATCGACCGTCGATTCGGACTTCGGCCGCACCACCGATCCGGTGCGTATGTACATGCGCGAGATGGGGGCGGTGGCGCTGCTCACGCGCGAAGGCGAGATCGACATCGCCAAGCGCATCGAAGAAGGCTTGAAGGACATGATGCAGGCGATCTCGGCCTGCCCGAGCACGATTGCGGAAATCATCGCGTTGTCGCACAAGATTGCCAACGATGAAATGAAGATCGACGACGTGGTGGACGGCTTCGTCGACCCGAACGAACCGTTGGCGCCGAGCGCGCCGGCATCCGTGGCCGCGCACGACGAGGATGAGGACGACGACCTCGAAGTCGAGGAGGAAGAAGACGGCGACGTCAACGGCGGCGCGGCCGGCTACTCGGCCGAGCAGCTGGCGCAACTGAAGAAGGACGCGCTGCAGAAGTTCGCGGTCATCGAGCAGCAGTTCGACAGGATGGCGCATGCTTTCGAGAACGAAGGTTACGGCTCGGCCGGCTACGTGCGGGCGCAGGAGATCATCTCGAACGAACTGCTGAGCATGCGCTTTACGGCCAAGGTCGTCGAGAAATTGTGCGACACGCTGCGCGGCCAGATGGACGAAGTGCGCAGCGTCGAACGCGCGGTGCTCGACATCTGCGTGAACCGCTGCGGCATGCCGCGCGCGCACTTCATCAAGGCATTTCCCGGGATGGAAACCGACCTGGAATGGGTCGATCGCGAAGTCGGCTGCGCCTATCCTTACAGCGCGGTGCTGCGCCGTCATGCGCCGGCGATCAAGGAGCAGCAGCAGCGCCTGATCGACCTGCAGGCGCGCGTGGCGCTGCCGCTGGCCGACCTACGCAAGATCAACAAGCAAATGGCCGCCGGCGAAAAGCGCGCGCGCCACGCCAAGCGCGAAATGACGGTGGCTAACCTGCGCCTGGTGATTTCGATTGCCAAGAAGTACATCAACCGCGGCCTGCAATTCCTCGACCTGATTCAGGAAGGCAATATCGGCTTGCTCAAGGCAGTCGACAAGTTCGAATACCGGCGCGGCTACAAGTTCTCGACCTACGCGACCTGGTGGATTCGCCAGGCGATCACGCGCTCGATTGCCGACATGGCGCGCACCATCCGGGTGCCGGTGCACATGATCGAGACGATCAACAAGATGAACCGCATCTCGCGCCAAATCATGCAGGAAAGCGGCAGCGAACCGGACTTGACGACCTTGGCGGCGAAGATGGAAATGCCGGAGAACAAGGTTCGCGAGATCATGAAGATCGCCAAGGAACCAATTTCGATGGAAACCCCGATGGGCGAGGATGGCGATTCGCAGCTGGGCGACTTCATCGAGGACAACGCCACCCTGGCCCCACTCGACGCGGCGCTGCACGCCTCGATGCGCAACGTGATCAAGGAAGTGCTGGACTCGCTGACCCCGCGCGAAGCGAAGGTGCTGCGCATGCGTTACGGCGTCGAGATGTCGAACGACCATACGCTGGAGGAAGTGGGTAAGCAGTTCGACGTCACGCGCGAGCGCATCCGCCAGATCGAAGCGAAGGCGATGAGCAAGCTGCGCCAGCCTTCGCGTTCGGACAAGCTCAAGGCTTTTCTGCACAACTAGTAAGCGCGCCCCCCTTGCTTGCGCCGTGGCGCAAGCAAGGGCGCCGAAGAGTTGCCTGGCTGGCGCTTGCGGCCGCCCTGTAAGCTTGGCATGGCGAACCGTCATCACCCCATCGGATGCATCGTTCTAGAATGGGGCAGGGCGGCCCGTAAGGCGCCGGTCCTGATGGTGGAGGAAGGCGCAATGGAACTCCTACAGGCAATCAATGATCCCACCGGGTTGCGCAAGCTGACACGCGCGCAACTGACGCCGCTGGCGCGCGAGTTGCGCCATTTCCTGCTCGAATCCGTGTCCCGGACTGGCGGCCACCTGTCATCGAATCTCGGCACGGTCGAGCTGACCATCGCGCTGCATTACGTGTTCGCCACGCCGCACGACCGCATCGTGTGGGATGTCGGCCACCAGGCGTATTCGCACAAGATCCTCACGGGCCGGCGCGACCGGATGCACACGCTGCGCCAACTGAACGGTATTGCCGGCTTCCCGCGGCGCGACGAGAGCATCTACGACACGTTCGGCACCGCGCACTCGTCGACCTCGATCTCGGCGGCGCTCGGCATGGCGCTGGCGGCCAAGCTCAAGGGCGAGACGCGGCACGTTGTCGCCGTCATCGGCGACGGCGCGATGACGGCCGGGATGGCCTTCGAGGCGCTCAACAACGCCGGTGTCGAGGACGACCTGAATCTGCTGGTGGTCCTGAACGACAACGACATGTCGATCTCGCCGCCGGTGGGAGCGTTGAACCGGCACCTGACGCGGCTGATGCCGGGCCGGTTCTACGCCGCCGCCAGGCAAGTCGGCAAGTCGGTGCTGCCCGGTCCGGTGCGCGAATGGGGGAAGCGCCTGGAGGCGAAGTTTCTGATGGCGCCGAGCGCCATGTTCGAGCACTTCGGCTTCAACTACATCGGCCCGATCGACGGCCACGACCTCGGATCGCTGATCCCGGCGCTGGAGAACATCAAAAAACTCAAGGGCCCGCAATTTCTGCACGTGGTGACAAAGAAAGGCCAGGGTTACAAGCTGGCCGAGGCCGAACCGATCCTGTACCACGGCACCGGCAAGTTCAACCCGGACGAGGGCATCAAGCCGGCGGCGGCGGGCAAGATCACCTATACCGAGGTGTTCGGCAACTGGCTATGCGACATGGCGGCGCTCGATAAGCGCCTGGTCGGCATCACGCCGGCCATGCGCGAGGG
>Ga0170475_125955878_pt1 | contig 10383 bp, 7 predicted proteins | sample Soicark_Litter_5_FD_111474 | JGI IMG/M metagenome (GOLD analysis project Ga0170475, IMG submission 111474) | Avena fatua rhizosphere microbial communities from Hopland, California, USA. Combined Assembly of 48 SPs | reverse complement strand
TTATGATCCTGAACTATCGCGCCTCCCGAGTTTTGCTCGCCTCCGTCCTTTCAGCAGCGGCCTTCCTGGCCCAACCATCTCAGGCCCAGCTTACCTGGTCTGGTCTGGGTGCTGATGCCAATTGGAGCACTCCCGCCAACTGGGCCGGCGTCGCTCCAGTCGATGGTGATGCCCTGATTTTCGCCGGAAGCACGCAGTTGGTTAACACCAACGATCTTGTCCTCGCGAGTAACGCCTGGGTGCGGTTCGATGCCGGTGGTTTCGTGCTGAGAGGCAACACGCTCAGTCCGGCGCAGGGCATTACGAACTCAGTTGGAGTAAACCAAATCCGCATGGGGCTGAATTGGTTGGCCAGTGCGGGCACAGTAGTCCAAGTGGCGCCCAATACGGAATTGGTTATCGGGGGAGCTGAAACCATCGCCACTGGCAACCTGAACATGCTCGGTGGCGGACGTATCAGGGTTACCGGGACACACACACAAACTGTGAATCCCCCAGCCACTATTCTCAACAATATCGAGTATGTCGTTGATGGGGGAACCTTTTCAAGTGGCGGTGGAGTGCGCATTACCTCTACCACAGCCTCTGGCACAGCTCCGTCCGCCTCAAAATTGATCCTAACGAATCACGCGACCATGAACCAGACTCTTTCGGCCGGAGCAATTCGGGTCGGAGATACTAACGCCATTCTCGGCACCCTAATCATCGATAACAGCACCCTGACGCATGTTGGTGGTAACATTTTCATTCCGAACGCCGCGAGTGGGATTGGTTTAGTAAGCCAGAATGGCGGCACCAATAGCGGCGCCGACATCGCGTTTTGTAACAATGCCTCCGGCAACGGCACTTACAACATGGTTGGTGGAACGCTCGAAGCGGTGCGAATTCGCAAAGTCAACAACACTACCACTACGGCAACCATAAGTTTTGATGGTTCCACTCTGCGTCCCACAGCCGCCAACGTGAATTTCTTCACAAACATCACAACGGCTGAAGTTAAAAGCGGCGGTCTGATTATTGATACCGCCGGAATTGACATAACTGTAGGCCAGGCTTTTAGCGGCGCCGGCGCAATCACGAAGAACGGCGCGGGTGCGCTAACTTTAAACGGCGCGGGCAGCTCACACCTGGGAGGTTTTGTTTTGAACGCCGGAACGGTAAGCCTCGCAAACAATAACCTGTTTGGCACGGGCACCTTGACCATCAACGGCGGCACAATGCAACCGAGCGCCAGCGCTAATCGTAATTTCACGAACGTCGTGACAATTGGCGGGGACTATACTTCGGCTGGAAATGCCAATCTGGTTTTCAATGGCACTGTCACGTTGACCGGAAACCGCACGATTACGGTAAACAACACCGGCGGCACACACACGATGGCCGGCGACGTCGGAGAGATCGGCGGCTCGCGAAGCATCACCAAGATCGGCCCTGGAGTTTTGGCGCTGACCGGCGCAAACAACAGCTATTCCGGAAATACTATCGTCAGCAACGGCGCGGTTCAGGTCAACGCATCGAGCCGGCTGGGTAACGACGCCGGCACTTTGGTCCTTGCGGGTGGGTCGTTCTGGACTTCCGCCAACCGCACAGTCAGCACCTCTCCCATTGGAAATCCGATTAACCTGGTCGCGGATTCGGAAATTGCCACCGTCAGCACCGCTGCCGCCGTCGACCTGAATTTGACCGGCATACCCTCCGGCACCAACGGCACGCTCATGCTCCGCAGCCTCGCTGCTTCCGGGACCGGTACGTTTGAACCGCGCTTCTCAGCGGGTGGCTTCACTTTCACGCAACCCATCACGATGGTTAACAACACCAATGGCACCAGCTTTACGCGGTTGAACTTCTTCAATACCAATGGCGCCGGCGACCAAACCTTCAGCGGCATTATCTCCGGCAACGGCAGTGTTCGCCGTTCCGCCAGCACCTCGGGCACAGGTGGGCGGACAATCCTTACCGCGGCCAATACTTACTCCGGCCTTACCACCATTAACGACGGCACCCTGCTTGTGAATAACACGTCCGGTAGCGGCACCGGCTCGGGCGCGGTTGCCCTCACGTCGAACGGTACGCTGGCCGGCAACGGCTCGGTTGCGGGCGCAGTCTCCGGCACTGGCAGTGTTTCTGGCGGTGATGGGGTCGGCACGTTGACCCTCGGCAACGGCCTGGATCTCAGCGCTGGCGGCACCAATGTTTGGGAACTCTCGGGTAACACCACCAGCGGCGCAGGAACAAGCTTTGATCACCTCGTGCTCACCGCTGGCAACCTCGTTCTCGGCGGCTCTTCCCGCGTGTTAATCAAGTTCAGTGGCACCGCCACCTTCCCGAACTCCTCGGACGCTTTCTGGCAGACGACCCGTACCTGGAAGATCATCGACCTCACCGGCTCGGCTGCCAATCCGGGCGCGACCGTATTCTCCGGTGTGGATGGGGTGGCTGGCAATACTGCTGGAAACTTCACCACCACCACCGACGCAACCGGCGTCTACCTGACCTTTACACCGGGCGTCCAGGCGCCGCCGCCGACTATTGACTCGAACATCGTTGGCGCTGGAACCACTAGTGCCCAGTTGAGCTTCAGCTCTGTGGCTGGCGCAACCTACAAAGTTCAATACAAAACCAACCTCAGTCAAATTGACTGGCTGGACTTGACCAATCTTTCGGCTACCGGAACTACCACTACCATCGTGGACAATACCAGCCCCGTTCCAGCCCAGCGTTTTTATCGCGTTATTTCCCCGTAGCCTCGGGCCGATTTCAATTCTGATCAACGCCAAGGCGCCGCCGGGGACTGGCTTCGGCGCGGGCGTCGGATTGTGCATGATCAGATGAAAAAATCGAGGTTAAGGACACAAACATACACTGGACGCGGCGATAGCATTCTTGTTCCATGGCTGTATTCACTGGCGCTGCGAGAATGATTTGATCGGTACGCGGTGCTCACACCGTTGAATCGATAGTCCAATGAACACCGAAATCGTAACCGAAGCGGCTCGTGCCGCTCTCGACGGCTCGATCCCTTTCCCAGAGGTTGTCCGGAGATTGATGGAAACAGGTGTCGAGTATTACCACGTTGATTACGCTGGCTTGCAGAAGCGCTTTTATAGTGCGGCGGGGGATGTAGTGACGACGCCAATTTCGTACGAAGGTTTGCCTCGCATCGCCGCCGATTTCAATGCGGCCGGACTGCGTGCTGCGATTCTGGACAGCCAGCGCCACGGCCAGCATTACCGCGACTTTACTAGACGTGCAATGGAGGCCGGCGTGCAGGGCTACATCGCATTCCTGCGGGGGCTGCGCGTGACTTACTGGGGACGCGGCGGTGACCAGCACACCGAATGGTTTCCCGGAGCAGGGCCGACGAATTCCGAATTACCTCCGGAATGACGTTTTGCTTCAGTTCCGGGGATTGCGGAGTCGAATAACGCGAGCCTGGAGTGAAAAGCGGTGGTTTCCGCAATTCAGCTTTGCGAGTTTTGGCTTAGTTTACTCTCTTTTTGTCAAGAATCGTCCGGGTTACTTGGCCATTGTCGATTGGCCAAGTGCGTATTATATTCAGGTGTGTGAACCGCATGACCACGCAAGAGCAATTGGTTTTGTGCATTGTGCTTTTGCTGGTGGTAATCGGCTGGGGAGCGAAAGTGTATCGAGCTTCGCACCCGGCCATGCGGCCGGCACTTGAATCAAAACGCTAACATGCAAGAAATAAGCTTCGAAGAAGGTTTGGAACGGATCCGGGCGAAAGACCCGCGATTTCCGCAGGACGCTTATCGCTTCGTGCGGGAGGCGCTTGACCATACCCAAAAGACAATTGGCAAGGATTCGCGAGGGCGTCCGCGCCATGTCAGCGGCCAGGAGTTGCTGCAAGGGATTCGGGAGCATGCGTTAGCGCAATTTGGCCCCATGGTGTTAACTGTTTTCGAAGAATGGGGGATCCAAAGTTGCGAGAATTTTGGCGATATTGTTTTCAACATGGTTGAGAGCGAGTTGCTGGCCAAGACAGACAAGGACACGCGCGCCGATTTCGCTGGTGGTTACACTTTTGAGGAAGCGTTTCGCCAGCCTTTTCTGCCCTCAAGCAAAAAGATTGTTGGCCCGGTCCGCGGAACGACCCCGGCGCCGGAAGTGAAGCTCTGAGGTTTTTGTGACAATTGAGGTTCCAGAATCGGAGCTTGGCAGTAAGCAGCTAACGTCGGCCGAAGTGAGACTTAATCTCGCCGTAGGTTTTTACTCCGGCCGCGGGGTTACGCTAGGGCAAGCCGCGAGTTTGGCCCGCGTCTCGCAGACAGAATTCCTGCACGAATTGGGAAGGCGTGGGTTGTGCATCAATTACACCGCCGAAGATGCGGAGTATGATGTGCGGGTTGCGATTGAATTAGCGGAAGCAGCTCAGAAGCAAAAAAGAGGATGATTGTAGTTAGCGATACTTCGCCAATTACAGCATTGCTACAGATCGACCATGAAGATCTCTTACCCGCGCTTTATGGCACGGTCTTTGTTCCTCCCGCGGTCGAACGTGAACTTAAGGTAATTCACAGCCTGCCTGCTTTTCTCAGATGCAAGTCCCCAAAAAATCTGGTAGAGGTGGAGCGCCTAAAACACGAACTCGATCGGGGTGAGGCTGAAGCCATCGTCCTTGCTAAAGAACTCACGGCCGACCTGCTTTTGATCGATGAGGTTCATGGACGCGCTATTGCCACTCGTGAAGGGATTCGAGTGTTAGGCCTGCTCGGTATGTTGGTTGAGGCGAAGCGCCGTGGCAACGTGACCAGCGTGCGTGAGTTGGTGAGCGATCTTGAGAGAATTGCCGGCTTTAGAGCCAGCGCTGAAGTTAAGAGCATTATTTTTAAAGCAGCTAATGAATAAAGAATTGAAAACCGGCCAAACCTCATCGGGTAGTTTGGCCATTACACCTGAGATTCCTTCCATTCCATCCGGTGTAAAGGTCACACGACTTGAGAACGGGCTAACGATCATCATTCGCGAGGACCACAGCGCGCCGGTGGTATCCGCGCAGGCATGGTGCATGGCCGGCAGCATTCACGAAGCCGAATGGCTCGGGGCTGGAATGTCTCACGTTCTCGAGCACATGCTCTTCAAGGGCACGACCTCGCGAGCGGGCAGTCGCATCGACCAGGAAGTGCAGGAAGCCGGCGGTTACATGAACGCGTATACGTCGTTTGACCGCACCGTTTACCACATCGACGTTCCCAATACCGGAAGCAAAGTGGCTATCGACATTCTCTGCGACATTATGCAGAACGCGAGCTTGCCAGCCGATGAACTGGAGAAGGAAAAGCAGGTCATTGTTCGCGAGATGGATATGAACATTGATGACCCGGGACGCCGCGCAGGTCGTCGCTTGTTTGAAACGGCTTATACGACGAGCCCTTATCGCTACACAGTGATTGGCTATCCGGATATTTTCCATGAACTGAAGCCGGAGAACATACGAAGTTATTACACGGAAAAATACGCACCCAACAATGTGTTCTACGTGGTGGTGGGGGACATAAAGAGCGACGAGGTGACGGAACAGATTCGGACCGCGTACGCCCAAAAGAAAGCGCGCGCATTGCCGCCAGTAGTGCTGCCGCAAGAGCCCAGACAAACTGCGCCACGCGAAATTATCGAGGAAGCCCCTATTGAACTCGCATATTGGCATTATGCATGGCACATCCCGGATTTACGCCACCCCGATGTTCCCATTCTGGATGTCCTGGCTGTGATCCTTGGCAGTGGGCGTAGTTCGCGCCTTTTCCAGGAAGTACGTGACAAAAAGGGCCTTGTGAGCTCGGTTGACGCGTGGACCTATAGCCCTGGAAACCCCGGTTTGTTTGGTATGAGCGCCACGGCTGAGCCGGATAAGTTTGTCGGTGCGCGCGAAGCGATGCTGGCCGAACTCGAAAAAGTGAAGTCGGCCCCGATCTCAGAAGCTGAACTAGCAAAGGCAGTAAAACAGTTTACGGCAGCGACCTTGGCAAGTCGCAAAACCATGCAAGGCCAAGCTCAGGATCTTGGCGGAAGCTGGCTGGCAGCGAACGATTTGAACTTTTCGGAACGCTATCTCGCAGCCGTGAAACGGGTGACGCCCGCGGATGTGCAGCGGGTGGCCAGGGAGTTTTTGAATCCCGAAAACCGCAGCCTCTACGCGTTACTTCCAGCAGGAACCGCCCCCGCGCCGGTCTTGGAGACCGAGACCAACAAAGAAAATGCAGTCCAGAGATTTGAGTTGCCGAATGGGCTTGTGCTCCTGGTCAAAGAAGATCATCGATTGCCATTCGTAGAATTCCGGGCTGTGTTTAAAGGCGGTGTCCTGGTCGAAACTCCTGAAACGAACGGCGTCACTCAGTTGGCCGCCAAGATGTTGTTGAAAGGAACCCGGAGCCGCAGCGCAGAGCAAATTGCGAACGAAATCGAATCTGTGGGTGGCAGCATCGACAGTTACGGCGGCAATAACAGCTTTGGGGTAAACGTTGAAGTGCTAAGCGGTGATTTCACGCTCGGCCTCGATTTGATGGCTGACGTGATTTTGCACCCGACCTTTCCAGCCGAACCCCTCGAGCGCGAGCGGGACATCCAACTCGCAACCATCCACGCGCAGAAAGATCACTTGTTGCAGAGTGCCTTCAAGCTGATGCGCCGCTCGCTCTTTGGCGAGACCGGATATGGCCTGGATGCCCTCGGTAGCGAAAGCAGTGTCGAGAAGCTGCAAGTGGCAAATCTGAATCAATTCCATACTGCGAATGCGCATCCAAAAAACTGCGTGCTCGCGATCTTCGGCGACGTGAAAGCTGAGGAGGCCAAGGCAGCCGTGGAGAAAGCGTTCGGTTCGTGGAGCAGTCCTTGTGTTATGAGTGGCGCGACGACACCGGTCGCGTCAGCAGCCAGTTCGATTAAACACGTAACGGAGAGCCGGGATAAAAAGCAGGCGGTGCTCGCGGTGGGCTTTCAGGGAAGTACGCTCCATGCCGCGGACCGGTATGCGTTGGAGTTGCTCCAGGAATCGTGCAGCGATCTCGGCTCGCGTCTGTTCATGCGCATTCGCGAAGAGCTTGGCCTGGCTTATTTCGTCGGGGCACAGAATTTCATCGGGTTGCAACCCGGCTATTTCGCTTTCTACTGCGGGACGATGCCGGAGAAGGCGGAGTTGGTTGAAGCGGAACTGCTTAGGGAAGCGGAGTTGCTGCGGAAGGACGGGTTGAGCCTCGAAGAACTGAACCGTTCCAAAGCCAAAGTTATTGGCCAAAAGAAAATCGCCCGGCAGGATCTCGGTGGCTTGGCAATTGCGACGGCTTTGGATGAACTTTACGGATTGGGTTACGCCCATGCTGAGAAGGAAGATGCGCTGTACGAAGCGGTCACTTTGGAGGACATCAAGACGGCGGCTTGCAAGTATCTGAGGGCCGATGCGCTCGTGGTTGCGACGGTTAAGCCATAGGCATGTGCCATGGCCGACATCGTTCTTGCCACCTTAAACGCCAAGTACATACACGCTTCGTTCGGGTTGCGCTATCTGATGGCGAACCTTGGCGAACTGCAAAGTTCGGCCTGCATTGCCGAGTTCGACATTAACCAGCGCTCGCTCGACATCGTCGAGTCGATACTTGCTTCGAACCCAAAGATCGTCGGCTTCGGTGTATACATCTGGAATGTCAGCGAGACGACAGAAGTCATCGCTGCACTAAAGCGCTTGCGGCCTGAGCTCAGGATCATTCTTGGCGGACCTGAGGTGAGCTATGAGACGGAGGGGCAGCAGATCGTTGCACTGGCTGATCATGTCATCACCGGCGAGGCGGACGTGAAATTCGCAAAGGTATGTCAGCAGGTGCTTTCCGGAAGCGTTGCTGGTCCGCGGATTGTTCCTGCTGAGCTGCCAGACCTGGCTCAACTCCAAATGCCGTACGAGTTTTACGGCGAGAATGACATCGCGCACCGCGTCGTCTATGTCGAAGCATCGCGCGGTTGCCCGTTTACTTGCGAGTTCTGCCTTTCTTCACTCGACATTCCGGTACGACAGGTGCCAATCGAACCGTTTCTGAGGAGCATGCAATTGCTGCTCGACCGCGGAGTGAGACAATTCAAGTTTGTGGATCGAACGTTCAACCTGAACGTCAATACCTCGAAAACGATCCTTGAGTTCTTTCTCGAGCGTCACCGACCAGGAAATTTTTATCATTTCGAGATGATTCCCGATCGTCTGCCGGAATCACTGCGAGAGACAATCGCCAGGTTTCCGGTTGGTTCGTTGCAGTTCGAGGTCGGGATCCAAACTTTCAACCCTGACGTAGGAGCATTGATCAAGCGACGGCAGAATTACGAGAAGCTGGAAGACAATTTTCGGTTTCTGCGAAATCAAGCTGGCGTGCATATCCACGCAGATTTGATCGTGGGCTTGCCGGGTGAAACGCTTGAAAGCTTCGCTGACGGGTTCGATCGCTTAATCAAACTCGGGCCGCAGGAAATCCAGGTGGGAATACTCAAGCGTCTTCGTGGAACACCGATCGTTCGCCATGATGCAGAGTGGCAAATGGTTTACAACCCGAACCCGCCTTATGAGCTGTTGCAGAATCGAACGCTGGACTTTGCGACTATGCAAAGGATGCGCCGGTTCAGTAAGTATTGGGACCTGGTAGGGAACAGCGGCAATTTCAAGGAGAGTTGCACGTTCCTATGGAGTGGTGCCGAGACTTCTCCGTTTAACGCTTTCCTCAAGTTCTCCGATTGGCTCTACGCACAAATAGGCCGGACCGACTCAATCGCGCTCGCACGGTTGATGGAGTTGTTCTTCGACTACATAACTACTCACGTCGGAATTCCGGCCTTCGCAGCAGCCAAAGCCATTTCTGGGGATTTTCAGCGTGCCGGAAGGAAAGACATCCCGGAATTCTTGCGGCTCCATCTGCCGAGTGAGGCTAAGCCCTTAACCAACTACGTTCGCGGGACGGGAATACCGCGTCGTCAGGCGAGGCACCTGTGAACGTCGGGATAAAAATCGGTTTCTTTGCTGATGGCAGAAGCCGCACGCGGTGCTGCCACTAGCTCGGATTTTTTCATGCCTTACGATTGAGTTGTACTCTCTTAACGCCAGATGTTTTGCTCCTGGCGAGCCCGGCAAACGGACTGGACTGTCGCAAGCGTCGGCACAGCGGTGTATCGCTTACAAGAAAGTCCGCGATTTCGCGGCGGCTGAGATACTCAAGTATGCGTTTCCATTCGGCAAAAGCCGGACGGAGATTCTTCCCATCCTTCTTGCTCCATCGCTTGAGTTGCTGACGCGCGAGCCGCAAAACCCGTGGGTTTCGGCGCAGCGACGCGGCTACGAGTCGGTCGTGCTCCGCGTTCTCGTGATCGATCGTAGCGTGAGAAAACTCAATCGCCATGAGGTGACGCTACCAGATCCGGGTTTGCGTGAGAAGTCGTTCTCTTCGACAACACGGGACTGCTCATTCCGAAATCAGTTCTGAGTAGGCACGCTCGCCAAAATAAATATAGCCTTTATTCTCGTTGGTTGTGCCTGATAAAGCGGCGTGAATGAATCCGTTACGTTCCACCTGAACGGTATGGAAGATTTTGCGCTCCGGATTCGTCTTCAGGAGGAATTGGATGCGCCCGTGGAGCGCACTAGAGGTTTCGAACTCTGCGTTTGTGGCGTTCGAGAATTGAAAGTCCCGCGCGAGGTCGGCGAGCATGGCGTGGCTGCGGCCCCAGGTTCCTCCGGCTGTGCTGACAAAAGGTTTTCCATCGAGCAGGGCAACGGCATCGTTGTAGGCCAGGACGCAAAGGTAATTGTCAGTCGAAGCCTTCAACCAATCCGCCAGCTTGCGCTCGTGGCCCAGAGCAGCATCGTATGCATAGTTACTATCAAGGAAGGCAATCCGGTGGACCTTTTCAGGAATGGCTTCAACAGCATTCAGGTAACCAAAAAGTAAACTGCCGCCCCCGCTGTGGCCGCTGAGCATCCATTGAGCGTTGTTCGTGGAATAAGGCGCGGCAACTTGGTCGAGGAGTTTAGGAACTTGTGCGTCGCCGTTTTTTTTGCGCCATGCGGGCCAGCTTTTTTGTGCTGCCTCCAGGTAAGCCACGACAACCGATTGGTTCGTGAGAACGCGTCTGATAAACCGCGTTTGTGCGCCGATGTGTTGGATGTCGAAATGCCAATCGTCACCGGGTTGCATTTTCTTACCGATGGTCTGCTCAGTGGTGTTCCCGTTTGGTAGCGCAAAGAAAATCAACAACACGTCTTTATCCGCGCTGAACGTTTTGCCGGCGGGGGCGTTCACGGTGACTTTCATGTCAGGCTCAAGAGTGTAGCGAACAACTTGCTCGTTGAAGATCTTCGTGTTCGCCTGCTCCGACACTGCCGTAGGAGGCGGATTGGTC
>Ga0170475_111580173_pt1 | contig 10383 bp, 11 predicted proteins | sample Soicark_Litter_5_FD_111474 | JGI IMG/M metagenome (GOLD analysis project Ga0170475, IMG submission 111474) | Avena fatua rhizosphere microbial communities from Hopland, California, USA. Combined Assembly of 48 SPs | reverse complement strand
GCGGCTGCGCGCGTTCGTCGCCGGCGCGCTGCGCGAGGCGTGGACCCTGTCGCTGCGCCCGGACGCCCCGCTGCGCAGCATCCGGAAGCCGTGACCATGAGGCGGCGGCTGCGCACCATCGCTTTCTGGCTTCTCGCGGCCGCGCTGCTGGTGTGCCACCTGATCGTGATCCAGCACAGCCTCACTGCGCGGTTCTGGGAGGACGAGGCGTTCAACCTCACGGTTCCCCTCAACCTGCTCGACGGCCTCGGATACTCCAGCGACGGTGCGCTCTCGGGCTCCGTGATCACGCCGTTCGACACCCGCATCTCGACCGGTCCGACGGTGCTTCTGCCGGTGGCCGGGATGCTGCTGTTCGGCGGCGACCCGGTCATCAGCGCACGGCTCGTGCCGGTGGCGTTCTGGGGGCTGCTGATCGCCGGGCTGGCGGTGCTCGGCGGGCGCCTCGCCGGCGGTCGCTGGACGGCTCTGGTCGGCGCAGCGGTTCCGTTGGCGTTCAACGGGATGGGCAGCTATTCGCCCATCCAGGGACCTGCTGATCTGCTCGGCGAGATCCCCGCCGCAGCACTGCTCGTGTGGGCGCTGGTCGCGTTGCGCAGACGCCCTTGGCTTTCAGGGCTCCTGGTGGGGCTCGCTGTGCAGGCGAAGTTGATCGCCTTCCTCGCGCTGCCCGCCTTCGCTGTCGCGATCTGGGCGCGTTCTCCCGGTCGCGGGTGGGCGCGGATCGGGCAGACCTTCAAGCGAGGCTGGCTGCCGCTGATTCTCGCCGGCGTGCCGACGCTGCTCTTCGAGTTGTGGGCGCTCGTGTCTCTGGGCGCTCCGGGCTTCATCGATCATCTGCGCGCGCTGAAGGCGTTCCTGCTGGGCGGCGGGCAGCATGTCGCTCCGACGACGGTCTCGCAGAAGCTCGCAACGCTGTCCGAGGCCTGGTTCGTGCCGGCGTGGGCGTCGTGGATCACGTCGATCGCGGTCGTGGCGCTGATCGTGGGTGGGATCGTGGAAGTGCGGCGGCGCGGGCGCCTCAAGCGTCAGGCGTTCATGCTCGCCACCGCTGCCGGGGTGGGTGCTCTGGCATTCGTGGGCTGGTGGTCGACCGCTTCGCACACGCCGCTGTGGGTGCGGCATCCGGCTCCGGGCGTGCTGTCGTTCTTCCCCGTGCTGGTGATCGTCGCGATGTGGGCAGCTCAGCTGCTCGTCACGAACGATCACCGTTCGTCGCTCCGGCACCGGATGCCCGTGCGCATCCTCACAGGCGCACTGGCCGCGACCGTGTGCACGACGCTGGCGGCGGGGATCGCCGGGCACGTGCAGCAGACGTTGCAGCCGCGCGGCGAGACCCTCGCCACGCAACGGGCGGATGTCGCGGTGATCGCCGAATGGGTCGAGAGGACCGACACCGAGTGGCTGGCCGCCCAGCCGTGGGGCGCGGCGGTCGCGCCGATCGTGATGTCGGGTGCGCACGTGGGCCTGTTCGACGCGCCTGCGATGCGGGATGTGCCGCGACTCACCGGTATGCCGTGCGACACCGAGACGCTCGTCGAGGCTTCGCGTTACCGGGTCTGCGCCCCGCCTTCGCGTTGAGCCGCGCGACCGGCACGGAGAAGCCGCATGAAGGATACGCGGCCCCAGCGAGTGGGGACTCGGCTGAGGCCGCTGACCTGGAGCTCTGGGGAAGCTCCGAGCCTGACGCACAGGCACTGGGGATGCCGGGCGCGCCAGCGGCACGTGTGACGATGCCGCGGGTCAAGTCTAGCCACGACGCCGTCGATAGCGCCTCAGGACACCTTCCCCGCGCCGCATCTCTGCGCGTATGATCTGATCGTGCACGGCTCTGTGGGGGAGTCGCTGACTCGATGGGGGAGTCATGAACATTGCGCGGTATCTGCTGGAGACGGGGCCCGACGATGCGCCCGCGTTCGTCGACGGGGACACGACGCACAGCTACGGCGATCTGCGGGCCGCCACCGCCACTCTCGCCGCGCGCCTGCGCGGACTCGATCTTCCGCCGGGCGCGCCGGTGGCTCTCGTCGGCCAGAACAGCTTCTTCTGGGCTGCCGGATACCTCGCGACCCTGGCCGCCGGGCTGGTGAGCGTGCCGATGTCGACGGCTCTGACAGCGGCCGAGTCACGCTCGAGGATGGAGTGGGTCGGATGCCGGGCAGTGCTGCTCGGTGCCCGCGGCGCACCCCGTGACGCCGTTCCAGCCGACATGCCGGTGATCGGCGAGCAGACACTGGACGAGGTGCGACCGCTGCGGTTCGAGGTGCGCGACGCCGACGACGATCAGGATGCCGCCTATCTGTTCACGTCGGGCACCACGGCCGCTCCGCGTGTGGTGCGCATCACGCACGGCAACATCCGCGCCAACACCGAGTCGATCCTCGACTACGCGGGCATCGTGCCCAGCGACCGAATGCTCGTCGTCCTGCCCTTCTTCTACGTCTTCGGGGCGTCGCTGCTGCACACGCATCTGCGGGCGGGCGCCTGTCTGGTCAACCAGCCGACGTTCGTCTATCTCGAGAACGTGGTCGCCAGGCTCGAAGCACAGCGCTGCACGGGCATCGCCGGCGTGCCGTCGACGTACCAGACGCTCATGCGCAACAGCTCGTTCGCATCGCGCAGGCTGCCCGATCTCCGATACATGCAGCAGGCGGGCGGCAAGCTGCCGCCCGCGATCATCGACGAGCTGCGAGCCGCGCATCCCAACGCCCGGCTGCTGATCATGTACGGCCAGACCGAGGCGACCGCCCGGCTGTCCTACCTGCCGCCGGACGAGATCGACACGCGGCCGGGGTCGATCGGCCGGGGCCTTCGCGGCGTGTCTCTGCGGGTCGTCGACCAGACGGGGTCCGGTGTGCGCCCGGGGGAGGTCGGTGAGATCTGGGCCAGCGGCGCGAACGTCTCGCCGGGCTACCTGCGAGATCCGCAGCGCACCGCCGAGAAGATGCCGGACGGAGTGCTGCACACCGGCGACCTGGCGACGGTCGACGCCGACGGCTTCATCTACGTTGTCGACCGCGCTGAGGATTTCATCAAGTCGTGGGGTCACCGCATCGCGAGCCAGGACGTCGAGGCGGTGGTGATGGAGCTGCCCGAGGTCGTCTCCGTGGCGGCGGTCGGGGTCCCGCATCCCCTGGCGGGCGAGGTGGTCGCCGTGGCCGTCGTGACGAGATCCGGCACGACGCTCGACTCCGAGCAGCTCATCGCCCACTGCCGAGCGCGGCTGCCGAAGCACATGGTGCCCGACCTCGTGCAGGCCGTCGATCGGCTGCCGCTGAACAGCAGCGGCAAGGTGATCAAGCGCGACGTCCGCGAACGCCTGTGCGACCTCGTGACCGCGGGGAGCGTGCCGGCATGAGATGGTCGGTCAAGCGCAGATGGCGATGGATCGTGACTTCGGCGGCGCTCGCGACGCTCGTCGGGATAGGAGTGTGGCTCGTGGCGCCCAGACCGGTCGCACAGGTGACAGCTCCGACGGTGAGCGACGAGCAGCTCGACGCCGTCTCCGGCACCACGCTGCTGTTCGGTCACCAGTCGGTGGGGATGAACGTCCTCGACGGCATCGCAGGCGTCTACCGCGATGCATCCCGCCCGCCGCCGACCATCGTCGAGGCCGGTGCTGAGGTGGACCGTCCGTCGATCGTGCACGCCTTCGTCGGCGTGAACGGCGACCCGCTCGGCAAGTTCGACGCCTTCCGCGAGCTGGTCGACGCGGCGGCGGGGGCGGCACCCGACGTGGCCCTGGTGAAGCTCTGCTACACCGACATCACCTCGACGACCGACGCCCGAGCGGTGTTCGAGGAGTATCGTGCGCTCATGTCCGATCTCGAGACGCGGCATCCCGACATCACGTTCCTGTACACGACGGTGCCGCTGACCACGGATCGCAGCTGGCGCGCCAATCTCAAGGCGCTGTTCGGGTCGGATGACCAGCGCGGCCCGGCCGACAATCTCGTGCGCGAGACCTACAACACGCTCATCCGCGACGAGTACGCATCGAGCGGACGCCTGTTCGACATCGCGGCCGTGGAGGCCACGCTGTCGACCGACCCGATGACGCGGGAGCACCACGGGGAGCGGTATCACGTGCTCAACAGCGCGCTCGGAGCCGATGCCGGTCACCTGAACGAGGTCGGCGCGCGGATGGCCGCGGCGGAGCTGATGCGCGTCATCGCCGATCTCGATGAGTGAGCCGGCGCTGCACGGTGTCGGCATCGACGTGGTCGACGTGCCGCGGATGGCACGGATCTTCAGGCGGGGCGATGCCGTCATCGCGCGCTGGTTCTCGGCATCCGAGCGGGACATGGCCGCGTCGGCCGCCGATCCCGGGCTCGCGTTCGCGGTGTGCTTCGCGGTGAAGGAGGCAGCGTGGAAGGCCATCGGCGTGGCCCGCCCCGGCGACCCGGTGCCCTGGCGGGAGATCACCGTGCGTGCCGGTCCGCTGGCCGATCGCTGGTGCGTCGAGCTGCGCGGCTGGGTGGGTGCACGCGCCCCGGACGGGCTCCGGGTCGGTGCGCACTCCCGCATCCTGGGCGATGTCGCTCTGGCGATCGCGCACACAGCGGTGGTCCCGGATGCCGAGCACGTCACGCGCCCGGCATCCGGTCGGGCGTCAGCCGAGATCGAGACGACCTCGCTCGGGGACGGGCTCGATCAGCACCGGCGCCTCGTGCAGGTAGGCCGTGCTGCGGCGCTTCTGCTCGATGTCGCGGAACACGCGCTCGACCTGATCGGCTCGCAGGCCAGCCGCCTCGGCCACGGTCGCGGCGTCGACGCCGTGGTTCATGCCGAAGAGGCATAGATCCATCAGCGAGTACGGCAGCGAGAAGTAGAACTCCTCCTGCGACTGCGGCATCGAGTACGTGTCGGTGGTGGGCTGACGTGAGCGGATCGACTCCGGCACGCCGAGGTAGGCGGCGAGGGCGTACACTTGCGTCTTGTACAGATGCGCGATCGGCTTGATGTCGGCGGCGCCGTCGCCGAGCTTCACGAAGAAGCCCTGGTCGTACTCGAGGCGATTCGGGGTGCCCGCGACGGCGTAGTTCAGCCGGTCGGCGTGGTAGTACTCGAGCATCTTGCGGGTGCGCTGCTTGAAGTTCGAGGCGGCCACGATCTCGAGGTAGGCGGCGGCGCTCAGCCGGGCGGACACCTGGTCACCCTGCGGCGACTCGGCGACCACCGAGAACAGTCGCAGCGAGTCGGAGTCGACGACGCTCGGCAGCACGATCTTCGACTTCCACCCCTCGCCGAACTGCGGGATCACCGAGCGGATCGCGTCGTCGCGGCGGCGATAGCACCCGGCGGCGGTGAGGATCGGGGTGATGTTCTCGGTGACCGAGTCGACCCCGAGCCAGTCCGTCAGCTCGGTACTGTACGACAGCGTCTGCGTCGACGACTCCTGCTCCGGCAGGTGCAGCGCGAACACGCGCTCGGGCCCCAGCGCCCGCACGCTCAGCGCCGCCACCACGCTCGAGTCGATGCCTCCCGACACCGCCACCACGAGCCCGCGTCGCCTCGCCGCCGAGACGTATCGTCGCAGTCGCTCGCAGATGCGCTCCACCGCCGCCGCCTCGTCGATCGCGAGGCTCTGTGCTGAGAAACCCGTCATGTCATCTCCCCTTGTCCTCCGGTCCCCTGCCGGATGTCCCCTGATCGGCCCGCCCCTGCGCGGCCGACGTCCTGCGGTCGAGCACCGTGAGCGGCTCGGGGGGAGCCGGCTCGATCGTGCGCCAGTCGCGCACGAACATGCGGTGCAGCAGCTGCGATGTCAGCACGGCCATCACCCGCATGTTGTCGGTGTTGCCCATTCCCCGACCCTCGGTGCGACGGGCCTTGTCCCACAGCAGCTGCACGGCCCGCGGATTCCAGATGCCGGCCGAGGCGACGTCTCCGGGCGACATCGCCTCCGCCACCCAGTCAGGGGCATCAGCGATGAAGATACTCGCTGCATCCGGTGCCCGATAGGGCTGTTTGGGTCGATCGATGATCTCGGGCGGCACGAGGTCGGCGAAGGCCCGCTTGAGCAGATGCTTCTCGTCGAGCCCGTGCAGCTTGTGCTCGGCCGGCATCCGCGCCGCCGCCTCGAACACCCGGTGGTCGAGAAACGGGAAACGGCCCTCGACCGACGCGGCCATCAGCATGCGGTCGCCCTGCGAAGAGAGAAGATAACCGGGCAGCAGCGTGCGCATCTCCAGCCACTGCGCCCGCGACAGCGGATCCCAGCCGGCAGCGCCCGCCGGCATCGCGGCGACCACGCGCTCTGCCGCCCCAGCGGCGTTCGAACGACGTTCCGGTGTGAGCATGCTGCGGATCGCAGACGTCGTCTGCCACCGCGGCCGGTGCGAGAGCGCGAGGTCGTCCGGGTCGAAGGGGCGGTTGAAGAACGTCTGCGCGAAGGCAGGCACCTGGGCCGGCGACCGGCGCATCCACGGGTACAGCTGCTCCACGAGGCGGATGCGGGCGTCGGCATCCGGCTCCGCGGCCATCCGCGCGCGCACCTTCGCCTCGCGGAAGATGTCGTAGCCGGCGAGCACCTCGTCGGCCCCCTCGCCGGTGACCACCACCTTGTACCCCTCGGCGTGGACCAGCCGCGACAGCAGGAGCATGGGGGCGGGCGCAGATCGCAGCAGGGCGCTCTCGGCGTGCCACACCGCGTCGGGAAGCGCATCGGCGATGTCGCGGCCGTGCACGACGAGCTCGCGGTGCGTCGTGCCCAGCCGTTCGTGCATGAGCTGCTGATGCTGCCCTTCGTCGAACTCGCGTCGGCGAAGCGCAGCGAGAACGTGTGCACGTCGGTCTCGGCGAACTCGGCGATGACCGCCGCGGTGACGGCCGAGTCGATCCCGCCCGAGAGGTACGCTCCGACCGGCACATCGCTGCGCTGAAAGCGCAGCCGCGTCGCATCGACGACCGCCTCGCGCAGCCGTTCGGCGTTCTGCTGCAGGTCACGGTCGGGTTCGGCGCCCTCGGCGGGGAAGTCGAGCGCCCAGTACTCGTGCGTCGTCACACCGTTCTCGTCGACGGCGAGCCAGGTACCCGGCACGACCTGCCGCACACCCGAGAACAGGGTCGTCGGGGCCGTGGCCGACCAGGTGGTGAGCAGATCGTCGAAGCCCTCCGGGTCGACTTCGCGACCGACCGCGGGATCGGCGAACAGCGCCTTCACCTCGGAGGCGAATGCGATGCGCCGCCCGGTGCGCACGTAGAACAGCGGGTGGATGCCGTAGCGGTCGCGGCTGAGCACGAGTCGGCGTGCGACGCTGTCCCACAGGGCGAGCGCCCACTGTCCGTTGAAGCGCCGGAAGCAGTCCGCGCCCCACTCCTCCCACGCGTGCACGATCACCTCGGTGTCGCTCGCGGTGCGGAACCGATGCCCGCGCGCGCGCAGTTCGCGGGCCAGCTCGACATGGTTGAAGATCTCTCCGTTGAAGACGACCCAGACCCGCTCGAGCTCGCCCGCCATCGGCTGCGTGCCGCCGGTGAGATCGACGATCGACAGACGTGTGTGTCCGAGAGTCACCGTGTCGTCGCGATAGCAGCCGCTGCCGTCGGGCCCGCGGTGGCTGAGCGCGGTGATCATGCGCAGGATCAGCTCGTCCGGCGGAGGGCCGCCTGGATCGTAGATGCCGCAGATGCCGCACATGGAGTATCCTTCTGGCTGAGCGAGGTCCGGCAACGCTGCCGTGCTAAGCACAATAGAGCACGCGGGTCTGGGGACAAGAGGCTGTTCTGAGGGGAACGGCGCTCGCCGCGTCTGGGGAAAAGGGGAAAGACCATGCTCACTGTCGATGCGCGCATCGAGGATTTCATCCTCAGCAGCTTCCTGTTCGGCGATGCCGAGAGGATGCCGTCGCGAACGGAGTCGCTGCTGGAGACCGGGGTGATCGACTCGACCGGTGTGCTCGAGCTGATCGAGTTCCTCGAGTCGGAGTTCGGTCTGCAGGTACTCGACGACGAATCGGTGCCCGAGAACCTCGACTCGATCGATAACCTCGCACGCTTCGTCGCGGCGAAGACCCGCGCCTGACGTCGTCCACCGCGATGTCGACCACGACCGCGGCGCGCCCGAGGGGCGCGCTCGCCGCTGACCTCGAGCGCATGCTCGCGACCTTCCTCGACGGTGATCGCACGCCCTTGCCGCGTCGCATCGCCTTCGCGCTGTCGAACTCCGAGCTGCATTGCGTCGCCTGCTACCGCTTCGGGCGCTTCGTCGACCGGCTGCGAGCGCGCGCGCCGATCGCGGCCCTGCCGCTGATCGTCGCCCATCGTCTCTGGAATCGCTGGGCGACCCACGTCGACCACTGCGACATCTCGACGCAGGCCGACATCGGCCCCGGCCTGCTGCTGATGCATCGCCACGGGGTCATCGTGGGCGGATCGCAGATCGGCAGGAACGTCGTGATCCACCAGAACGTCACGATCGGGCAGCGCGTGTCGCACGGCGATCACGGTCTGCCCGAGATCGGCCACAACGTGTGGATCGGCCCGGGGGCGACGATCGTCGGTGGTATCCGGGTCGGCGAGGGGGCGACGATCTCGGCGGGCACCGTGCTCTCGCGCGATGTGCCTCCGCGCGCACTGGTCGCCGGGGTGCCGGGCCGCGTGGTGACGCAGGACTACGACAACCGCGAGATGCTCGGTCATGTCGTTGCGTGAGCGCGCCGGGCGCAGCGCAGCGAGCGACGACCGCTCGCTGCGCACCAGGGCCGTCCGCGGGGCCGCCTGGAGCGGCGTGAGCTCGATCGTGCTCCGGGCCGGCAGCCTGGTCGTGGGGATCATCCTCGCCCGCATCCTCACACCTGAGCAGTTCGGCGTGTTCGCGATCGCGCTGGCGGTGCAGTCGATCGTCATGACCGTGGCCGATCTGGGCCTGTCGTCGGATCTGGTGCGCAGCGAGGAGCCCGAGCGGATCGCGCCGACGATCGCGACTCTCGGGCTGATCACCGGGGTGGCCACCACCACGCTCACGATGGTGACCAGCACCGGGCTGGCCGAGCTGCTGGGCAGCGTGGAAGCCGCCCCGGCGCTGGCGATCCTCTCGTTGACGCTGTTCCTGGCAGGGGTGAGCATCGTGCCCTACGCCATGATGCTGCGTCGCTTCCAGCAGCGGGAGCTGTTCTGGATCGGGGTCGTCGATTTCGTCGTCTACACCACCGTGACCCTCACACTGGTCGCTTCCGGCTTCGGGGTGATCGGCCTCGCGATCGGCCGCGTGGCCGCGCAGCTGGTGGCGTCGATCCTGCAGTTCGTGGTCGCGGGGGTGCGGCCCCGCTTCGGTCTCGACCGCGAGCGGCTGCGCCCGATCCTGGCGTTCGGGCTGCCGATCGCCACCGCCAATCTCATCGCCTGGGCTCTGCTGAACGTCGACAACATCGTGCTCGCGCGCATGGCCGGCGTGACGGCGCTCGGCTTCTACACACTGGCGTTCAACATCTCGAGCTGGCCGATGACCGCGCTCTCGCAGGTCGTGCGCTCGATCTCGCTGCCCTACTTCTCGCGCACCGATGACGCCGGCCGCGCCGTGTCAAAGCTCATGGCGATCGGGTGGGCGCTCGCACTGCCCACGTGCGGGCTTCTCGCGGCGCTGAGCGCACCGGTCATCAGCGTGCTCTACGGCGAACGGTGGCTGCCGGCCGCGCCGGTGCTCGCGGCGCTGGGCATCTACGGCGCGCTGCGCGTGGTGTTCGACATCGCAACAGGCTTCCTCTACGCCCAGGGGCGGTCACGGCCTGTGCTCTACATCCAGATCGTCTGGATCGTGCTGCTCACCGTCGGGATGATCATGACGATTCCCGGTTACGGCATCGAAGGAGCCGCCTGGGTGCATGTCGCGGTCTCGGTGATCATCATCCTGCCGATGCATCTGATCGTGCTGCGCGCGTCGGGGGTGCGCATCCGTCAGGTGCTGCGTGATGCGCTGCCACCCACGCTCGGTGCGGTGCCGGCGATCGCGGTCGCCGTCGCGGTGCGGATGCTCATCGACGAGCCGCTCGTCGCGCTGCTGGTCGGCGGGGTCGCCGCGGTCGCGGTCTACGGCGCCGCGATGTGGTCATGGGGGCAAAGGGAGCTTCATCTTGTGCGCGGCGGAGCGTGAGCGCCGTCGATCGTCGCATGGCCGGCGTCGGCAGGGCGGCGGTGCGCCGCGAGTCATGCTGCAGACCCTGACGGTCATCACCGACCTCATCCCGCCCCGCTACCGTTTCGGGCACTGGCGACGCGCGATGGACGTGCTGCGCCTGCCCGGCGGACTGCCCTCCGTGCCGCGGGCCGAGCCTCCTGGATGAAGAACCACACGCGGTCGAAGATCACCGCAACGGCGGCAAGCGAGAGCAGGAGCATCAACCACAGCACCCAGCGCGAGCCCGCGCGGAGCATGAGGTCGAG
>Ga0170475_105664538_pt1 | contig 10388 bp, 5 predicted proteins | sample Soicark_Litter_5_FD_111474 | JGI IMG/M metagenome (GOLD analysis project Ga0170475, IMG submission 111474) | Avena fatua rhizosphere microbial communities from Hopland, California, USA. Combined Assembly of 48 SPs | reverse complement strand
CAATCAGCGGAGAATGATCGGGGTGACTCCTCCAGCCTAAAGGAGAGAACACCCGACGGGAAACGGTTTGGAAGTATGAGGCGGCTCCCATCCTTTGCGGTCACAATTCTGATCTCCGCCTCGTTTGCGGACATCCTGTACGCCGCCGATGTTTCCACTCAGGCGCGTGAGATCGTGCAACGCCGCTGCCTGAACTGTCATGGGGCAAAGACCAGGATGGCGGGCCTTGACCTTTCCACTCGTGCCGGAGCGGATAAGGGTGGGAGCAAAGGGTCGGCATTCAAGCCCGGGAGCGCAGGTGAGAGTCTGATCTGGACACGTGTGTCCAAAGGGGAGATGCCTCCTTCAGCGCCGCTTCCCTCTTCTGAAAAAGACATCCTGCATCGCTGGATCGAATTGGGAGCCCCCTGGACCGATGTGCTTACAGAAATGCGAGCGGGGCTCGATTGGTGGTCTCTGCAGCCGTTGACCATTCGGGATGCTCCAACGAGTTCGGCGATTCCTCCGGCGTGGTCGAAACTGCCGCTCGACAGATGGATCTATTCCAAGCTTGGGGAGCAAGGTCTGACTCCCTCGCCTGCTGTCGACAGACGAACCCTGATAAGACGTGCCAGCCTGGATGTCAGAGGATTGCCTCCCGCTCCGCATGAGATTGAGGAATTCGTTAACGATTCGCGTCCCGATGCGTATGAACGCTTGATCGACAGACTGCTCGATTCACCTCAGTACGGGGAACAATGGGCCCGGCACTGGCTCGATGTGGTTCGCTATGCCGAGAGTGAGGGCTTTGAACGGGACTGGCTGCGCGACCACGCCTGGCCCTATCGCGACTACGTGATTCGAAGCTTCAATCAAGATAAGCCGTACAACGTTTTCGCGAAGGAGCAGATTGCCGGCGACGTGTTGGCGCCGGTGACGCACGACGGAATCATCGCGACTGGCCTGCTTGTCCTTGGTCCCTATGATGCGGTTGGGCTTACGTCCGCCGTGCCGCAGGAGCGGGCAATGGTACGCGCGGATCAACTTGAAGAAATGATTGGAGTGGTGAGTCAGACCTTCCTCGGGCTGACGATGAACTGCGCCCGGTGTCACGACCATAAGTTTGATCCGATTCCACAGCGAGATTACTATCGTCTGAAAGCTGTTTTCGAGGGCGTCTGGCAGCCGACGGAAGGTGACGAACTGAAAGCCGATGGGCGAGTGGTGATGACTCCTGAGGAGTACAAAAGCTGGACCGCCACTGAGAATCTACTGCGTGCCCGTGTTTCGAGACTTGAAGCTTCTCTGGGCGATCTCGATCGAGCCGCACGGCGCAAGATTGAACGAGAACGCAACTTTACGAAGAACGTACTTCCTGAGCCGCTCGCCCGATGGACCTTCGATTCGGATGCCCGCGATGACTTCGGTTCGCTGCATGCCACGAGAACCGATGCATCCCAAATCAATGAGGGCCGGCTACAGCCTGCGCCTGGGAAGGACGCCGCGACTTTGTCCACGTCTGCTTTGCCGTCCGACGTTCGCGAAAAGACTCTGGAAACGTGGATTCATGTTTCGCGGCTGCCTGAGAAACCTGCGACTATGCTGAGAATCCGTAACAGGAGTGGTTTCCGAGGCGCCTCTGTGGACGGGATTCAGTATGCCGCCGGCAAGAAGAGGCAATGGGAAAACGTAAGCACGGTACGCTTCCGCTCGGAAGAGGTTGACGGTCCGCCGGAAGATACCCTGCCCGGACAAACCGTTCACATCGCGATCGTGTACGCGGCAGATGACACGATAACACTATTTCGAAATGGGCAGCCCTACGGCAAGACATATAGGCCGGACGTGAGCTTACCTGTCGGCCGACTTCAGACGTACGGAAAGCAAGATGCAATCATCGAACTGACGTCGTCGAAGGATCTGCAACTTGAAGAAGCAAGGTTGTACGCCGTTGCGCTTACATCGGAACAGATCTCCGCATCGTACAGGGCCGGAGTTCTTACTCTGAGTGATCAGGATCTGCTCCGCAGATTGACCAGAGAGCAGCAAACTGAACGTGACCGGCTTTTACAGGAATTGGCCGATGCTAAGAAGGACCTCAGTTCGGTTGAACGGCCAGTAAAAGCCTTTGCCGCTCAGATACGCGAGCCCGAACCTACCTATCTGCTGGTTCGCGGGGACGTAAATCGAAAGGGTGAGCGCCTTGCCGCCGGCGCCCCGTCGTGCATTTCGGGTCTAAGCCCCGATCTCGGCTTGACCATGGATGCCTCTGAGGCAGAACGCCGGCGCGGGCTCGCGAACTGGATTGCGAGTGAAGCCAATCCGCTCTTCTCTAGAGTGATGGCAAACCGAATCTGGCATTATCATTTCGGCGCGGGCCTGATGGACAACCCTAATGACTTCGGGTTCAACGGCGGCAAGCCTTCCCACCCCGAGTTGCTGGACTGGCTGGCGAGTGAGTTTGTACGCAGTGGTTGGAGCATGAAGAAACTCCACCGGCTAATTCTGACGTCACAAACTTATCAGCAATCCGCGCCATACAACGCAACGGCAGCCAAGAAGGATGCGGATAATCGATTGCTCTGGCGGTATTCACCCCATCGGCTCCCAGGTGAATCTGTACGTGATGCGATGCTTGCCGTCAGCGGTACGCTGAACCCTGCGATGTTCGGCCCCAGCTTTCGTCCTTTCAACATCGTGAAGAACTCGGGCTCCTATCACACTTATGTGCCGCTGGATTCCGAGGATCCAAGCCAACAGCGGCGCACTATCTACCGGATGAACGTGAACTCTGGCGGCAACCCACTGCTGGATGCGCTTGATTGTCCGATACCATCAGTCAAGACACCACGCCGCACGACCACGACGACCGCGCTACAGGCGCTCAGCCTGATGAACAATGCTTTCGTTCAGCGGCAGGCGAAGGCTTTCGCCGACCGTCTTTCGCGGGAAGGTTCCACGATAAGCTCCCGCATCGAACAAGCGTTCCTACTCGCGTTCGGTCGACTTCCCGCAGCCGATGAACTCGTCTGGAGTACGGCTCTCGTCGAAGAGCAGGGACTGGAGCTTTTCTGCTGGGGACTATTTAACTCGAGTGAGTTTGTCTATGTGCAGTAATGAATTTGGCCGGCGGAAGATTCTTCTGGATGCCGGCGCCGGCTTTGGGTGGCTCGCTCTCTCGACTCTGTTGCTGCACAACGAAACTCGCGGGGCCACTTCAGATAGGACAAGGAATCCAGGCCCGCATTTCCAGCCGAAGGTGAAGCGGGTAGTGCAGGTGTTCTGCGTAGGAGGCATGAGTCACGTAGACACCTTCGATTACAAGCCCGAGTTATCGCGCCGCAGCGGCAAGCCATTCGACATGCCGACCTTCTTCGGTCAAGCGGGAAATCTGATGGGTCCTGTCTTCAACTTTGAACAGCGCGGGCAGAGCGGTCTCTGGGTTAGCGACCTGCTGCCTGAACTGGCGCGATGTGCTGACAAGCTGACTGTTATTCGCACTATGGTGTCCAGGAGCGCGAATCATATGCCTGCGGTGGCCCAGATGAATACCGGCTTCATTCTGACGGGATTCCCGAGCATGGGCTCTTGGGTCGTTTACGGTTTGGGAACAGAGAGTGAGAATCTGCCGGCATTCGTCGTGATCCCTGATCCGCGAGCGTACCCGTGGGGCGGAACGCTGCAGTGGTCGAATGGATTTCTTCCTGCAGCAGTGCAAGGCACTACGTTCCGCGCGGTCGGCGAGTCGGTGCCCGATCTGTCGACACCCTCCGCAACTGGAGACGCCAAGAGGCGAGCCGGTCTAGAATGGCTAGCCAGAATGAATCGCAGATATGCCGAAGAGCATCCCGGTGACAGCAATCTCGACGCCAGGATCCGCAGCTATGAGCTTGCGGCCAGTATGCAGCTAAGCGTGCCGGAAAGCGTCAATCTGCAAGGTGAGTCCGAAGGCACGCGACGTATGTATGGGCTTGAGGAGAAAGAAACGGAAGCTTTAGGGAGGCAATGCTTGCTGGCTCGCCGTTTGCTGCAGCGCGGCGTTCGCTTCGTTCAGGTATTTCATGGAGGATCTTCCGTCGACTGGGACGCACACGGAAGCCTGCACTCGAACCACACGACGAGGGCAAAAGAGTACGACAAACCTGTTGCCGCATTGATCCGGGATTTGGACGCAACCGGACTCCTGAAAGATACCCTCGTGATGGGTGTGACCGAGTTCGGCCGCACGCCTGTTTCTCAGGGCGCCGGAAAGACTGCGGGGCGGGACCATCATCCTGACTGCTTCACCTGCTGGTTGGCAGGAGGAGGCGTGAAGCCCGGAATTGCCTATGGCGTTTCAGATGAAGTCGGATACAGGCCGCTGGAAAATCCGGTATCGATATACGATTTGCATGCGACTGCGCTGCACCTGCTCGGATTAGATCACGAGAAGCTGACTTTCTACCATAACGGCATTCGAAGGCGACTTACGGATGTGCATGGACATGTAGTGGACGGACTTCTGTCGTAATCATTGCACCATCTTGACGATCGAAATGTGCGCGAACCGTTCACTCACCTGCTGATGTGATGCACCTGCTGCTTCCCGTCGGTCATTCCCGATAAAGATCTGGCGTCATTCACGAATTGGGTAGGGACCAGCTAAAACCTCGCTTGCTGAAAATCTCCATAATGCAGGAACTTGGGCGCCGCACATCGACATGAAGCAAGCAACCTCCAGACGGCAGGCCTTCTTAGTACGAGCAGCGCCGCGCTGCTGTCGCTACAATTCTCATGTTCTTCAGAGAAATCGAGCGGCCCATCTGGGAAGACTATTCACGATTACAACGATGTCGTTGAAAACGAACTCTCAGCAGAAACTCTAGCCATTATGCTCGTCCGAGGGAGTTCCCCGAAAACTACGATGAGATCATCCGCGAGATCTCAGACGATGATTTCGAACGTTTGTGGGAATTCTTTGATGAGAAGCGGTAAAGCGAACGCGCCAACGCCGCACATGGCCGTGAACTTGGTTCCTCGGTGATACGATGATTTTGCAACCCGATGAGCGCAATCGCGATCCTCGTAGCTCTCGTCCTTCCCTTACTGCTGTCGTCTGAAACGGTCACGCGGGAAGCTGTCCTGACGAAGTATTGTCTGGCATGCCATAACACTCGCGCGAAGATCGGCGGTCTGGTGCTGGAGGGCGTGCCGGCTGAGAATCCCGCTGGCCGGCCCGACGTTTGGGAAAAAGTTGTCCGCAGGGTCAACGCGGGGGAAATGCCTCCGGCGGGATTGCCAACCCCGGGCGAAACTTCGTTGAAAGCATTCGCGGCGGATTTGGTGCGTGATCTCGATGCTGCCGCGCGGCGAACGCCTTACGCCGGCGAACCGATCGTACGCCGGCTGAATCGCACCGAGTACGCTAACGCTGTCGGTGATCTCCTGGACATTGAACTTCCCGTCGCAGCGGAGTTGCCGCAGGATGGCATCGCCGCGGGGTTCGACAATATTGCCGACGCGTTGTCGATGTCACCACTGCTCCTGGAACGCTACTTGAAGGTGGCTCGCCGGGTGAGCGAACTCGCAACGGGAACACGCGATGCGGCTCCGGTGACTGAAGTGTACCCCGCAACCGGTACCCAAGCTGCCTGGCAGGAGGCAATGCCATTCGGGACGCGCGGCGGCATCCGCGTTCGGCACTATTTCTCACACGATGGCAATTACGAACTGCGCGCCTTTCTCAATAAGGAAAGCCTCACGCCCACGGAAGGCGTCCGGTTTTTCCGTACGCGTGTCCCGGTGAGGGCGGGCGCTCATACCGTTGTCATCACGTTCCCGGATGAGTTCGCCGCGCGCGAAGGTCCCGTGTCCGATGTTGCGGGCCCCGGTGGCCCCGCGCTCGGGGGACCCCTGGACTTGCTGGGTACCGCGATTCGTCCGACCATAGACTTCCGTGTGGATGGCCGGCGCGTTAAGCTCTTCGAGATCGCCGGGATGACTCCGGGCGAAGCCGCGTTTGACGGGCAGCCCGGGCCACCGACATTAACCCGAATCGAAGTCGCCGGGCCGTATGGCGCAACGGGGGTGAGTGAGACCCCAAGCCGGCGTCGTATCTTTCTCTGCAAGCCCTCGAACGCCGGTGAAGAAGAACCTTGCGCAACGCGGATCTTGTCCGCAATCGTTCGCCGCGCTTTCCGCCGGGATATATCCACACCCGACCTCCATCCGTTCCTGAAAACCTACAAAGCGACGCGGACCAAGCGCGGCTTTGAGGAATCGATTGCGGCGCTATTCGCGACGTCCTCCTCGCTCCCGACTTTCTCTTCCGCCTGGAGTTCGACTCTCCCAACGCACGCGCCGGCAGCGTCTATCCGGTCTCTCCTTTTGAGTTGGCATCGCGGCTGTCATTCTTTCTGTGGAGCACGATCCCTGACGACGCACTGCTTGACTTGGCCAGCAGCGGGAAGCTGTCTGACCCGAAAGTGCTGGACGGCACGGTGCGAAGGATGCTTGCCGATCGCCGCTCCCAGGCGCTTATAGATAACTTCGCGGCTCAATGGCTCGGGCTACGCGGGCTACGCGATATCGAGCCGGATAAACAAACCTATCCGGAGTTTGACACTGCGCTGGCAGCGGCTTTCCAGTCCGAAACGGAGATGTTTGTCCGTAGTCTCTTTCGCGAGAACCGCAGTATCTTCGACTTGCTCGATGCGAATTACACCTATCTGAACGAGCGTCTCGCCTCGGTTTATGGGATTGGCGGCGTCACGGGCTCGGGGTTCCGTCGAGTGCCGCTCCAGGGTAACAATCAACGAGGCGGACTACTTACCCAAGGAAGCGTCCTGCTTTCGACATCCCATGCGGCCCGGACGTCGCCAGTGCTGCGAGGCAAATGGATCCTCGAAAACCTGCTCAATTCTCCTCCTGCCCCTCCGCCCGCGAACGTTCCACCCTGGATGAGAATCCGGCGAGCGGGCGCAAGTTGACAACCCGGGAAAGAGTGGAGCGTCATCGGAACAATCCCGCCTGCGCCGGTTGTCACGCGCGGATCGATGGGCTCGGATTCGCGCTCGAAAACTTTGATGTTATCGGCCGCTGGCGAACTCGCGACGAAGGCGGAGATATCAATCCTTCCGGCAAGCTGGCGAACGGTGCCGAATTTTCGGGCCCACAGGGATTGAAGGACTTTCTGATTGAAGATTCGGAGCAGTTCGTTCGGGGGACCGTCGAGAAACTGATGACGTATGCCTTGGGGCGCGAGCTGGATGCGCGTGATCAGCCCACGGTACGCGAGATCATGCGAAGCACCGAAGCTAGTCGGTATCGATTTTGGGATATTATTGCTGCGATAGTGAGAAGTGTCCCCTTTGAGATGAGGCAGACGCTGGATCGCTGAAAGGAGCGGGCATGTTTATCACACAAAAAAGCTTGCCGCGGCGAACAATTCTCCGCGGCGCGGGTACAGCCTTGGCGCTCCCGCTCTTGGACGCCATGGTTCCCGCGCTAAGAGCAGAGCGGCTGACCGCCGCTGCGCCTGTGAGGCGACTCGGTTTCATAATGTACCCGCTGGGCGTGGATCAGAATCGCTGGCGGCCGAAAGGCGAAGGCGCCTCTTACGAATTCAGCGAAGCGCTGGAGCCGCTCGCTCCTCACAAGGCGAAGTTTGTAGTGATCAGCGGGTTATCCTCAGATCCGGACAGGTCGAAGCCAGGCTTTCATGACCGTGCGCTCGCGTCATTCATGACCGGCGTGGAGCCGACGAAAGGCAAGATTCACGTCGGCATCTCAATCGACCAATTGGCCGCGCAAACTCTGGGTAAGGAGACGCAGTTCGCTTCCCTCGAACTTGCTGGAGAAAAAACAACCGTCGGTAGTGCGCACGTAGGCCCAATCTTTAAGAGCGCGACGGTCCCTCTGCCGCTCGAGTACAATCCACGTCGCGTGTTCGAGCAGCTTTTCGGGGAAGGTGGACGGATCGATCCGGAGGCAGCGGCCGCCCGGCAATCAGCGGATCGGAGTAGCCTAGATACGGTCACCGAACGCATAGCGGAATTGAAGAAACGACTTGCCGCCGGCGATCGCCGCAAACTCGACGAGTATGTGGAATCCATCCGCGATATCGAACGCCGGATCCAGGTCGCCATGCGAAAGCAACCGAAAGACCTGCCGGATACACCTCGACCTTCAGGAGTTCCTGACTCATGGGTCGACAATGTCAAACTGATGTTCGATCTGCAGGCGCTGGCGCTGCAAGCAGACCTCACTCGTGTTTGGACCTTCCTGTACGCCCGCGAGGCAAGTTCCATGAACTTCCCTCATCTCGATATTGTGATGGGGCACCACGAGATCTCGCATCACAACTTCGAAAAGGATAAGCTGGATGCCCTCGCGAAGATCAACGTTGACCAGTCGCATCTATTCGCCTACTTTCTGAGTAAGCTCGATGCTCTGAAGGAAGGCAATTCGACGCTGCTCGATCACTCCCTGATCCTCTACGGCAGTAATCTGAGCGTGCCCACATCGCACAGCCAGCGAGACCTGCCTATCATCCTGGCGGGCGGAGCGGCCGGGCGCATCGCCGGTGGACGCTACATAAAGTTCCCCGGTGACACTACGCCGTTGACAAACCTATACCTCACGATGCTGGATAAGGTTGGCGTGCCTACTGAAAAGTTCGGCGATAGCACCGGGAAACTGAACCGATTGGAGGTTTAGTGATTCCTCGAGTGGCACTCGCTATGCTCTGCGCTGCCGGCATTGGCCGCGTCAGGCGAAGCGCTAATCGACGCGGCACGGACGGACGATCAGGCCGCCGTTGCCGCGGTCTTGCGTCAAGGAGTCGATGTGAATGCGCAGGAGGAAGACGGCACTACATCCTTGGCGTGGGCAGCAAACCATAGCAACTTGGAGATTGCGGAACTCCTGTTGAACAAGGGGGCCAATCCCGACTTGACGAACGCGATGGGCATCGGTCCGCTATCGCTGGCCATTGCCAACGGATCGACGGCCATGGTCAACCTTCTGCTAAGCAAGGGGGCCGATCCGAACATCGCGCGAGAGAATGGCGAGACGCCTTTGATGACGGCCGCGCGGTTGGGCCAGGTTGAGATGATGAAATTGCTGCTCAACCGGGGCGCGGACGCCAACGCACGCGATAAGAAGTTCGGCCAGACGGCCCTCATGTGGGCCGCAGGCCACCCGGCCGCGGTACGCCTCCTGGTGGAGCAAGGAGTAAATGTCGGTACGGCCACCAAGACGTGGGATGTGAAGTACACGATCTACGCGCCCACCACGGTGACTCTCGGCAAGACGGGCATTCCCTGGAATACTGATGGCGCGTATAACAGTAAGAAGGGTGGCCTTAATGCGTTGTTCTTCGCTGTACAGCAGCATGATCTCGAATCGGTCCGAATCCTGCTCGACGCCGGTCTCGACCTAAATCAGCCTGCCGCGGACGGCGCTACGCCTCTCCTCGCCGCGCTTTACAACTGGGATCCGCCGGACCTTACGTTCATTCCCGGCAAGGGGGCACCGGCTCAGGCGGGCAGCTCTCAGCATTTCCACGCCGACCTCGCGATGGCGCGTCTTCTTCTTGATCGAGGCGCGACATTGGGAGGGACTGATGGGGCTGGTTATACGACACTTCACGCGGCAGCTTTGGCAGTTGCCAACGCGATGCTCGGGCCGGATTTTCGGCGAGGCGGCGCGTATGGCGGTAAAGCCGCATTGCTCACGCTCGGTCGGGTGGACAAACCCGCGCCGGCGTCGCAGGTAGACGAGGCGCTGGCGATTGCACGCAGGTTGCTCGACGCGGGAGCGGATCCCAACCGGAAGACGCGATTTCCTATCGCCGGCCCTGCGGGCGATGTTCGTATTAATCCCGCGCCGCCCGGGTCTTCCGCCTTCCACATTGCCGCGAGTTCCCGTAACGTCGAGTTATTGAAAATGATGGCGCAGCGCGGCGGCGACCCCAACTTGGTCCGCAACGACGGGCATACACCGTTTTCGGTCGCGGTGATCGCCGGCGATCTGGCCGCCGTTCAGGAACTGGTCGCGCATGGGGCCGACTTGAGGCTTCGCTACAATCCCACTGAAAAGATCCCGGACCCAGTGGAGCCCATCACCTTACCGAGGCAGAATCAGACGATCCTGCACATCGCCGTGCTCGGCGGGTCGAAGCCCGTGATCGAGTATCTTCATTCGAAGGGTGTACCGCTCGACAGCAAGAATTCAGCCGGAGAGACCCCGCTCGATCTTGCCGATCACCAGGAACGCTATCGTGAGGCGATCGAACGGCAGGGAGCCGAAGGCGATACCGAAAAACTCAAGAAGATCGTACGGAGCACCGTTTTGTCGGACGCAATCCGGAAACTCATGACCGGCGGTGTGCAGCAAACGGTCTCCCGCTAAGCTTCCGGCCGGTCCGT
>Ga0170475_125863901_pt1 | contig 10389 bp, 6 predicted proteins | sample Soicark_Litter_5_FD_111474 | JGI IMG/M metagenome (GOLD analysis project Ga0170475, IMG submission 111474) | Avena fatua rhizosphere microbial communities from Hopland, California, USA. Combined Assembly of 48 SPs | reverse complement strand
CTCGAGAGTCAACTGGAGGAAACTCTGAGTACGGAGCGTCTCGTTGCCACGCTCTCCACTGCATTCGGCGTTCTTGCCACGCTGCTTGCAGCGATAGGACTGTATGGAGTGATGGCCTTTGTGGTTGCGAATCGCACCAAAGAGATCGGCTTGCGCATGGCACTTGGAGCACAGCAGCCCGCTGTGGCTTGGCTTGTGATGCGCGAGGTCCTGGTGCTTCTGGGAATCGGGCTCGTTTTTGGCGTGCCCTTCGCCTATGGCTTGGGGCGATACGTTTCGGCTCAACTATTCAACGTTCCCGCCGCCGATTTCGCAACGGGAGCAGGCGTTGTGCTTTTGCTTACCACCATTGCTGCGGCGGCCGGCTTTGTGCCTGCGCGCCGCGCAACGGCGGTCGATCCAATCAAGACTCTTCGCTATGAATGAGCGCTTCGACTATACGGACAAGTCGAACTTCTCCGGATGGAGCAACGCGTCGCTCTTTACTATCACCGGCCGACCGACAATGGATTCCAGCTCTTCGAGGAAATCATTGCTGTTTGACTTAAAGAACTTCGCCACATCGGGGTGCGTGCGGATGATCACGTTCTTGCCGTCTACGGAGGCGCGGAGCTTCGTAGCTTCTTGAAGAATCTCGCCGGCCACAGTGCTCACGCTCTTGGTGTATCCAGCGCCTTCGCACGTTGGGCACGCGCTGCATAGAGACCGTTCAAGACTTTGTTTGACGCGTTTCCGCGTAATCGCCACAAGTCCGAAATCGTTAAACTGCAAAATCTTGTAGGGAGCACGATCGGCCCGCATCGCCTCTTCAAGCGCTTGCATGACCTTCTGCCGGTTCTTGCGCTCATCCATATCGATGAAGTCGACAACGATGATCCCGCCAAGATCGCGTAACCGTATCTGCCGCACGATTTCCTTCACGGCTTCCGTGTTGGTCTTCGTAATCGTGTCCTCGAGACGGTTGGACTTGCCGACATATTTGCCCGTGTTTACATCGACCGCAACCAATGCCTCGGTTTGATTGATCACGATGTAACCGCCCGATTTCAGCCACACCTTCGGACGAAGGGCCTTCTCGATCTCGTTTAGGATCCCGAACGCTTCGAAAATTGGCGCGGAACGCGTGTACAATTTCACGCGGCCCACCAGTGCAGGCTGGAAGCGCTGCATGAAATGAACCGTGCTCTCGTACACGTCTTCGTTGTCGCACCAGATCGTCTTGTACATGTCGCTCAACTGATCCCGCAGGATCCGTTGAACGATCTCCAGATCGTGGTGCAAAAGTAAAGGCGCGGGCTTTTTCTCCGATTTCTGCCGCATATCCAACCAGAGGTTGTAGAGATACGACATGTCCGACGCGATCTCTTCTTCGGTGTGACCTTCACCTGCGGTACGAACAATAAACCCGCCAGTAATGCCCTGGCGATGCGCTTGCAGAATCTTCTTCAGCCTTTGACGCTCTTCATCGCTTGCAATCTTTCGCGAGACGCCCATGTGCTCGACCGTGGGCATGTAAACGACATACCGGCCGGGCAAGGCAATATGCGAAGTGATTCGCGCGCCTTTCTGGCCCAGAGGTTCTTTGGCGATCTGAACGATAATCTCCTGACCTTCTTTTAGAAGATCGGTGATCGACGGCAGCGGAGACTTTCGATCGTCGGCCTCCTGATGCTGTACGCGGACTTCGCGAGTTTCTGTTTGTGGGCGCTCCGCCGGGCGTTCGGCATTACGGTCTCCACCTCGACCACGACGGCGCATCCGGCGTGAGGAACGGTGTTGATAGCGATTGCCCTGCTCTCGCACGCTGGCTTGGAGCGGCTGGTCCGGGTTGTTGGGTTCTTCGATTGGAGTTTCATCTCCTTCAGCCGGTGGGGCCTCCAGGGGTTCTCCTTCGTCTTCCTCGGGTATCGAGGGGTGCGAATCGTCTTCTTCTTCAAACTCGCTGTCGATGGCCTCGGCAATCTCATCTCTGTCGATAGGAGCATCGGTCCCGCCTGCGGATACGGTTTCTTCCTGCTCGCTTTCATCACTCCGAGACGCCTCGGGATAATACGTAGGAGTTGCGAAATAGGCCGCATCCGGAAACGCCGAAATGACCACGTCTGACGTCGCGGCAGGCTGCGGTTCCCGAGGCTCCTCTCGAGGCGAAACCGGCTTCGGCGGCTCGATTGCCTGCAGTCGGGTGGCCTCGGCAACATCGTCCAACAGGCTGCCCGCTGGATGCGGTTTATCCGTTTTTTCGACGACTCTTTCGATGCCGGCCGGTTCGACCGCCGAAACTACGTCCTCGACGGCCTTGTCTTCGATTACGTCAACTTGCCCGGCTTCGAAACGCTCTTCGATCAGCGCGTCGTCCGACACCTCATCGGCCAACGGAGAATCCGGATCGTCTGGCTGCCGGTCTAACGGCTCGGGCTCCGAAGAGGGCCTGGTGTACTTCGCGAGCGACTCACCCGGTAAAAGGAAGACCTCGGCAGCGGACTCCTCCTCTTCCTCCGGCTCAGCCACGGACTGCTCGATCGCAGGGGAGGCGGCCAAATCGGAAGCGTACTTGGATTCCGGGAATCCACGGCCACGAGTCCGCCGGCGGCGACCACGACGACCACGGCGTTCCCGCTGGTCTGTGCCCCCGGCGGCAGGGGAGGCCGAATCCTCAACCTTCACCGCTTCGCTTGCGACCGGTGCGACCGCTAACTCTTGGATCGGAGCGTCTTCGACCGGCATCAGCCCAACCGGCGGCTCGACCGGCGCCACAATTACTGGGACGGGTTCCGACCGCGGAGGAAGTGCAGACTGACGGGGCGGCTTTGAGTCTTTGACGTCAATCGCGTCATACTCATCGCCGTTCTCTTCGAAAAAGTCCGACACGTAGAGGAACGTGTCGCGCTCGAGTCCCAAGTCCACGAATGCCGACTGCATTCCTGGCAAAACCCGGGTCACTCTACCTTTATGTATGCTGCCAGCGAGGGAATACTCGTTCGCACGCTGGAAATAAATCTCGACCAATTGGTCATCTTCCAAAATCGCCACTCTTGTTTCGTGGCGATTGGAAGAAATCACTAACTCCTTGCCCATTCCATCTCCCGAATACGACTCGAGAGACGACCACCATGGCAAGAGACTGCCGGTTGGATTGCCGCGCCCACATATTGGCGCGGCTTTACGCGTTACACATAGGGCGCAATTCCGAACGATGAACCACAGCCCATATAAAACCGTTTCATCTGCTGCGACCGGCGATTACGCCCCAGCTACAGCAGGATTCCAAATCCCGACAACCTCAAAATCCTGGCACGATCGACTCACGGTCGACGTTCAATTCACAAATCGCCGGAGCCGGACATTGTTCACAAGCCCCAGCATCAAAAAAACCGAAATCGTGTTAGAGCCGCCCGCACTCATGAGCGGCAAGGGGATTCCCGTCACCGGCATTCGGCCGACAACCATCCCCACGTTCACCAGAACGTGAAACAACAACAGGGCACATACCCCCATGCAGATGTACATCCCCGCCCGGTCCGGCGCAGTCTGAGCGTTCTGCACGATCTGCATCAGTAGCAGAAAATACAACCCTAATACTACAACAACTCCGACGAACCCATGTTCCTCGCCGAAAGCCGAGAAAATGAAATCCGTATGCGGCACCGGCAGAAACTGTAACTGGGTTTGCGTACCACGAGTTACCCCACGCCCCCACATTCCACCATGGCCGATGGCGATCATAGACTGAATTACCTGGTACCCCGAACCCCGCGGGTCCTGAGCCGGATCGACAAAACTCGTCAGCCGGGCCCGCTGGTAGTCATGTAAAAAATGGTAGCCGATCGGCAGCACCAATGCGAGCGCTAAGCCGATAATAGCAATATACTTCCACCGTAACCCCGCCAAAAATACGCCGCTAATCAAAATCGGCAGATAAGTTAGCGAGGTCCCAAGATCGGGTTGCTTCATTACCAACAACATAGGGAGCATTATGAGCCCCGCGATCTTCAACAACTCTCTCCAATCCAAGTCATCCTTTTTCAAGTCGACCAAATATTTGGCGACTAGCAAGATGAGCACCGTTTTGACAAATTCCGACACCTGGAACTGAACGCCCCCGGGCAAAGGAATCCACCGCCGGGAACCGAAAACGCGCGTCCCGATGAAAAAAATAGCGATCAGGCCCAACACCGAAATCCCGTAAAGCGCATACGCATGGCCCAGCAGCGTATGGTAATCAATCTGGCTTGCAATCCAAAAGAAGATCAGCCCGACGGCAACCCACACAATTTGTTTCCACCACGCATCCCGCCACTTTGTCTCATGAGTCGCGCTGTAGATCTGCAAGACACCCACGCCGGAGATCGCGAGGGTGATCAATAACAATGGCCAGTCAATATCTCGAATGGATTTGTAAGTAGATGCCATTGTTGGGTTTACTCGATAATATCGTCGCTGATTTGCACGACGGTCGGCTTGGGGGGACGGGGTCCGGCCGGGCGCGGTGGGATGACGCCGGGTTTGAACGCCGGCAACGAGGCAAGCAGATTGGTGGGATCGGCGCGCACTTGCTTGTCGAAATACGCCTTGATCACGTCGCGCACGATCGGCGCGGCCAAGTTTCCATGCTCCCCACCCTCAAACAAAGCCACGACGACGATCTGCGGGCTGTCATTCGGCGCAAATCCAACAAACCACGCGTTGTCCTTCATCTTTCTGCCCGCCGACGTACCTTTTAGGACATCGTTGGAGGCAAGCTGCGCCGTACCTGTCTTGCCGCAAACCTCCAGACCCGGGATTCTCGCGCGCGCACCGGTTCCGCCGCCATTCACGACTGCGTCCATGCCGTCGATCACCTGCATCACGTTGTCAAGCTTAATATCGGCTCGCCGCGCCCCTTCTCTTGCAGTCTCATCAATCACAAGATGGGGCTTGGTCCAGATGCCGCCGGTCGCAATTCCGCCGATGGCATGTGCGAGTTGCAATGGGCTCACCGTCAACGCGCCCTGACCGATGGAGACGGAAATCGTTTCTCCGGCATACCACTTTTCTCGGTAGTTGCGCATCTTCCAACGGCTGGAGGGCACCGTGCCTTCGGACTCGTGGGGAAGATCGATCCCTGTCTTGGAACCAAGGCCTGCCATCTCGGCGTACTTCGCAATACTGTCAATCCCCATGCGATTGCCGAGCGTATAGAAGAAAACGTCACAGGATTGCGCGATTGCTTTGCGTAAATCGACGCGGCCGTGACCACCCGCAAGATGGCATCGAAAGTACCGGCCGTAGAAGCTGGCGCCGCCCGGGCACATCACGTGGAAATCGGGGGTCAGCACGCCCGTTTCGAGTCCGGCCAGCGCCATCAGTGGTTTAAATGTCGATCCCGGAGCGAGTTGCGCCTGAATGGCCCGATTGAGCATTGGCTTTTCCGGGTTGGTGATGATCTCTTTCCAGTCCTTCGCAAGAATCCGGCCAGCGAACCGGTTCGGATCGTACGCCGGACGGCTCACCATTGCGATCACCTCGCCATTGCGTGGATCCAAAGCGACCACGGAACCGCGACGGCCATCCATAGCGAGTTCGGCGACCGTCTGCACGTCGAGATCGATCGTTAAGGTGATGTTCTTTCCTGGGACGGCGTCCTTGTCGCTCAGGAGGGCGCGTTCTTTTCCGCGGTTATCGACAACCACTTGACGCTGGCCATCGACTCCCATCAAGAGCTTGTTGTACTGGCGCTCAATGCCCTGCTTGCCGACAACATCACCTTGCTCGTAGTCGATGAACTCCGCGGTATTCAGCTCGTTCTCGCTGACTTCCCCAACATACCCGATAAAGTGCGCCCCGAATCCGTCGCGCGGGTACAAACGCTTCTGGGCGCGAATCAATTCCATCTCGGGGAAAGTTGCCGGGTCACTGTGGGAAGCGACGAAAGCCAGCTCGCCCGGAGTAAGCTCCTCCTTGATGATGATCGGCTCGTAGGTCGGCCGTTTGCGGAACCGCTTCAAGCGGTCAACTAGGTCTTCGTAATCGAGGTTGAGACCGTCCGCGATCGGTTGAAGGTGTTCTTCCTTCAGGTTTTCGCGGGACAGAATTACACTGAACGACGAGTGATTGTCCACGATTACGCGGCCTTCTCGATCGAGAATCTTACCGCGGGGCGCCAGGATCGGCAGGGACTTAATTCGATTTCGGTCGGCTTGTTCCGCGTATACATCCGGGCTCTCGATCTGCAATCGCCAAAAGCCCGAGATCAGGAATAGGAAAATTGCAACCGTGCCGTATTGGATTACAGCGATCTTCCCAGCCGAGCGTTGGACGTCATCTCGTAAGAAGGGCTTCGGCTCAAGGCCGAGCTTTTCGGGATCGTGTTGGGTATTACGAAACAGACGGACCAAAACGGGTGCCTACTCCTTCATTCTATCGAGAAGCATGAATAATGGCAGGGCCACGGCTGCATTCAGCAGACCGAAAAGAAAGGTCTGCTGCGGATTGAAGTCTGATAACTGTCCCAGGAGCGCACGCGACAGCACCCAGTAGAAGAACTGGTGGAAAAAGAAGAAAAACAAACCCAAAAGGAACTGAATCAAGGGATTATCGACATCGAACCGCATGCTGACGCTGGCAGCAAAATATCCAACGAGCGTCTTGACGATGCCAAACATGCCAACCGGGTCGCGGCTGAGCGAGTCTTGTCCCAAGCCGACCAGTGCGCCAAACAGAAGTCCAGGAATCGGTTGGCGCCGCATCAGCGCGTAATACACAGTCACCAGCAACGGTAGCTCCAGGTAACCGAGGTACTGAAAAAACCGCGGCACATACACCTGAAAAAGAATGGCCGCCAAAGGCACGAAAATCATGCCCAAGGGGCGGATTCGGGCCTTCCGGTTCCGACGCGGAACCTCCGTCAGAAGCCGATCGGAGGAGAACTCGGTCATGGATTCGGAGGGGCTTCCGAAGATTCAGGCTTTGGCTTCGCGGCAGGCGGTTTCGGTGCGGCCGTCCGAGGCGGGTTGGGAGTGACGACGTTGTTGGTCGTATCGTTGCTCGTGACACGAGAGCGTGAAGTTCCCGAAGTATTATCAGCCGGATTGGGCTTCGGCTTCGCAGGTGTGGCCGCGGGCGTTCCGGCTGTTGTATTTCCCTCGGTCGGACCTGCCGATTTCGGTTGAGTTGGTTTTGGTTGGGTCGCAACAGGTTGGCCATCCGGTCCAACAACCGGCGGTCGAGGTTTCGCTGCGGGAATTGTCTGGCCTACTCCGGCCCCTGCCGAGGGCTGCCCGCTCACCGTGGTTGTCATCTTCGGTTGCACGGCCAGTGGTTGGCCATCGGGTCCGATGACCACAGCTCGTGGTTTTGGGGGAGCGGTCGTCGGAGCAACTCCGGATGCGGATTGTCCAGCCGGTGTCGTTGGCTTCGGTTGGGTGGCGACCGGTTGACCATCCGGCCCAACGGCTGGCGGCCGCGGCTTCGGAGGCGCTGTGGTTTGGCTTGCTCCGGTCGCGGCAGAGGTCGCTTGGCCTGGGAGCGCTTGGCTTGGCGTCACTTGCGCTGGCGTCGCGGTAGGCTTGGGCTGGCTTATGATCGGTTGCCCATCCGCGCCAAGGACAACGGGCGGACGAGGCTTCGGCACAGCAGGTATCTGGGCCGGGCTGCCTGGCGCTGGACTGGCACCCGAGGGAGTTGGGTTCGTTTGGTTATTTTGGGAAACTGCCGGCTGCGAGGGCTTGGGCGCCTCTACACGCAAATTGAAGTTCGGCGGCTTCGATCCCGGCGCGCCTTCACCAAATTCATGACCCTGCGCGTCGCCGACTTGCTTGTATCTTTCGCGCATTCGGTCGGCATCAGTAACCAGCACATTGGGAACCGCAGGGGTCGCCCCAGTCGCCTTCGGACGGTCCATCAAATAGACGTCGCTCGAAGACGCCGTTTCACTCATTTGAGGAATCGCTTGATGCTCGCCCTGAACTACAATCAACACTTCCTCGACGCCATTCTGGAACCCGCCGGGAACGACATAAATTTCTTTGAAGTTCTTTCCCGAGCGAACAACCGTTGCACGTCCGACCGGCATGCCTTTCGGGAAAATACGATCGTCGCCGGAAGTGTAGAACATCTCGCCGACTTCGACTTTCTCCTCATTTTGCACGTAGTCAACAATGCATTTGCTTTGGCCCTGACCACGGATCGTGCCGTGAACACGATTCTTTTGCGAGACCACGCCGGCGGCAAAGCTTTGATCCGTGATCAACAGCACCTGGGACGCGGTCGGAAATGAATCCAGAACCTTGCCGACAATCCCCTCCGGCGTTACTACGGCCATCCCACGCATGATGCCGTCTCCCGCACCCCGATCTACGTAAACAACCCTCGAGTTGGCGCCCGTACCCGTGCCGATGATGCGCGCGGGCACCGTGCGCGACGGCGTGCGCGCCTGAAACGCGCTTAATGCCTGGGCACGTTCCGCCGTCTGGAGCTCAGACTTCAGAAAATGGTTCTCCATCTTCATCTTCCCGAGTTCATCGGAAAGTCGTCTGTTTTGCTCACGGACATTTATCAAAACAAAGTAGTCCTCTACGACGCCTATCGTGTTTCGACGCACCAACTCAAGCACTTTGGCGATTGGAGTGACTGCGGTTACCGCCCAGACCCGGATTAAGCGGATATCCTGACTGCTTTTGACCTGATAGGCAAGTAGAAGCAACTGCGCGAGTACTACGATCAGCAGGACGGTTAGGTTTCGAAACCGGTTTAGCAGGAACTCCATTGAAGTGGTAAGACTACAACCCCTCTACAAAAGACTTCGTTTCCGTTTGATAGGTTTCGGTTCCTTTCGTCGAACCCCGCGACTACTCAATCGCGATCCGTCGCAATAACTTAAAGTCCGTCAGCATTTTACCCGTGCCGAGGCAGACCGACGCCAAGGGATCCTCAGCGATTGACACGGGTAGGCCGGTTTCTTCCCGAATACGCCGGTCAAGATTCTTCAACAAGGCGCCTCCGCCCGTCAAGACTATGCCTTTGTCACTGATGTCCGCGCTGAGTTCCGGAGGCGTACGCTCCAGCGCAACGCGAATTGCATTCATGATCGTGGCTACGCACTCGGCCAACGACTCACGAATTTCGCTGTCGTCGATGGTGACCGTCTTCGGCACACCCTCGATCAGATTGCGACCCTTTATCTCCATGGTCATCGGCTTGTCGAGCGGGTATGCCGAGCCGATCTGAATCTTTATCTGTTCCGCCGTGCGCTCACCGATCAGCAGATTGTATTTCCGTTTGAGAAACTGCATGATCGCATCGTCCATTTCGTTGCCGGCAACTCGCACCGACCGCGAATACACGATCCCGGACAACGATACGACCGCGACATCCGTGGTACCGCCGCCGATATCCACGACCATGTTGCCCGAAGGTTCCGTGATCGGCAGCCCCGCACCGATGGCGGCCACCATCGCCTGCTCCACCAGATGTACCTCGCTCGCCTTCGCACGGTAAGCCGAATCGATGACGGCTCGCTTTTCAACTTGCGTAATCTCGCTCGGAACGCCGATCACGATTCGCGGGTGCACCAGCATCTTACGGCCGTGCGCTTTTTGAATGAAGTAACCAAGCATTCGCTCGGTCACCTTGAAATCGGCGATGACGCCATCCTTCATCGGCCGGATCGCAACGATATTACCCGGAGTACGCCCCACCATCTCCTTCGCTTCCCTGCCGACAGCCTCGATATCTCCCGTAGTTTTGTTGATCGCGACGATCGAAGGATCGTTGACTACGATTCCTTTGCCCTTGGCAAACACCAAGGTATTGGCCGTACCCAAATCGATCGCAAGGTCGGAAGAAAAGAGACTGAACAGTGAGCGCAGGTTCATCAGTGAGCGTCCGTGACGGCTGTTGTGGGGGATTCCGCAGCTTGTACCGTAATGCTCCAGAGTACCATAGGACGATTGGTGATTCAACGGTGCTACACGTGTTTTTCTTTTTGTTTTGAATAATGTAGCGAACTAGAACCAATCCCTCAACTCCGCAAACTTTTTCACCTGGAGCAGTCGTCCCTGACCGGTGCGGATATGCATGCGCTCCAGATGCCAGGTGCGGTCATGGGGGACGTAAACCGCATTCAACCCTGCCTCGAGGGCCGGATTAATATCCGATTTCGGCGAGTTCCCGATCATCCAGGTCTTCGAAGTATCCAGATTGCGCTCGGTAACGAGAGCGGCGTAGGTGGGCGCATCCTTTTCTCGAACGATGGCCGTATGACCAAAGTAAATGCCCAAGCCCGAACGATCCACCTTCAACTTCTGCTCCTCTTGATGACCCTTGGTAAACAGGGTGAGGTCGTGACGCATGGACAAGAACTCTAGCGTCTCGGCGACACCTCCAATCAACTCGATCGGCTGCGACATGATT
>Ga0170475_111699561_pt1 | contig 10389 bp, 9 predicted proteins | sample Soicark_Litter_5_FD_111474 | JGI IMG/M metagenome (GOLD analysis project Ga0170475, IMG submission 111474) | Avena fatua rhizosphere microbial communities from Hopland, California, USA. Combined Assembly of 48 SPs | reverse complement strand
TTCACCTACAAATACGCCAACAACCTTCCCGATACGCATCCGATGAACGCGCGAGCGCGGGAGATGGCGCAAGCGATCAAGGCGGAAACCAATGGCCGCTTTGAGCTACAGATCTTCCCGACGAGCCAGCTCGGTTCGGATACAGACACGCTCAGCCAGGTGCGTGCGGGCGGTGTCGAGTTCTTCACACTGTCTGGCCTAATCCTCTCCACTCTCGTTCCGGCGGCCTCCATCAATGGCGTCGGGTTCGCGTTCCCGGATTACGCCACGGTCTGGAAGGCGATGGACGGCGGGCTCGGGGCCTATGTTCGCCAGCAGATCGCGAAGGCGAACCTCGTCGCCATGGACAAGATCTGGGACAACGGCTTCCGCCAGACAACGTCCTCGACAAAGCCGATCAACACGCCCGATGACCTCCGCGGCTTCAAGATCCGGGTGCCGGTCTCGCCCCTCTGGACGTCGATGTACAAGGCGTTGGAGGCGTCGCCGGCCTCGATCAACTTCAACGAGGTCTACTCGTCTCTACAGACCAAGGTCGTCGAGGGCCAGGAGAACCCGCTCGCGATCATCGCCACCGCGAAGCTGTACGAGGTCCAGAAATATTGCTCGCTTACGAACCACATGTGGGACGGTTTCTGGTTCCTCGCAAACCGCCGCGCCTGGGAGCGACTGCCGCAGGATGTGCGGACCATCGTCGCCAAGCACATCAACTCGGCGGGTGAGAAGGAACGCGAAGACGTCGCGAAGCTCAACGCTGGCCTTCAGGAAGAGCTCGCCGGAAAAGGCTTGGCCTTCAATCGGCCCGACCCTGCTCCGTTCCGGGACAAGCTGCGTCAGGCCGGTTTCTACGCCGAGTGGAAGGGCAAGTTTGGTGATGAAGCTTGGACCCTCCTCGAAAAAGACGCTGGCAAGCTGGCGTGAGCGTCATGGCCCAGGTTCATGCGGCTCCCGACGAAACGAGCTTCATCTCCGGGCGTTCAGCCTCCTCCAAGGACTTTTGGGCGGCGAAGGTTGAGCGCGCCCTCGCCGCCATGGTCGAGATTCCGGTCGCGATTCTTGTCGCGACCGAGATCGCCATCCTGTTTGCTGGAGTTGTTTCACGCTACGTGCTCCACCGTCCCCTGGTCTGGTCCGACGAGCTGGCCTCGATCCTGTTCCTCTGGCTCGCCATGCTCGGAGCGGTCATCGCATTCCGCCGCAACGAGCACATGCGCATGACAGCAATCGTGGCGATGACGTCCCGTGGGGTGCAGGCGTTTCTCGACGTGCTCGCCACATGCGCCGCGCTGGTGTTTTTGGTGATGATCGCCTGGCCGGCATTGGAATACGCTCACGAGGAGACGTTCATCACCACACCCGCCCTTGAGGTCACGAACGCTTGGCGTGCGGCGGCGCTGCCCGTCGGCATTGGCCTCATGGCGGTATTTGCTCTCCTGCGATTGGCTCAGGTGAGTTCATTGCGGGCCGTTGGCGTGGCCCTTGGAGCGGTGGTGGGCATTGTCGCTCTCTTCTGGGCGGCGGAGCCCCTGTTCCGTCAGCTTGGCAACCTCAACCTGCTGATCTTCTTCGTCGGAGTAGTCGCCGCCACCGTATTCGCAGGTGTGCCGATCGCGTTTGCCTTTGGCCTTGCGATCTTTGGCTACCTGACGCTGACCACACAAACCCCGCTGCTAATCCTGGTCGGCCGGATGGACGAGGGCATGTCGCACCTCATCCTGCTTTCGGTCCCCCTCTTCGTCTTCCTCGGTCTCCTCATCGAGATGACTGGAATGGCGCGGGCGATGGTGGCCTTTCTGGCGAGCCTCCTCGGCCACGTTCGCGGTGGGCTGCATTACGTGTTGGTCGGGGCGATGTATCTGGTCTCCGGCATTTCGGGTTCCAAGGCCGCGGATATGGCCGCGGTTGCGCCAGTCCTGTTCCCCGAAATGAAGGAACGCGGAGCAAAGCCCGGCGATCTGGTGGCGCTTCTCTCCGCGACGGGCGCACAAACAGAAACTATACCGCCGAGCCTCGTACTCATCACCATCGGCTCAGTCACCGGCGTGTCGATCGCTGCTCTTTTCACGGGCGGGCTACTGCCAGGGCTCGTGCTGGCAGTGCTCCTGTGTCTTGTGGTGCGTTGGCGCTACCGCGGGGAGGATCTCAGCCATGTGAAGCGCGCGACGAAACGGGAGATTGGCCGTACCTTCCTGATCGCGCTTCCGGCCATTGCACTTCCGTTTGTGATACGTGCCGCGGTGGTCGAGGGGGTCGCCACCGCGACCGAGGTTTCGACCATTGGGATTTTCTACGCGATCGTGGCGGGGCTCGTCATCTACCGTCAGTTCTCTTGGACTCGCTTAAAGCCTATGCTGATTGAGACGGCCTGCCTCTCCGGCGCGATTCTGCTCATCATCGGCACTGCGACGGGAATGGCGTGGGGACTGACCCAGTCCGGCTTCTCGCGGTCACTCGCCGCAGCTATGACCGGGCTACCTGGCGGCGCGATGACCTTCCTGGCGGTCTCTATCGTGGCTTTTGTTATCCTCGGCTCGGTCCTCGAAGGCATCCCAGCCATCGTGCTCTTTGGGCCGCTGCTGTTCCCTATTGCTCGAGCGGTGGGGATCCACGAGGTCCACTACGCGATGGTGGTCATCCTCGCAATGGGTATTGGTCTGTTCGCTCCGCCCTTTGGCGTTGGATACTACGCCGCCTGCGCGATTGGGCGGGTGGATCCAGCGGAAGGCATGCGGCCGATCTGGGGCTACATGCTCGCCCTTTTCATCGGCACGATCATCGTCGCTGCCGTCCCCTGGATTTCGATTGGTTTCCTGAAGTGACGTGCGTCGGCAGCTCATGGCCGTAGAACCACAGACATAGGCAACGTCGATGTTGCCGGATAGCGGAGAACGAAAATGGCACGCGGATGCATTGTTGGTTGGGCACATACGCCTTTCGGCAAGCTTGAAGATCCGGACGTCGAAAGCCTGATGGCGCGCGTCTCTGGAGAAGCCTTAAATCATGCCGGTGTTGGTTCGGAAGAAGTCGACGGCATCTATGTCGGGGTCATGAACAACGGTTTCTCGAAGCAGGGCTTCGAGGCCGCGCAGGTTGCGCTCAATCTACCTGAGCTGGCATATGTTCCAGCAACACACATCGAGAACGCCTGCGCGACCGGCTCGGCAGCCCTTTACTCGGCGCTTGATTTCATCGAGAGCGGCCGCGGGCGCGTAGCATTAGTCGTTGGTGCTGAGAAGATGACGGCGAAGTCCGTCCCGGAGACAAGCGACATTCTTCTTAGTGCCTCGTACCGCAAGGAAGAAGCCGACATCGATGGCGGATTCGCTGGCGTGTTCGGGCGAATTGCTCAGAACTATTTCCAACGCTATGGCGACCGCAGCGAGGAACTCGCTCGCATCTCCGCCAAGAACCATAAGAATGGCGTTTGGAACCCTTACGCGCAGATGCGGCGTGATTTTGGGTTCGAGTTCTGTAATGCCGTATCCGAGAAGAACCCCTATGTGGCGGCGCCGCTGCGGCGCACTGACTGTTCGCTCATTTCGGATGGCGCGGCTGCGCTCGTCGTAGCTGACGAGGAAACGGCTGAGCGATTGCAGCGCGCTATCGCATTTCGCGCTCGGTGCCACGTCAATGATTTCCTGCCGCTGTCGCGGCGCGATCCGACCGCTTTCGAGGGGGCACGCCGCGCCTGGGCAAAGGCGCGTGAGGTTGCCGGAATCTCGCTTGACGATCTCGACTTCGTGGAGACCCATGACTGCTTCACGATCGCGGAGCTCATCGAATATGAAGCGATGGGGCTCGCGGCGCCGGGCGAAGGTTACCGCGTCGTGCGCGAGGGCATTGCCGAGAAGGACGGCAAGCTCCCCATCAATGCCTCCGGCGGTCTCAAATCCAAGGGCCACCCAATCGGCGCGACCGGGACATCGATGCACGTCATGGCCTGCCTCCAGCTGATGAACGAGGGCGGCGATATGCAGATCGAGGGCGCTAAGCTCGGCGGTGTCTTCAATATGGGCGGGGCGGCCGTGGCCAACTACGTGTCTATCCTGGAGCGCCGCAAATGACAGCTCCCGGCATCGCTCCCGCGGGAGGAGTCGCCCCCATATCGAAACGGGTCATGAATCTCTCCCATTTCCTTCGTCAGGCGGCGCGGCGCCATGGCAATGAGATCGGCTTCGTGTGGGGTGACGCGACCTGGACCTGGGCCGGGCTCGACCGCCGCGTAGATGCAATAGCAGCAGCGCTGGCGTCTCTCGGCGTGACGAAGGGCGACCGCGTTCTGGTGCAGTCGAAGAATTGCAACCAACTTTTCGAGTCGATGTTCGCATGTTTTCGACTTGGCGCGGTCTGGGTGCCTACGAACTTCCGGCAAACTCCGAGCGAGGTGGCCTATCTCGCGGAGGCCAGCGGTGCTTCGGCGATGATCTGTCATAGTGATTTTCCGGAGCACGCGACCGCCGCGCGAACCGCCGCCCCCGACATTCGCTTCGTCGTGTCGATCGGAACCTCGGGCTTTGGGGAAGACTACGACGCCCTAGTCGCTCAGCACGTCGGGCAAACGGCGGCCGTTGCCCCCGTCCAGCACGACGATCCGTGTTGGTTCTTCTTCACCTCAGGCACTACCGGACGGCCGAAGGCCGCCGTGCTGACTCACGGGCAGATGGCTTTCGTGGTGACGAACCACCTCTGCGACCTGATGCCAGGGACCACCAACGGCGATGCGTCGCTCGTGGTTGCGCCGCTTTCGCATGGAGCCGGCATACACCAGCTCGTGCAGGTGGCGCGAGCGGTAAAGACCGTCCTGCTGGCCAGTGATCGCTTCGATAGCGACGAAGCGTGGAGCCTGGTTGAGCGGTGGCGCATCACGAACATGTTCACCGTCCCCACGATTGTGAAGATGCTGACCGAACACCCTTCGGTGGACGCACACGACCACTCCTCGCTGCGGTATGTCATTTACGCCGGTGCACCGATGTATCGCGAGGATCAGAAGCACGCCCTCATGAAGCTCGGGAAAGTTCTGGTGCAGTACTTCGGGCTCGGTGAGGTCACCGGGAACATCACGGTGTTGCCGCCTGCGCTTCATCACCCGGAGGACGGTCCCGACGTAAAGGTCGGCACCTGCGGTTATGAGCGTACCGGGATGCAGGTTTCGATCCAGGACGATGAGGGGCGCGAGTTGGCGCCCTTTGAGACGGGGGAGATCTGCGTGTGCGGGCCTGCGGTCTTCGCCGGGTACTACAACAATCCCGATGCCAACGCGAAAGCCTTCCGGGACGGCTGGTTCCGCACCGGTGATCTCGGGCACACGGATGAGGACGGCTTCGTCTACATCACTGGGCGGTCTTCGGACATGTACATCTCCGGCGGTTCTAACGTGTACCCTCGAGAGGTCGAGGAGAAGTTGCTGACGCACCCGGCAATCGCTGAAGTCGCCATCCTCGGCGTGCCTGACAAGACATGGGGGGAAGTTGGCGTGGCGGTATGCGTCCTCCGGGCGGATGCGAGGCTCAACGAGAAGGAGCTCCTGGCTTGGATGGAGGGCAAGGTGTCCCGCTACAAACTTCCTAAGCGGGTCTTCTTCTGGGAGGCGCTGCCCAAGTCCGGTTACGGCAAGATCACCAAGAAGATCGTGCGTGAGGAGCTGGAGGCACGCGGGTTCTTGCCACTCGATAAGCCGCGCCAGGCTTCGGCCTAGTAAGCCCAAAATTCGGGCGACGTATCCGTCGTTGCGGCGAGGGTCGGGGCGCTTTGCTATCTCGCTCGGAGGGGAGAATGCATACCAACGGGACTGCCCTTGTTACCGGCGGAGCCTCAGGGATCGGGCTCGCCATCGTGCGCTCACTGCTCGAAGAAGGCTGGCATGTGATGGTCGCCGACCTTGCGCAGACGAACCTCGATCAGGCACGTCAGGAACTCGGGGAAGACGCCGAACGAATTCGCTTCGAGTCGCTCGACGTCACGGACGAGGAGGGCGTGAAGCGAGCCATCGCCCGTTGCGATGCAGAGCTTGGACCCATGACTGGGCTCGTGAACTCAGCGGGGATCGGGGCCGATGTGGGTAGCCTCGAGACCAGCACCGGCCTCTTTCGAAAGATTCTCGAGGTCAATCTTATCGGCAGCTTCGTGGCCTCCCGTGAGGCTGCCCAGCGCATGCAGGAGCGCGGCGGTGGATCGATTGTCAACATCGCTTCGGTATCCGGGGTTCGCGGCAATTCCGGGCGGGTGGCCTATGGCGCCTCAAAAGCTGCCGTGATCCACATGACCAAGGTGATGGCGGTCGAATTGGGGCCGTCCGGAGTCCGCGTCAACGCCATTGCTCCGGGCCCTATCGAAACTCCGATGGTTAGGGAGGTGCATACCGAGAAGGCCCGCGCCGAGTGGCTGCGTACGGTTCCGCAACGCCGCTACGGCACCCCAGACGAGCTCGCGGGCGCGGCGACATTTCTGCTCGACGATCGGAAGTCGAGCTACATCACGGGACAGACGATCTGTGTCGATGGCGGATTCACCGCGGCCGGTATCATGGCCGGGAGCACTGAGAATGCCAATCTTCTCTCTTGACGGTGCTAGCCCAGAATTTGCCCCTGAGTGCTGGGCCGCGCCGACGGCGGTATTGATCGGGCGAGTTCGGTTGAAACGCGAAGCGAGCGTCTGGTTCGGCGCAGTGCTGAGAGCAGACGACGAGCTGATTGAGATCGGTGAACGCAGCAACGTTCAGGATAATTGCGTGTTCCACGTCGATCCGGGATACCCGCTGACGGTGGGCGACGATTGTACCATCGGGCACCATGCCATGGTTCATGGCTGCACGATTGGATCAAACACACTCATCGGGATGTGCGCCACCGTTCTGAATGGGGCACGGATAGGGCGCAACTGTCTGATCGGCGCCAATGCGCTGATCACGGAGAACAAGGTCATTCCCGATAACAGCGTCGTGATGGGGGCGCCCGGCCGCGTTGTGCGAGAGACCGATGAGACTGGAGCTCGCGCCCTGGCACAAACCGCTGGTCTGTACGTTGCGCGGTGGCGCCGATACGTGCGCGGGCTGGCTCAGGAGCGAGCAGGAACGGATACTCAGAACCTTAAAGAAGAGGTACGGCAATGAGTGCTTTTGTCGTTTCGGCTCGGCGGACTCTTCACCCCGGCCCACCGCGTGCTGATCGGGTCGCGGTTGCTGTTGCGCCTCGTCCCCGTCGCGCGCTGGTGTGGCTGCCAGAAGGACAGACACTGCACGATTCTTTGGTCTCCGCCTTCGCCCGCTTCGGCGTTCGCTCTGGAATTCTTCAGCTCCTGGGTGGCGAGCTGTCTGCAGCCGTCTATCACGTCGCGGTCCCAAGGGATGATAGCGTCCGAGCTGCGGAGTACGGGCCGCCCATTCAGATCGAGGGCGGCGCATCCGTTGTGCGCGCCACTGGCTCTTATGGGGAAGATCTGTCGGGCTTACCTTTGCTGCACATTCACGGAGTTCTGGCAGAGGGAACCGGGCGAGCCTACGGAGGCCATATCTCACCACAACTGTGTGTCGTGGGGCCCGGCGGTGTCCGTGCCATCCTGATGCTCACCGTTGGCTTCAAACAAGTCATCGATCGCGAGACCCGCTACTCCCTGTTTTTCCCTTTTTCGGAGGTGACGGCTCATGCCCCAGTCCACCATTCTGGAGATTAACACTGGTCGCGTCGCAAGCGTGCGCGTGGCGCCTAACCAGGATTTGCTCGAAGCTCTCGATCAGGCAGCAGCCCATCTCGGGTTTCGGCGGGCCTTGGTGCGCAGTGGCTTGGGCAGTCTGATTGATGCGACGTTCGTCGGCGCTAACGGCAAGCCGCGCCGCGTCGAAGGCCCCGCGGTCGAGCTTCTCTCACTCTCGGGCGAGATATCTCTCGACGAGAAGGGCGTCGAGCCCGCCGGCGTGTCTGGTGTTGTTGGTGATCCGACCGGGGCTGTGTGGGCAGGTCGCTTCGTACGCGGATTGAACCCGGTCTGCATCACTATCGAGGCCGTTCTGGAAGAGCTCTTGGTCGCACCTGAGGAAGACTGGCGAAGCCCCTTCTGATCGCGACCGTACGCCCTTTAATTGGCGAACTTAGAGTTCACGTAATGGGCACATTGTTCTCGCTTGTCCGAACGGAGCCTTCGGTTCGCGCCAAGCCGACGGGCGCTCAGGGCCTCCTCGCGACTCTGAGGTCCATTGTCGGTCAGAGCCAGGTCTTGACGCGGCCCGGCGAAACGCGACGTTTCCGCACCGGCTATCGGTTTGGGACCGGTGCCGTGTTGGCGGTAGTCCGGCCGGGCAACTTGGTTCAGCAATGGCGCGTGCTGCAGGCCTGCGTCGATGCCGGCAAGATCGTCATCATGCAGGCGGCCAACACCGGTCTGACCGGAGGGTCAACGCCGGACGGCGACGACTATGATCAGGACGTCGTCCTGGTGAACACCATGCGGATCACCGGGATAGGTCTGATCGAGGGCGGGCGACAGGTGGTATGCCTGCCGGGCACTACGCTGCACAAGCTCGAGAAGCTGCTCAAGCCGCTCCGCCGGGAGCCACATTCGGTGATCGGTTCATCCTGTCTCGGCGCCTCGGTCGCAGGCGGAATTTGCAACAACTCCGGAGGCGCCCTCGTTCGGCGCGGGCCTGCATTCACCCAATTGGCGCTTTTCGCGCAGGTCGACTCTGACGGGCAGCTCCGGCTCGTGAACCACCTCGGCATCGCGCTGGGTGAGTCGCCAGAAGAGATCCTCGACCGACTCGACCGCTGGGATTTTGGAGAGGGAGATATAAACCGTGAATGCGGCTGGGCCTCGGATCGGGAATACGCCGACTACGTGCGGAACATCGAAGCAAACACGCCTGCACGGTTCAACGCGGATCCACGCCGCCTCTTTGAAGCGTCGGGATGTGCCGGCAAGCTGGCCGTCTTCGCGGTGCGGCTCGATACGTTTCCGGCCGATGAAAAAACGAGTGTCTTCTACATAGGAACGAATAAGGACAGTGAGTTAACACGCATACGCCGGCATATCCTTCAAGATTTCGAGCAACTTCCGACCTCCGCGGAATACGTTCATCGCCGCGCGTTCGATATCGCAGAGCGGTACGGCAAAGATACCTTCCTCCTGATTCGCTGGCTTGGCACTGAGCGGCTGCCCACGTTTTTTGCGCTCAAGTCCCGATTTGATGAATTCGCCTCGCTCTTCAGTGTTGTCCCCGCGTACCTAAGCGATCGTGTCCTTCAGGCGGTCAGCCGGCTGTGCCCACGTCACCTTCCGAGACGAATGGAAGATTTTCGTGACGGATACGAGCACCATCTTCTGCTGAAGATGTCGGGTGACGGAATCGATGAGGCGCGTGTTTTTCTCCAGAAATTTTTCGAGGACGCTGAGGGTGCCTTCTTCGAGTGCACTGAGGAGGAGGGCGAGGGAGCCTTCTTGCATCGCTTTGCCGTCGCCGGCGCCGCGGTGCGCTACCGCGCTGTGCATCGAGATGAAGTGGAGGACATTATCGCTCTCGACATCGCACTCAGGCGCAATGACCAGAACTGGTTTGAGACGCTGCCACCTGACCTGGACCACGCACTTGTTCACAAGCTCTATTATGGGCACTTCCTCTGTCATGTCTTGCATCAGGATTACATCGTGCGGAAGGGGCATGATTGCCTGGCTCTCGAGCACCGAATGTGGGCACTACTCGACGAGCGTAAGGCCGAGTACCCGGCCGAGCACAATGTAGGCCACCTATATCCGGCAAAGCCAGCGATGCGCGCGTTCTTTCGTGCGCTTGATCCCTGCAATGTGTTCAATGCCGGAATCGGCCAGACGTCAAAGTGCAGCCATTGGCGCTAGGCTGACGGCCGCCAACAAAGCGATCAAGGGCCACCGCCGCGGCGGAGAGCCTAAGGAGTTCAGTTATGCCGGTTCCTGAACATGCACAGGTCAGCATCCCCCGATCCGGCGCAGCTCTCCCAGAATCTCGCCCGCGTCGCCGAACGAGGTCATCAGCTCGTCCTCGATTTCCTGACCCGCGGCTCCGACCTTCCCGGCATCGGAATGGCCGACCCGCAAAATGTCGGCAAAGCATTCCTCGACCTGACGGCGAAAATGCTTGCGGACCCGATGGCGCTTGCCCGTGCGCAGCTCGACCTCTGGGCCGAGCACGCCTTCTGTGGACGACAGTGGCCCAAAGAATGGTCGGCCTCGGCGGCGAAAGCACGGAAATGGTTCCATCCGATCGGCGCTTCAAAGACTCGGCCTGGAGCGAAATCGCCGTCCTCGACTACATCAAGCAGACTTACCTGATCACCGCGGAGTCAATCCTATCGACGGTGCGCGGCGTCGAAGGCCTCGACGAGCAGACGGCGCGCAAGGTGGACTTCTACACGCGCCAGTTGG
>Ga0170475_101293524_pt1 | contig 10393 bp, 9 predicted proteins | sample Soicark_Litter_5_FD_111474 | JGI IMG/M metagenome (GOLD analysis project Ga0170475, IMG submission 111474) | Avena fatua rhizosphere microbial communities from Hopland, California, USA. Combined Assembly of 48 SPs | reverse complement strand
GAAGTCTACCGTCGCCTGCGGCCCGACTACGTGCGCGATTGGATCGCCAATCCCAAGATGATCCTGCCGTATACGTCGATGCCCGTGAACATTCCCTTTCAGGAGCCACCGGCGATCCTGAGCGAGCTGTACCACGGCACGAACGTGGAACAGGTCCAAGGGCTGACCGACCTGCTGATGAACTTCGATGAATACTCGCGGCAAAATACAAAGATCGCCGATAAGGTGCAGCCGGCGCCGCCCGCGCCGGGCGCTACCGGCGCCAGCAGTGGATCGAATTAAAGAAGGAAGCGAGTGGTGACTGGTGAATGGTCACGCGAAAAAGGAAAGTACTTGGTACTCAGTACTCAGTACGCAACGATTGAGGGGAAGACCGATGAAATTCGTCACACTATGTGTTGTTTTTTTGCCGATGGCCGTTGTCGCGTCCGCCGTTCAGGCTCAGCAATGGGGCGACCTCGAGGGTACGTTCCTGTTTAAGGGAACGCCGCCGACGCCCGACAAGATCACCCCGACGAAGGACCCCGAGTTCTGCGGTAAGCACACCCTATTCGACGAAAAGCTCGTCGTGAATAAGGACAACAAGGGAATCCAGAACGTCGTCGTGTATCTGGCCGACACGGCCAAGCCGAAGATTCACCCCGACTATGAGAAAGACGCGAAGGCCGAGGTGCAAATTGACAATGAGAACTGCCGCTTCACGCCGCACGCACTGGGAGTGCGCGTCGGTCAGACGCTGGTGATTGGCAATAAAGATCCGGTCGGGCACAACACCAAGGCCGATTTCTTCACGAACACGCCATTCAACGATCTGATTCCGGCGGGCAGCTCGGTGAAGAAGACCTTCACTAAGGCCGAAGGAAATCCGAGCCCCGTCTCGTGCAGCATTCACCCCTGGATGAATGCGAACCTTTTGATTCGCGAGGATCCTTATTTCGCCATCAGCGACAAGGATGGCAAATTCACGATCAAGAACCTGCCGACCGGTGAGCACACGTTTGTCGTCTGGAACACCAAGTTCATCTCCGCCCCAACGGTGGACGGCAAGGCGGCCACGTGGGCCCGCGGCCGCGTGAAGATCAACATCAAGTCGGGAACAAACTCGCTGGGCAAGGTGGAAGTGGGTGCAGACGGCAAATGACCAATGACCAAGCACCAATGACCACGATCGGACGAACCAGCGCGCTGCTGTCGTGCATGGCGGTGGCCGCCGCTTCTGGCACCGGCTGCGCGCGGCATTTGCCGCCGCCGGAGCGGGCGATCAAAACGAACGTCGTCGCGCTGCGTAAGGCGCTCGGCAGCGCAGCAGAAGCGACCAGCGCCGCGGCCGCCAATGCGCCGGTAGCTGAGCCGACAGGCTGGGCGACTATCAAGGGCTCGTTCAAGCTGAACGGCACACCGCCCCAACGAGCTCCGCTGGCTGTGACCAAAGACCACGAAGTGTGCGCTCCGGGTGGCAAGCCGGTGCTCAGCGAGGACTTGGTCGTTGATTCCAGCGGCGGCATCAAGGACGTCGTGATTTATTTGGCCGGCCCCGGCAAGTTCCCGGTTGGAAATCCGAAATGGGAACATTCCGATTATGCCGCCGCTGCAACAGGTTCTAGCGACTATGACCAGAAGAATTGCGTCTTCCTGACGCACATGTTCGGCATGCGCTCGAAACAGAAAGCGCGAATTCTCAACAGCGACACTGTCGGCCACAACACCAACATTCAGGGCGGCGGCAAAACCGCGCCGTTCAACGCCACGATTCCCGCCGGCGCCTCAGCCACGTACGACCCGATCGGCGAATCCGCTGAGCCCTTTGGCGTGTCGTGTTCGATTCATCCGTGGATGTCGGCCCGCATGATTGTGCGCGACAGCCCGTATTTCGCGGTCACGAAGGCCGACGGCACGTTCGAAATCGCCAACGTGCCCGCCGGTGTGCCGCTGGAATTTCGTGTCTGGCAGGAAAAATCAAAGTTCATTCAGGATGTGACGCTCAGGGGCAAGCAAGAGAAATGGAAGAGCGGCCGCTTCAAAATCACGCTGACTCCCAATGAGCCGGCGACGATGGACGTCGTCGTCGATGTGGCGGCGTTCGGGAAATAGCGATCGAGCTTACGAGGACGGAAGTCAGAGGTCGGATTAAGCATGCGAAGCATCGTCTCCCTTATCGGTTTAGTCGCCGTTGTCAGCGGCTGCGGCGCGCCAAACGCCGAGTTTCGCCGCTACACGACCTTCGCGCACAAAGTTGCCGAATCGGCCGGCCTGGAAAAAGGCTTCACGCGCGATCAGCTGCAGGGCGTCGATGAGGTGATGCTCGCCATGTTCGGCTCGCCCGATGAGCCGGCCTTTCCAGCGATCGAGGGCATTGAGGCGGGCAAGATTCTCAACGTCTCGCACCTCAAGCTGGCAGCCGGTCCGATGGGCAGCGATGAGCACGGCAACCCGCGTGGTCTGTATCGCGAGCACTGTGCTCACTGCCATGGAATCACGGGTGACGGTGTCGGTCCGACGGCCGCGTTTCTCAATCCCTATCCACGCGACTATCGCAAGGGGCAGTTCAAGTTCAAATCGACGCCCGTCGGTCAGAAGCCGACACACGCCGACCTAAAGAAGATCGTGCTGGAAGGCGTTCCTGGAACGGCCATGCCGTCGTTCAAGCTGCTGCCTGATCTGGAGGTCGAGGCGCTCGTCGAATATGTAAAATATCTTGCGATTCGTGGTGAAGTCGAGCGCGGTCTGTTGGACCTCAGCACCAACCTGGAAGACAAAGCCCGGCTGATTAGCGTCTTGCCCACAAATGCCGACGATCAGGCCAAGTCTGCGCAGCAAGAGCAAGTCGCGGCGGTCAAGGATGTCGTCAAGACGGTCGCCGAGAAATGGGATGGCGCCGCGGCGAATATCACGCCGATCCCGCAGCGGCAGAACCTAACTGGTGCGGAGCTGGCCGCCTCGATCAAGCACGGCCGCGAGCTCTTCTACGGCTCAATCGCCAACTGCGTGAAGTGCCACGGCGACTCAGCTTTGGGCGACGGTCAGACGACCGACTACGACGAGTGGGCCAAGGAGTTCATCAACGACGGCAAGAACCGCGATGTCGTGCGGCGATATGTCTCGCTGGGGTTGCTGCCGCCGCGCACGATTCGACCCCGCAATTTGCGCCAAGGCATCTATCGGGGCGGTTTGCGCCCCATTGATCTCTACTGGCGGATTATGAACGGCATCGAAGGGACGCCGATGCCAGCCCTCGCGGCGAACGTTCGCAAGCCCGAGGATCCGCCAGAAGCGAAAAAGCTGAATGCCGAGGAGATTTGGGACCTGGTGAACTATGTGCAGTCGCTTCCATACGAGCCGATCAACAACGCGAATGACGCATATCGCGAAGCACACGAGGCGATGCCCGAAAGACCGCTGTAAGAAGTGAATCAAGCTCGGCACCGCCGAGAGGAGTTTGTCGTGGGTCGGTTTTGGAGCCTGTTATTCCTGTTGGTGCCCATTCTTGGCGTGGGGACCTTCGTCTGGGCCATGGCCGGCTGGTGGCCGATGCACGGTCATTGGCTGCCGGAAAACATCAATGCCCACGGCGGCGTGATCGACAGCCTGTTCATGTTCATCCTGGTGCTCACCGGGGTGATTTTCATCGCCACGACGTTGGCCATGTTCTGGTTCATGTGGCGCTATGACGGCGGCGCGAACCGCGATCCGGTGGCCTTTACACACGGCAGTCACACGCTGGAAGTAGTCTGGTCGATTCTCCCGGCAGCGACGCTCGTGTTCATTGCCATTTATCAAATGAACGCCTGGGCCGATCACAAAATGCGCCGGCCGAAGCTACCCAGCGGCGAAATGAAGCCGCCGCTGGCGGAAGTGATGGGACGTCAATTCGAGTGGCGCATTCGCTATGCGGGTGAGGATGGCATTGTGGGCACGTCCGATGACGTGCAGCTCGTGAACGACCTGCATCTGCCGCTCAACGAGGAAATTGTGCTGGCGATCAAAAGCGCCGATGTGTTGCACAGCTTTTTCCTGCCCAATCTGCGGGTCAAGCAGGATGTCGTACCCGGCATGAAACAATACGTCTGGTTTCAACCAACCAAGGAAGGTGTGTACGACATCGTGTGTGCAGAGTTGTGCGGCTGGGGCCATTACAAGATGCGCGGCCGTGTGACGATCGAGTCGCGCGAGAAGTTCAATACCTGGCTGTCGCAGCGAGCAATTGAGCAGAACCAGGCGGGCTATACGCCCGAGCCGGTGGAATCAGAGTAATTGCGGATTGCAGATTTCAGATTCGAGGGATTTCAATGAGTGCAGTAAGTCTTCCGGCGCATCATGAGGCGCACGGCGAACATACGATGTCGGTCGGCGAGTTCATTAACACCTACATCTTCTCGCGCGATCACAAGATCATCGGCATCCAGTTCTTGTTTTCCACGCTGCTGTGGTTCCTGGTCGGCGGTCTACTGGCTCTTGGCATCCGCTGGCAGCTGGCCTGGCCGTGGAGCAACATGCCGGTCATCGGTCCGATGTTGTTTTCGGCCGAGGGCGGCCAGATCTCGCCCGAGTTCTACACGACGCTGTTCACGATGCACGCGACCGTGATGATCTTTTTCGTGATCATCCCGATTTTGGCCGGCGCGTTTGGCAACTATCTGATTCCGCTGATGATCGGCGCCGATGACATGGCGTTTCCGACGCTAAACATGCTGAGTTACTGGTTCATGTGGCCGGCGTTCATGTGTATCGGCATGTCGTTCCTCTGGCCGCCCTATGGTGCCGGCTCCGGCTGGACGAGCTATCCGCCGCTCTCGGCCGTCCCCGAGGCCCACCCCAACAGCGGTTTTCCGCAGACGATGTGGCTCCTCGGCGTCACGTGCGTCGGCATTTCGTCGATGCTCGGCTCCGTGAACTACATGACCACCATTATTCAGATGCGTGCGCCCGGCATGACCATGTTCCGTCTGCCGCTGGCCATCTGGAGCATGTTCATCACCGCCATTTTGCAGGCCTTTGCATTGCCCGTGCTCACGGCGGCGGGCTTAATGCAACTTTCCGATCGGCTCATTGGCACCGGCTTTTTCCTGCCCGAGGGTCTGTCCGTCAACAACGGGCCGATGGCCACCGGTGGCGGGCAACCAATTCTGTGGCAGCATCTGTTTTGGTTTTATTCGCACCCGGCCGTGTACATCATGATCCTGCCGGCGATGGGTATGGTTAGCGACATTATCTCGTGCTTCGCGCGCAAGCCGATTTTCGGCTACAAGCCGATGGTCTATTCGATCAGCGGAATTGCGGGCCTCGGGTTCATCGTGTGGGGCCACCATATGTTCGTATCGGGCATGAACCCGCTGCTCGGCATGACGTTCATGGTCAGCACGATGATGATCGCGCTGCCCAGCGCAGTGAAAGTTTTCAACTGGCTAGGAACGATCTGGGGCGGACAGATTCAATACACGACACCGATGCTGTTCGCGCTCTCGTTCGTGTCGATGTTCATCATCGGCGGCCTGTCCGGCGTTTTCATGGCCGCCACGCCCGTCGATATCTTCATTCATGACACGTATTTCATCGTCGCGCATTTCCACTATGTGCTATTTGCCGGCACGGCGATGGCTGTATTCGGAGCCATTTACTTTTGGTTCCCGAAGATGTTCGGCCGCATGATGGACGAGAACCTCGGAAAGATTCATTTCTTCCTGACATTCATCTTTCTCAACGGCACCTTCTTTACGATGCACATTTTGGGAGCGGTTGGTTTCCCGCGGCGGCTGGCCGATCCGTACGACTACGAGACGTTTAAGCACCTGTTGCCCATGAACCAGTTCATGAGCATCTGCGCGATCCTGATGGTCAGCAGCCAGATCATCTTCGCGTTCAACTTTATCTACAGCATGTTCTTTGGCGCACCGGTGGGCCGCAATCCGTGGGGCGCGAATAGCCTCGAATGGTTCGCCCCCAGCCCGCCGGGCCATGGCAATTTCGACGCGCAGCCGATCGTTTATCGCGGCCCGTACGAATACGGCTCGCCGGAAGTCGATACCGACAATTACCCGCAGTGGATTCCACCACCCGCCGACGAGCGGCGTCGCGTCGCGCCGACGCAGCACTAACTCGTTTTAGCCGGGACCAAACCTGGTCTCGGAAGCTGATGCACCAGGAACAGTTAGGTCCCGGCTAACGGAATGGACGATCAATCGCCAAGTCGCCACGCTCCCTGGCCTCACCGGCTGGCGGTCGCGCTTGCGCTGGTGACGTTTCCGTTGATTTGGGTTGGCGGCCTGGTGACGACTTACGACGCCGGAATGGCGGTGCCGGATTGGCCGGGCACCTATGGATATAACCTGTTGCGCTATCCATGGCAGAGTTGGGTGGCCGGCCCGTGGGACTTGTTCATTGAGCATGGACATCGCTTGTTGGGTGCTGCGGCGGGCCTGCTATCCATCGCACTCGTTACGGTCGTGTTGCTATTCGATCGCCGTCGCTGGCTCGTTGCTGCGGCCTGCGGTGCGCTGGCGATGGTCATTTTGCAAGGGGCACTCGGCGGAGCGCGAGTACTGTTCGATCAGCGGCTGATTGCCATGATCCATGGCTGCGTGGGTCCGCTGTTCTTCGCCTATCTGGCCGCAATGGTGGTAACAACGTCGCGCTGGTGGTCTGCAGCGCCCACGGTGGAACTGGCCAAGGGGAATTCGTTGACGCGTGCGGCGTGGATCAACGCTGGTTTAGCATACTTCCAACTCGTGCTAGGCGCAATTGTTCGGCACGTACCGCTGGCGGCAGCTCCGGCAGTCTTTCGTGCAGCGCTGGTCCTGCACCTGGTCTTTGCCGCCGCCTTGACCACTTATTTGCTAATGCACGCGGCTCGTTTATGGCGACTGCCAGGCGACGTGCGCGGCATGCGGCCTGTCGCTGCTTTGTTGACCGCGTTAATCGTCGCTCAGATTGCCCTGGGTGCGGCTACCTACGTTGCCAAATATGCGTTTCCGTCCTGGCTCGGCGATTCTCTTTTCGCCGCCGGCTTTGTGGTTCAGGAAAAGAGCCTGGCTCAGTCACTCATTACCACGGCTCACGTCGCCAATGGCTCGCTGGTTCTGTTTACGTGCGTGTGGCACGCGATACGCACGACGCGGCTTTTTCATCGTGGGGCAGACGTTCCTGCTTGCCATGAAGTGTGGCAGGCAGGGATTTCTGCCCCGCTGACCGGAGCCGCGGCATGAGCATCTCGACCATCACCGTCGCTCCAACGCGGTTGGCCGTCGTTGGCCGCGTTAGTGATTTTTTGGCGCTGACAAAGCCGCGAATTGCGGTTTTGGAGCTGCTGGTGGTGCTCGCCGCCGGTGTTGTCGCGACCTGGGGACAGCCTGACCCATCGGCGATGCTGCATGTTATGCTCGGCACACTGCTGGTTGCTTCCAGTGCCAGTGCCGCGAATCAATGGCTCGAGCGGCACCTTGATGCACGGATGGCGCGGACGGCATCGCGGCCGCTAGCCGCCGGCCGGCTAGCCAGTTGGGAGGCACTGGCCTTCTCCGCAACCTGTTTGCTGGCCGGTTTTGCCCAACTTCTCATGAACGTCAACGCGGCATGCGCGGGATGGGCCATGCTGACATGGTTGCTCTACGTCGCGGTTTATACGCCGCTCAAAACACGTTCAGCCATGAACACAGCCGTCGGCGCTGTGGCCGGCGCACTGCCGATCTTCATCGGTTGGTCAGCAACGGGCATCACGCTCGATGGTCGTGCGTTTGCCTTGTTCTCGATTCTGTTTCTCTGGCAGTTTCCGCATTTTATGGCCATCGCGTGGTTATACCGTCGCGATTATGCAAAAGCCGGCCATCAAATGCTCACTGTGGTTGAGCCGACGGGCTGGCGCGCGGGCCGTCAGGCGGCCGCGGCGGCACTGGCACTAATTCCGGTTAGCGTCATTCCGCTGTTGTCGTCGCCGGGAACGGGCGCTGTGCTGTATGCGCTTGGCGCCGGTGTGCTCGGCGGCGGGCAATTGGTGCTGGCTGGCATGTTCTGGCAGCAAGCCAACGATTTTCATGCCCGTCTGCTGCTGCGTGCATCGCTCGTCTATCTGCCGACGCTGCTGGTGATGTTGATGCTCGCGCCCTGGATTTAGAAGTACCGAAGACCCAAGAACCGAAGACCAAAAATACCAATGAGCCACGGTCATCACGCCGCCGTCAAGCTGCATTATCAGCCCGCTCTGCCGCTCGGGCGGGGCAAGCTGTGCTTGTGGCTGTTCCTGTCGACGGAGATTATGTTCTTCGCCGGCTTGATCGGAACGTACATCGTCCTCCGCTTCGGCGTGCCAGCCGGAACATGGCCCGCGCCGCATGACGTGCATTTGCAAGAATACGTCGGCGCGTTCAATACGTTCGTGCTCATTTGCTCCAGCGTGACGATCGTGCTGGCGCTGGAAGCGTCGAAGCAGAATAATGCCGGACTCGCCAAGTTCTGGATGATCCTGACGTTCGCGCTTGGCTGCGTGTTCCTGGGCGTCAAGGGCTATGAATATAAGGAGAAGTTCAAGCACGGCATCTATCCGGCCAAGCCGCACAGCCGCATCTATGAAAAGGCCGATTTGTATTATGTGCAAGGCGTTCGGCTGACACTGGCTTCGCAGCGCGACGCGTTGACAGCCAGGCAGGGCCGATTGCAGCAAGAGGGCAAGTCGCTAAGTGAGCGAGAGGCCGAGGATTTGGCGACGCTCAATGATTTACTGGCCAATCTCGTGCAGTGGACGGAGTTGAAGGCCGTCCGCGAGCAAGATACGGTCATGCGACGCCTGGCGATCGACAAGATGGCCAAAGCGATCTACCCGCATTGGCATATCGGGCCGGGCACTGATGAAATCAAAGACGCGTATGTCGCCTCGCTCGTCCGTGAAGAGGAGCAAATCGAAAAGGACCTGGTGACGGTCAAGGACGATTTACAAAAAGCTCAGCAAGAGAAAGCGAATCTGGAAAAACAAGCTGCTCCGCCGGAGAAGGCGGCGTCAGATGCGCCCTCAAACGCAACGCTTGTCGCACTGCAAAATCAGCCGGCCGCCGGACAAGCGGGGGGCTCGCCCGCGCCCGACGCCGAGCAGCGGTCAAAGGTGCTGGCGCAGATCGGCAAACTGCAGGAGCGGATTGACGGGCTCAATACCGAACAGGCCCGCATGCAAGGCCGCACGAAGATGATCGAGCTGCTCAAGGAAGAAAAGGACGACGGCCTGGCGCACAAATACGCACAGTTCCATTTGCCCATGGTGATCCCGAGCGGCAACATGTGGGCCAGCACCTACTTTTTGCTCACTGGTTTCCACGCACTGCATGTTCTGGTCGGTTTGATCGCTTTTGTGCTCGTTCTCTTGTATCGGCTCGACCACACCAAATCGCATATTTTAGAAAACACGGGCCTGTATTGGCACTTCGTCGATCTCGTTTGGATCTTCCTGTTTCCTTTGCTGTATCTGTTTTGAACCCTGACCACTGAACCCTTCTATGGCTGAACACCATCCCTTCGACCCCCGCAGTCCTGGCCACGGATATGAAGCCGAGGCCACTGACCAGGAACACGGGCATGCCGGCACGGGCAAGTACGTGGCCGTGTTCATCGCGCTATGCGTCCTTACAGCAATCTCGTTCGCCGTGGGCAACTGGCCCACGCTGCGGCATAGTGCGCCTGGCGCTATGTGGGCCATGATGATGGCCGTTTCCTGCGCCAAAGCGATGCTCGTGATTCTGTTTTTCATGCACCTAATGTGGGAGGCGAATTGGAAGTACGTCCTGACAATACCCTCCGCCATGATGAGCATCTTTCTGCTGCTCATGCTCATTCCCGATATTGGCCGCCGCACCGATCGCTATTCCGAAGAGCGCTGGTTGTATGCCGCCGAGCCCGAGGAGAAAAACGAGCACGGCGATGAGACCGAACATGGCAATCATGACCATCCCGAGCACGACCACGGCAAGCAAAAGCACTGACGTCAACTCGCCGCAAAGCGCCGAGCCTGCTGAAGTCCCTGATTGCGCCGTCCGTATTGCCGGTGTTTCGCATTCCTACGGTCCGCGACAAGCGCTGAGCAATCTGTCGCTCGATATTCCAGCCGGTCAGATCTTCGCCGTCCTGGGGCCGAACGGCGGCGGAAAAACGACGCTGTTTCGCCTGCTATCGACGCTCATCCAGCTTCAAAGCGGCAACGTGACAATCGTTGGCCACGACCTGCGCCGAGAGCAGCCGGCAATCCGCTGCCTGCTGGGCGTCGTGTTTCAAGCGCCGAGCCTCGATCGCAAGCTCACCGTCGCTGAAAACATCCGCCTGCAAGCAGTGCTGTATGGAATTGGCCGCCAAGAACTCGCGCCGCGGCTCGATGAATTGTTAACGCGTTTCGAGCTGCGCGATCGGGCCGGCGAGCGGACGG